>Ga0134127_10001641_pt1 | contig 16517 bp, 13 predicted proteins | sample KB31753_FD_96459 | JGI IMG/M metagenome (GOLD analysis project Ga0134127, IMG submission 96459) | Terrestrial soil microbial communities with excess Nitrogen fertilizer from Kellogg Biological Station, Michigan, USA - KB3-175-3 | ecosystem: Environmental > Terrestrial > Soil > Unclassified ...
CCGGAGGCAGCATACTGACCGAGCTGTGCGGAACCGATGACGAACGCAGTGCCTCCCGCGTGAAGGCTTCGGCCGATCTGCTTCATGCGTTCGGCCAGGCTGGCCGGCAGATCTTCGCTGTCATAGGGCACCCAGTGGTAGACCACGTCATAGGAGTGCGGCGTTTCCCCATCGTGCAGCCCCACATCTGAAATGAATCGAATGCGCGAGAGCCAGTCCCATCGCTGCAGCTCGTTACAGATACCCCAGAGTCGTTGTGCCTGTTTTTGCGCAAAGGCCGGATGCCTGACCAGCACAGTATAGTCTCTCGGCCGATCGAACGCGATACAGGTCGCGACCACGGCATCGCCGTTGTCGATACACACCCGCTTGGCACGTGAAAGAACCGAGCCGACTTCTCGATCTTGCTCACCGATATCCTGTATGTAATCGGCCACGAACGGTTGAGCCGCGCACTCACCGATTTCAGATTCGTCTTCCGGATAAAGCAAGGTCGCTCCATACGCAGAGGCAGGAGGGATGAATGGAGCCCCCTGGACAAAGACCGACCGCCAGTCGACTGGACTCATGGCCACTAGCTCACCAGACTGTTCCAGACTCCCTCGCGGCGGAGTGACAGCCAATGTCGCCTCCTGATCTCGATCCCTCAGGATGACATGCCCTCCGACAATTTTTGCGCTTCGATCGCACGGGCTAAATCGATGGCTTTGGGGACTCATGTAGGGCAACCCCGTTGAGTCTGACGCGACTGTCACCTTGCGCAACAGGCCGCCTTGGAAGGTCAGGCAAACCCCCGCGCGCTGATCGACATATCGAATCGGCGGTGTGGCAACCGGAAGCCAGATCACGCGATTGGACTGTTCAGGATTCATGAAGAGAGCGAATGGATTATTCCCCTCAGGCGACTGAGGGGTAAAGAAACTACTAAACAACCGGAACGCGGCTTCCGATGGATAGGGAGGAATACCCCGATAGCGCAAAGGCCGTGGGGTCGAGTTTCCCTCGTTCTGATCGTCGTAGAGTCCTCGAATCAATTCAAAGACCGCAGACCCGGTTCCCGGCAACAGCGATTGAAAAAGTTCGACGACCGGCAGAAAATCGATCGAGGGCCAATGCATCGCTCCCATACAGGACATGAAGCGGGCTCGCTCGAAGTCTCCATCCTGAAGCACATAGAAGGCATCTTTTCGTTGACGGATCGTTGCCCTACCGGTCGGCTCGATCAGGAAATCCTCATCCCGATAGAACCATCGCACGTCTTCGGTCGCCACTCGGAGCGCCTGTGCGGCCATCGTCCGTAAATCGTCCGCCGTGAGCCGTTGCCAGCCTGGCTTGCCCGCGAGATTGAGGCTGGTCTCGTTCACCAAGCCTGCCGGCTTCAACCCAACCCATTGTCCCCAATCCAGACGCATCCTGGCGCGGAAGAGAGCGGGAACGCCTGACGCGTCAGGCCTCCACTCGCATTCATGCAATGGGTTTCCTTCCGGATCGGTCGCCAGAAACCGGCGGCCATCAGGGCGATAAAAGACGAGATGCCCGGTGGCCTGGCGGACGACTCGTCCGCCCGCCTGTTCGAAATCCTGCGCGAGGGAACGATTGGTCGAAAACTGAAGATGACCGGAATCGGTCAATGCAGCACGATGTGAATCAAGGAGCATCTACTCGCGGACTTGCCCGTTCCCCATGACGACAAACTTGAAGCAGGTCAATTCTTCCAGACCCATCGGGCCTCGGGCATGGATGCGGGACGTGCTGATCCCGATTTCTGCGCCAAGCCCGAACTGATACCCATCGTTCAATCTGGTCGAGGCGTTCACCAACACCGCGCTGGCATCGACCTCTCGCAAAAACCGCATGGCCTTGGGATAGTCGGACGTTACGATGGATTCCGTATGGCGTGAGCCATATTTGGCAATATGCTCCATCGCCTCATCGACATGCTTGACTACTTTCACCGCGAGGGTGAGATCGAGGAATTCTTTTCCAAAATCATCGTCGCTCGCGGGTTTGGCCAAGGATGACAGTTGACAGGTTTTCTCGCAGCCGCGGACTTCGACATTGGCCGCCGCCAACTTCTCAATGAAGGGGGCAAGCCATTGTCGCGCAACGGCTTGATGTACCAAAAGCGTCTCCATTGCATTGCAGGTCGATGGCCGCTGCACCTTGGCATTGAAGCAGATCCGCTCCGCCATCGCTGGATCGGCGTCGGCATCGACATAGATGTGACAGACGCCGGCATCGTGTCTGATAACGGGGATCGTGGCATGCTCGGTGACGACGCGCATCAACGATTCGCCGCCGCGCGGGATGATCAGGTCGATGTAGCGATCTTGCTTCAGTAAAAGAGGAACCAGCTCACGGTCGGGCCGCGCGACAAAACTGATCGCTCCGGCCGGGACGCCGGCTCTCTCTGCCGCCTCCGACAGGATCGTTGCAATCGCGGTATTCGAATGGATGGCCTCGCTTCCTCCCCGAAGCACACAGGCATTTCCGGATTTCAAACAGAGCGCGGCGGAATCTGCCGTCACGTTCGGACGGGACTCATAGACAATGCCGATGACGCCGATCGGAACCCGCACACGCCCTACCTGCATCCCGTTCGGCCTGGTCCACATCTTCGGCATCTCACCGAGTGGGTCTGGGAGCGCCGCCACCTCGCGCAGACCTGCCGCCATCTCGGAGACTCTCTTGTCCGTAAGACGCAGTCGATCGGCCATCGCCTTCTTCTCCGGCGCAGTCCCGAAGGCAGCCAGATCGAGTTCATTCGCAGACAGCAGCGTATCCTTCTGCTCTTCCAACGCCTCTGCCATCGCAAGAAGAGCCTGATTCTTCACCGAAGTCGATAGCGTAGCCAGCCGGCCTGCGGCCACTTTGGCTCGCGCGACCAATTCGGCGACATATTCTGGAATCGGCATGAGCGCAACCGCTTCTACACTCACCGATTCGATAGGTTCGGCCGACGCTTCCATCTGATTATTTGGATTAGGCAACATACACGCTTTTACCTCATGTGTTGGGACAGGATACAGCGGGAGTTTCAATGCGGTCAAGGCGGCTATTTGCAGAATAGGCAGGACAGCCAGACAGACCAACTGGGCCAGACAACGGCATTCTTATACGGGCTAGATCACTTTTCTGAAGTATTCGATCGTGCGAGAGAGCGCATCCTCGAGCTGCACTTGAGGCTCCCATTTCAGAAGCAGGCGTGCCCGACTGATATCAGGCCGTCTGACTTTGGGATCGTCAGCCGGAAGCGGATGGTGAGTGATCTGGCTCGATGAACGGGTGAGTTCCAGGACTAATTTCGCGATCTCCAAGACAGTCAGCTCACGTGGATTCCCGATATTCACGGGATCATGCATGCTGGGCCTGTCGACGTCCTTCTGTTGTGTGACCAGGAACTTGCGATCCGTCCGTTGTTCGACCGTCTTATCCGAATCCAGTAACAATAACCCAGTGATACCGCGGACTAGGTCGTCCACGTAGCAGAAACTCCTGGTCTGAGATCCATCGCCAAATACACTCAACGGTTTCCCCTGAAGCGCCTGAACGATGAAGGTTGATACCACACGTCCATCATTCGGCCGCATACGCGGCCCGAACGTATTGAAGATGCGCACGATCCTGGTATCGACTGCATGATAGCGGTGGTAGGCCATCGTGAGAGCTTCTGCAAAACGCTTGGCCTCATCGTACACACCACGGGGGCTCAGAGGATTGACGTTGCCCCAATAGGATTCAGGCTGAGGGTTTACCAGCGGATCCCCATAAACTTCAGACGTGCTGGCTAAGAGAAACCTCGCGCCCTTCGCCTTGGCGAGTCCGAGAACTTTGTGCGTACCCAGGGCACCGACCTTCAACGTGGCGATAGGAAATTCAAGATAGTCTTGCGGGCTTGCGGGTGAGGCGAAATGCATGACGGCATCCAGTGGGCCGTCAACATGCACATAGTCGCACACATTGTATTTGACAAAGGAAAATCGCTCGTGACCGAGCAGATGGGCGACGTTTTCAACCCGTCCGGTGAGAAGGTTGTCCATGCAGGTCACGGAATGTCCGGCCTGCAGCAACACATCGGAAAGATGACTTCCGAGAAATCCGGCTCCGCCTGTAATGAGAATACGCATACAACGACTCTCCTTATACTCTGCTCTCGTCGAAAATGCCATGCAATTTACCAGAATCGATAGGAAAGTCTGGAACGGGTTACGGATTCATGGTCGGCTGCGCCTGAGGTGGTTGGGCAACAGAAGGGCTTCCGCCAGGAGCAGTCGGCGATCCCGCTATCGGCGGCGCCACGGCACCGGATACAGCCCCTTGCGGAAGAATTGAAGCCGATGAGGGATTTGGGTGTTGAAAAACCCAATCACGATAGGTGGCGCGTCCTACGAAATGCCGGACTGCAAAAGGAAAGTCTTTCTGTCGAAATGGTTTTGCGCGGCTCTTGCTTCGAACCCCCATGATGCCGCCGGTGGGCGCCCGAAGATACTCCCAATCCCCATAACCCATCGGGTCAAGATAGACCTTGCGCAAGAAAGGTTTGGGTAATCTCGTGAGGTCTGCCAATGTCTGGGGGTAGACCTCTCCGGGCATCACACGGCCTGCCTTGATCGTCGCGGAATATAATGCGAGGGCATTCTGAATCTCGATTCCTTTGGCTAAAAGGTCGGCCTCACGCTCCCGTTGCACGATGGCCTTCCATTGCTTCGCCGCAGCCGTCGTGGCAATCCCGATAAGAACGATCGCAAACATGAGCATGAGGTAGGTCACCCCTCGCTCATTCATGACACGTTGTCGGCGGCTGATGATCATTGCGCTGTTGGCAGATTGCAAAAAGCTAGTGTGACCTGCTCAAACTTCTATGATCGACATACGTGGCACAACAAGAGAGTATTGCAGCAGACGGCTCAAAAATGGCGTCCCGCAAGGCCGCAGCGAGCGAAAAGGCGAGGCATACGCTTCGGTACGTTGAGTCTCTGAGCGATGTGAGAACCCCGCTGGCGGACTTTTTCAGCCTTCTGCTACGGTTGTACGGGAGCTTCTTCAGAGAGCAAGACCGTATATTCCACTCGCGCCTGACGATCTTGCAACGTCACACTCTCTTGCGTAATCGCTTTCACCACAACATGATCTTCTACAGTTTCTCCCATCTTGACGACATGGACGTCGTCATTCTTCGTGAGCACCGCCAGCTCACCCTTCTTCCTCCACTGCTCCTCCATGCGCACGAACCCGAGATAGTGGAATTGGGCCAACCCGTCAAGGGCCGCCTGTTGGTGCTGTGCCTGCTCCAACCCCGCATCGAACTCCGACTGGTTTGCGCGGGCAACTTTCGTGTCATCAGCGCGGGGCGGGGCAAAGATATTGCGCGGCGGCGTGAAGGTCATCTCTCGTTGAGTCCGCCCTGCTTCGAGGAGATCAAGCTGCACGCGCAACCCATCGACGACTCCACGGGGTGCCCTCGACGTGGAACCTGGGCCACTCACATTCGTCAGCGGTACACGCACAGGCTCTGCCACGGTCATCCATTCCCAGGCAAGAATCCCCCCCCAAAGCAGGCTTAGCGCGACCAATGCCGCTATTTTCTTTTGATTCGTTGCGATCATGTCTCCGCACTACTGAACTGTGGGCTTACTAGGCTCACCTCGAAGGTATGTGGCGATCTTGATGTTGAAGGTCAATGCTCGATCTTGCTGAGCGTCTGAACGCACAAGCTCCAAGTTCTCGATGTATACCAATTCTTCGGCCGTCTCCACGTCATAGAGAAACCGGCGGAGATCCTCGTACCGACCGGTCATCGTGCCCTCAAGAATACCCTTACTCGTATTGGCCACCGGCGTGGGTTCAGTCTTGTAGGAGAGTGCAGGGAGAGTTACACCGTTACGCTTCGCCTCCTCAGTAATGCCCAACGCTAAGGGAGCAAAGTCGCGTTCAACCGGCAAAACCGACCACACTTGCGCGAGATCCTTCCGCGCTTTCTGAGCCTCCTTATGGTGCCTGAATTCTTGACGGGCTTGATTCAACTGCAACTCTAATTTCACCCGGCCCTGCTCCGCCCCATCAACCCCAACGGTGCGGACCGCCCACAAGATACAGGTCAATAGCAACACGAAGGCGAGCCACGGAATCAAGATCCCGTAGGGTTTTCGCAACTGTTGGAGGGCGAAATCCATCATTTGGTTCTACCCGATCGCGAATAAACTATTTGACACGCTAGAGCTTCGATGGGCAGCACGAGTGGAACAACAGGGGAACACTCCCGCAGGATGCTCAAAAAGTCCGTCCAGCAAGGCCGCAGCAAGCGAAGAGGCGAGGCGTACGCTTCGGTACGTTGAGCCTCTTCGCGATGCGAGAACGCCGCTGGCGGACTTTTTCAGCATCCTGCTACACACCCGGTTGCCGATAACGCAACGTCAGGTCGAATTCAACCAACCCATCCAGCCCCACTCGATGCTGGCCCAGCACAGGATCGTGGAATACGGCGTGATCTTGCAATGTGACCGTCAATGCCGTCACATTTTCGATCGACACCGCCGACCCAGTCATGTGCACGACCGCGCTCCCGGGATCCAGGCGTATACTTTTAATCGACACCTGCTGGGGAATCGCCGCCTCAAGAGTGGAAAGAAACTGCGTCCAGGAAAAATGCCGTTTCGTGAGCAGCTGGTTCGCCAAACTGACTTCGGTCGGCAACTGCTGCAATGAAGGCCCGGAAAAATCCATGCCCTCCTGTTGAACCTGAGCAAGGAGCTGAGCATCTTGCATCCGAACCTGATCGAAGCCTGCTTGCAGATCCTGCCAGTCGCGCAGGGTTATCACAGCCTGCGTGACACTCCAAAGGATTGCAATCCCTATGATCCCGCTTAACGCAACCAGTGCCAGGCGAGCAGGCGCGACATACCATCGGTATCGGCTACTCAGTTCGATATGAAAATATCGTGCCCCCCCTGGCATCGCCAAAATACTGTTCGCCCGTCCGGCGAGCGTACGAAGCGATGTCCTTTCAAGCGCCATTGTCTACATCACCCCTGCCACAACAGGAAGTGTCGCCCATGATGTATTCCCGCCGTCATGAGTCCACCCCACCCGTTCGATCGCTTCCCAGTCCAATCGCTCAGTCGGCAAGCCGAGCTCCCTGTTCAACGCCTGTTCAATCGCCGGAAATGGGCGGTCGCCGGCAAAGACAATCCCCGTCACTCTCAGGTCAGGATGATGCTCTCGGCATGCACGAAGAGACGCCGCACACTCTTCGACAATGTTGCCAGTCAAGTCTCCATCAAGATCCTCTTCATTTTGGAGACCTTCGGCGCTCAACAGCTTAGTCCGAACAAACGCCAACCGACCTTCCTGCATGACGAAGCAGGTCAATCCGCCATCCGATACACTGACCCAGAGCAAATCATGACCCAACCGCCTCCAACCACCTGCCGCTTTCAGCCAGAGATTAAACAGACGAAAACTGGTTACACCGACTTCCTGCGGAAGCAACCCCACCGATTCACAGAGCGACTCGTATTGATTCAAGATGGCTTCTTGAATCGCAACAGCAAGGACGACATGAGAACGCTCGTCTCCTATTCCATGTGAAGGGAACCCCTGCCAGACGATCTTGGCTCCGGTGAGGGGCAACAGCTGTTCCTGTCCTAGACGCCAGCGAATCAGCGCCTCTTGCTCCTCCCGCTGCGCCGGGAGTTGTTCCAGTTTCAATAGAGTCGCGCGCACCGACAGATCCGGCAATAACAACACAATCGGGCGCGGAACGTCGGCCAGCCATACGCGCCCTGCGAATCGGATATCTCGCCGTGGTCCCGCCAGCGAACGAAGACGACCTTCGACTGCAGACATATCCGTCAGATTCAGATCCATAGGGGACAGCTTGATAGCCCCGGTCGGCGTCGGCGAAACGACACATCGGTAACGATACCGCCCCCGCCAAGTACGGACGGCTTCTCCCCACACGATGCTCTGCGCTCCAATTTTCAGGCAGTGTCGCGGACGACTGGCGGCTAACCCCAACATCGCTTACCCTTCCTCGCTAAATGTCACTCGATTGATCTCGTGCAAGGTGGTGGAACCTTCCAGCACCTTTCTGATCGCAGACTGCCGCAACGTGATCATGCCGCCGGTCACCGCACGATAGCGGACCTCGGACAGGGGGCGCTCGGCAAGGATCATTTCCTTGATTTCATCGTTCAGATCCAGAAATTCCGTGATGCATTTTCGCCCGCGATACCCAGTCCCATGGCACTCCTGACAGCCTTTGCCTTCATAAAATGGCACATCCTTATATTCCTCGTAATCGAGACCGGATTCTTCCGCCAACACATTATCAAGCTTGACCTCCACGCGACAGGCGGGACACACCATTCGAACAAGCCGCTGCGCTAACACGCAATTCAGCGCAGCCAAGAAGTTGTAGGCATCGATCCCCATCGAAGCGAATCGTCCGATGACATCGAACACATTGTTGGCGTGCACCGTCGTCAGAACCAAGTGGCCGGTGAGCGACGATTGGATCGCGATTTGCGCGGTCTCTGCATCGCGGATTTCGCCGACCATGATCTTGTCGGGGTCATGACGCAGAATGGATCGAAGCCCTCGCGCGAAGGTCAGGCCTTTCTTCTCATTCACGGGAATTTGCACAACCCCCGACAGCTGATATTCGACCGGATCTTCGATCGTAATCAGCTTGTCTTCCTTGATATTCATTTCCGTAATCGCTGCGTACAGCGTCGTCGTCTTTCCACTTCCGGTCGGCCCGGTCACAAGCACCATGCCGTAGGGCCGCGTGATCGCGCGCCGAAAACGCTTGAGATCCTCCACATTGAACCCAAGTCGCTCCAACCGTAACGTCGAAACACCGGTAGTGATCGCCTCACGGTCGAGAATACGAATGACGACCGATTCACCGAACACGCTCGGAAGGATTGAGACGCGGAAATCGACGGTCTTTCGTTCCAGCCGCATCCGAAAACTTCCATCTTGCGGCACCCTCCGCTCAGCGATGTCCAGATCCGACATGACTTTCAGCCGCGAGACCAGCGGCGCATGGAGACGAATATCGAGCGGCTCCATCGCCGGAACGAGTATCCCATCGACCCGCAACTTCACCTTGGTGGCGCGATCGGCGGCTTCAATGTGAATATCGCTGGCCCGACGCTGCATGGCGCTGAGAAGGATTGAGTCCAACAGTTTGACGGCAGGACTTTGGTCCTCCCCGGCTTGATCGATCGTGAGGATTTCCTCTCCCCGCTCATCTTCCTTCACCAACACGGATCGATACTCCGCCTCGAGCTCCCGAAGGGCTTGGCTGGAGCCTTCACTGCGTTCCAACGCCGCAAGAATCGCACTTTTTGGGCTCACCACCAGATCCAACGGACGCCCCAAGAGCAGTTCCAACTCATCCAGCGCCAGGAGATTTTGTGGATCTGGGATAGCGATGGTCAGACGGCCTTGATGCTCCGCAATCGGTATGAAGGGATGCCGCTGCATGAGTTTCACCGATATGGAATCATAGAAGGACTGGTTGACCCGGAACTCCGCCAAAAGATCGCAGGGCAACTCAAACTGGGCCGCCAACGCACAGGCAAGCTGATCCTCTGAGAGAATTCCTTCGCTCACCAAAGTCTGGCCGAACGCTGCCGTCACACCACCCAGCCGGCTAAGCACGTGCTCAAGTGTGTGTTTCGGCAAAATCCCTTGCCGGATAAGAACATCCGCCAACGTTGGTCGCGTCACAGTCCGTGGCATAGGTTTCTACTCACCTCTCAACACATGCGCGTAAATCGAACCACGCAATCTCGGCCAGTGCTACACTGCCCCAGCCATTTGAAATACCGGCAGATACATGACGATGACGATCGCACCCACTAAGACCCCCATAATCAATAGCAGCATCGGCTCCATCCACGTCGTCAATTGCGTAAGCCGGAGATCCAGATCTCCTTCATAGAATTCAGCCACGTCATGCAACATCGCGGGCAACGACCCAGTTTCTTCTCCAACCGACAGCATTTCCACCGCCAATTTGGGGAAAACTTTGGGTCGGTCCAGTGCGGCGGCCAAGGTCGTTCCTTCGCGAATTTCTGCGACCGCGCCAGCGATTCCGACTGATACATACCGATTGGAGATCGCGCCCCGCGCAATAGACAACGCGTCCACAAGCGGGGTGCCTCCGGCAAGGACCGTCGCGAGGGTGCGTGTGAGTTGAATCGTATAATGCTTCACAAAAATCGACCCCATGACCGGCAAACTCAATACCAACCGATCCACGACAACCCGTCCTGCAGGTGTCGTATAGTAGGCGCGACTTGCAAGCCCCAGAGCGGCAAGCCCCACGAGTCCAGGCACCAGATACGCTTGGCCTCCCGTGACCAAGTCAAGTAATAGTTGCGTGGCAACCGGCAGGGATTTTGACGACTCCGCATAAACCGACACAAACGTCGGCACGACATAACTCAATAGAAACCCGATGACGGCAATGCCGACCAGCACAAGAAAACCCGGATACGCCAGCGCTTTCGAGACCTTTTGGCGCAGCCCAATCATCAGTTTCAGGTAGGCAATGAACCGCTGCAGTACCTCTCCCAAGTTCCCCGATTGTTCTCCAGCTTTGATCGTCGCAATGTACAATTCTGAGAAATGAATCGGATGTTTTGCCAGCGCTTCCGAAGCCGACGCCCCGCCTCGAATATCTTGCCGAACCGTCCGCAGGGTCCGCTGAAATCCAGAATGGTTGGCTCGCTCAATCAAGAGATCCCACACTCGCAACACAGGAAGGCCGGCTTTCACGAGGGCAAGCAACTCTTGATTGAATACCAAGAACTCTTGAAGTGGAAGCTTTCCAAACGCGTGCCACCCTGAACCCAAGCCGATGGTGGCCGCACCTCGCCGCTGTAACCGAAAAACGAGAAAGCCCTGGCTTTCCAGTTTAGCCCGGACGAGGTGCTCTTCCTCTCCCTCAACTTGTCCATCGAGGGTTGAGCCATCAGGACGGGCTACTCTATATGCAAATACAGGCATGATCAGACGTGCACGAATGTCGAGCCGATAATCGGAAATGCCGGCTTACGGCGTCGGTGCGCCCTTGTCGGCACCGGCCCCGGAAATGGGCCGATCTTCCGGCAACCATAGGGCTTGGCCAATGACAATCCTATTGTCGCGCAATTGATTGAGGGCCCGCAGATGTTCTAGTTGGACACGATACCTCTGCGCAATGCTCCAGAGTGTGTCCCCTGGCTTTACGGTTACATATGTAGTGGAAGCCCTCGGTTGATCGCCCTCTAACCAAGGCTTACGGTGGGCCGGCGCCGGCATCACAGCAGGAGGGATTGCTATCATCTGCGATGTCTCCGGAAGCCCTGAAGGCTGATTTCGCTGCGCGAGAATCTGCATCGCATTCTGGCCCCTGTCTATCACACTGCTGGACGCTAGTGGGGCTGCCTCTTGCCTATTATAAGCAGGACTTGAGTTCCCTACTCTTGAGAGCTGCTTCTGAAGCTGCCTCATCTGGCTCTGCAATTGAAGATTGCTTCGGGACGCATGTGCCCGCTCCGTCCGAGCTACAGCCAGCTCTTCCCGTTGAAGCTCGATCACCTGCCGTGCTTCGACAACTCGCCGTTCCGCTTCTCTAACCCGTCCCTCAAGTTGCGCTCGGGCAACCTGAGCCTCTGCCAATTCCCTACGTCGCGCCTCCAGGTCATTCCGTAACTCAGCAACAATCCGTTGGGCATCCCGCACCGATGCTTTTAACGTGTCTGTGGTCAGTTCAAGGTCGACCACTTCCGGCTCACGCATCGGCTCAAGTTCGCCACATCCGGCAAACAAGGCAGCGGCAAAACCGATCGCACAGAGTACACCGCCTCGCACCGGCGGATAACTGGTGTCAGTGGCTTCAACCGAAGTCTGGAGTACTCTGCAATGGCCGTTGTGTCTGGACATCCTTACCAACGATTATACGGTGTACCGTTCGTTCCCACATACTCGGCCCCTGAAAAAATATCGACCACGCCTCCTTCTACGGGATCGGTAATTTCTTGCCATGTCGTCGTCGCACCGGTGAAGGGATCTTTTGGAACCCCCCGTAGATATCCGGTGCCCACCAATGCCGACAACGACGGAGGATATTTTCCCTGATCTGCCTTGTGCTGATCCAGCACGTCGCGCAGTGTCGAGAGATCCTGACGCAAGGCAGCCTCTTTGGCCTTTACCACTGACGATTGGTACGAAGGCACCGCCAGAGTGGCAAGTATGCCGATGATCGATACGACAATCATCAACTCGAGCAGGGTGAAACCATGCGCGTCCCATGCTCCACGCTTACCAATCTCGATACTTCGTTCCATCTAATGCCATGTCCTGACTTTGCGTCATCACATCGTAGACATCATCCCCGCACCAACTGGATGCGTTCGGCGCATCTTTGTAACACCGGAGCAACCAATCGGCCTTGCCGGTCAAGGGATCAAGGGGAAGACTTCTCAAATAGCGCTTCGTCGTCGTGCCTCTGACTGTCGCCTCTTCACTGGTAAGCTTGATGCCCAACAACCTATCTACCGACTTTGGATATCCGTACACACTCGTCACGTCTTTGCAGGTGAGCTTATTCTTCACACATGCCGGCCCCAACAAGACGTCGCCATCGCGATTCCAATCCAGCTTAAAGGTATCAATAGCAGCCCGCATGATTCTCAACTGCTGACGCAGTTCGATTTCATGAGTCCGTTTCGCCGACAGGCGGCTGAGCGGCATCGCGATAGAGGCGAGAACCATCACAATGGTGAGCGTGATCAGGAGCTCCAAGAGTGTCACGCCTGATTCTTTCACCGCACCCTCACAATACCTTTTCCTTCTTGGAGTGCCGCCGTTGATGATTCCGCTACAGAGTCCATTAGCGCCACTCGCACAGGAGACACCCCCGGCGCCTTGGCATAGAAGGTGACCGTGACAGTCCGCCCTCCTATCTGTCTCGCTGATGGCGAGACTTTGAAGGCAACGGTTCCCGCTCGCGTATCAAGACTACTTGACGCCTGCTCGCTCAAGCCGTCCGGTGGTATGACTTCACCGTTCAAGATCTTCCTGAATTCCAGCACCTGTGGATCATACTGAAGCTGAAATATGCCTTCTGCCGTGGGGCGAAGACGTTCGTCATTGATGGCAAGCTTAAATTCTTTTCCCATTTGGATCACCGACTCGTCCGGTCTAATCGAGGCAACCGCGCCCACTGAAGCCAACGGTGTGAGTGACGCTGCAGCAGACTTCCCCACCATTCCCCCTTTTACAGTCTCGCCCAACATTGAGACGCCGGCACCGGATCCACCGCCCGTCAAGTGAGTTTTCTTTCCCTGTGGCGTAAACAGCGGGCTCGTAGCATAGGTTGAATCCGTCCCTGACCAGAATACCTGCTTAGCGAGCCCGGGAGGAGTCATGCCTGGAATGATGTGCGGCGTAATCGTCAGGATCACCTCCGTAGTGACCCGTTGAGTCTTAAAAGAACTCAAGAGATCACCGATTACCGGGAGATCGCCAATCCATGGGATCGTAGTACGGGTCTTACGGTCTTCTTCTTGAATCAGTCCCCCCAGCACTATGGTTTCACCATCTCTCACATTAAGCATGGTTTCTGCTGAGCGATTACCGAACTTAAACTGGGTAATAGGGGGACTTGCTTGGAGCGTCACTTGGTCGCCAAGACGAACAACTTCAATCTTCATCTTCAGCGAAAGTTCATTTCCCAGATGGATGGAAGGCTCAACGGTCAATTTAACTCCAGTGTCGCGGAATTCAATCGAAGTCACCGTCGAGGTCGTAGGGACAGCGCCAGTTGCTGCCTGTCCTGGCAACACGTTCGTCGTTGAAAGCAGGATTGGTTGCTTGTCCCCGACGTTAATCTCCGCCTTTTTGTTGTTGACCACGCGGACTTTCGGAGCAGCAAGGGTCTTGGCGTCGGTGACTTGTTTGAAGAAATCCAGCTGGATGTTGGTCGGAAGCTTAAAGAGATAACTGTCTTTTCCAAGGTTGGTGAGCTGGTTGAGCGTGAACTGCTGTCCTATGGTTCCGGCAATCACTCCCGTAAATCCCGGAGGTACAATGGCGCCCGCAATTTGCTTGGGGTATGTTAGTCCGTAGGTTTGATCTACCGTGCGATCGACTTCCAGAACCTCGACATCAAATAACACCTCGGAATCAAGATGATCATTGGCCAGAATGAGCTTCTCGGCCATCTCGAGTTTTTCCGGTTGGTCCCGAATAACGATCGTGTTCAATTGTTCGTTGGCATGCATCCGTTTAGAATCCAGCATGCTTTTCAACAAGACCAGCATATCTTTCGCTTTGGCGTTGGACAAGTAGAATGTCCGAATCATCAAATCTTGATACTGTTCCTGCTTCTGCTTGGTATTGGGGCTGATAATCATGACGCCCGGGGATACGGTTTGGGCGAACAGGCTATTGCTGTTCAGGATGAGATTGAACGCCTCTTCGAATGGCGTGTCCTGAATGCTGATGGTCACAGGGTCATTTCTGACATCCTTGTCGAAAATGAGGTTGATCCCTCCGGCCTTTCCAATCCCTTCCAAAACTTCTTTGAGTCCGGCATTACGGAACCGAAGCGTCACCGGCTGCTTCCGCCGATCGCCGCGATTCAACGCCTGCTGCTCCTCAGTGAGTTTGGAGATACTCTCGAGGGGTTCTTTGAACGAAGGGTCCAGCTCAGCCGCTCTGGCATAAGCTTCCATGGCCTCGTCTATCCGGCCGAGCTGGGCAAGGCGATCAGCTTCTCGATTATGGCCCCGCGCATCCGTCAAGCGAAGCGCTTCAAGCAACCCCGATTGATGATCGGGACTGGATGGTTCAATGGTCAGTGCACGCTTGAACTGTTCCGCTGCGAGATCAGGCTGGTGTTCTTTGAGATAACCTCGCCCTCGTTCCTCGTACGAGGCTGCGGCTCGCTCTCGAGCCATGGTGTATTTGCTCTGCAATGTGGAATTAAAAGGATCTTCCTTCAGAGCTTGTTTATAGGCGAGGCTTGCTTCCTCCCAATTACCTGCTGCGAGATGTTGATCGCCTCGCTTGATGTCAGGTGAATTGAAGTAGGCGCAACCGGCAATCAATGCCAAGGCTCCAAATGACGCACCTTTGACGATGATACGGTACCGATTAGAGGTTCTAACAACACGTGTAGTCATAACCCACGAGTTCAGTAGGAAAAATCTGAAGCTAGTTTGGAACGGAGTGGAATTTTGATGCCAGTTCTAATCTACACGTAACTCCCACAGGTTGTGTATAAGAACGGTGGCACCGTCTATATGTAGACAGCTACTATAGTCTTTGTTTGGTTTTTGATCAAGCCCACTCTAGCGATGAACAACGGTTATTTACTGCTCTTTATTCTGGCAGATAGTAAACACATGTTCTTCATAATAAAGGCCCATTCTCGCATCCGACATTTATAAGCGCCAGTACTTGAGCGTCTTGGGCAATTTCGCATGATCTAGCAGACATTTCACATCAACTACCACACCCTCCTGCTGACTCCGAAGGGGCTTGAGCAAATCTGGCAAGCCCATTTCCACATAAACGCGGTGGGCCACTGCAATTACCAACCCATCCACGTTCTTCAGTTCATTCCATTGCTGAAGATGAATTCCGTATTCGGCAGCCGCCTCTTCGGGCTCTGCAATTGGATCATGCACCAACACTTGAACACCAAACTCACGCAACTCCTGAATGACATCGAGCACTTTGCTATTGCGCAGATCTGGCACATTCTCCTTAAACGTGAGCCCTAAGACCGCCACCTTGAGATCAGTGACTGGCCGGGGAAGCCGACCGAGCAGCTTCATTGTTTCCTGCGCAACAAACTTTCCCATCCCGTTGTTGATACGTCGACCAGCCAGAATCACTTGTGGATGATAGCCAACTGATTCAGCCTTAGCAGTCAGATAATACGGATCCACACCAATACAATGGCCGCCGACTAATCCCGGGAAAAACTTCAGAAAGTTCCACTTCGTACCGGCAGCGTCGAGGACCGACTTCGTATCGATTCCGAGACGATGGAAGATCAGAGCCAGCTCATTCATCAACGCAATGTTCAGATCGCGCTGTGTATTCTCGATCACCTTGGCAGCTTCTGCAACCTTGATGCTGGGAGCCCGATGAACCCCGGCCTTCACGACGAGCTCGTAGGTATTCGCCACGATTTCGAGAGAATCCGCATCCTGAGCCGAAACGACTTTGATGATCTTCTCTAGAGTATGCTCCTTATCCCCTGGATTGATGCGTTCCGGTGAATATCCAACCTTGAAGTCAATGCCAGATTTGAGGCCGGAGGTCTTTTCCAGAATGGGGAGACAAATATCCTCGGTCACTCCCGGATACACTGTTGACTCATAGACAACGATCGTACCAGACGACATATTTTTACCAATCAACTCCGAGACCATTCGTAGCGCCTTGAGATCCGGCTGAAGCGCCTCATTGATCGGAGTTGGGACGGCCACAATAATGAAGTCGGC
>Ga0134127_10001642_pt1 | contig 16513 bp, 23 predicted proteins | sample KB31753_FD_96459 | JGI IMG/M metagenome (GOLD analysis project Ga0134127, IMG submission 96459) | Terrestrial soil microbial communities with excess Nitrogen fertilizer from Kellogg Biological Station, Michigan, USA - KB3-175-3 | ecosystem: Environmental > Terrestrial > Soil > Unclassified ...
CGCCCGGCCACGCGCCGGCATCGCTCGAGGCGCGCCCCTGCGGCTGCACCAGCTGCATGTGCGAGCCGTGCAGCCAGTCGGGACCGGTCAGGGCGGGCGGCCACTCGGCCTCCATCCAATCGTCGATGTCCATGTTGAGCGTGTTCGCGGCCGTCGTGCCGAGCTCGCTCGAGACGTGCGTGCGCCCGCCGGTCGCCATCCCGCCCGACAGCCCGGTGATCTGGATCGCCTGGATCCCGTCGATGTGCAGCAGCGCGCGGGCGGAGGCGCCGAACTCGAACAGGACATCGATCCGGTGCCACTCGTCCACCGGCCAGGCCTGGGTGGTCGCCAGCAGCGACAGCACGCCGGTGTTACTGGTCTGGTTCAGCGCGATCTGGCCGCTCGGCGTCATCTGCAGCGCGAGGCCCGTCTCGTTTTCGATCGTGCCGCGGCACCGCCAGAAGGTCGCCGCGCTCGCCGGCAGCTTGCGGATCCGGAAGTAGAAGCGCGTCCAGGTTTTCGTCGGCGTGATGCCGGTGGCGTTCTCGTCGACCACATGCGAGCGCACCGTGGTGCCCTGCCGCAGCGCGAGGCCGTAGCCGTCAATCGTGCGCGAGGCGTCGCGGCTGACCTCGGTGCCGGGCACGCTGCCGCCCTCACCGTTCGACGGCAGCTCGAAGCCGTCGATCCAGCGCCGCTGACTCACCGCCGCCGGTGAGCCGCCGCCGGTGACCGGCTCGGTCAGCGGCGGGTCGTAGACGAACTTGCCGACCCAATAGTAGGTGGTGCGGGTGACGCCGAAGATCCCGAGGAAGCCGCCGCTGTTGCGCTGGAACAGCTTCAGGTTGGTCGGGAATTGGCCTTCCTTCCCGAACCATTCGGAGGTCAGGCCCGGCGCGACGAACGGCACGCCCGGCAGCGAGATCGGGGCGCTGTAGGTCAGCGCCGCCAGCGCCGGCGACATCACCACCTCGCCCAGGTGCCCACCGGGAAAGGTGGTCGCCATCAGGTCGCGCAGCTGCGCCCGATTGGTCAGGTGGATCAGGTATTGGAGAACTACGGTCTTGTCGGCCATCCGCTGCCCCCTGCCGCCGTCTCACCGGAGAACGGAACACCGCAGGCTGGCCGGAGTGAAGTGCCAGCCTGCGGGTCCGAAGAACACCGACCCGGATGGATGGGCCTAGTCGGTGTCCTTCTCGGTCACGTCCCGATCGACGGTGCGCGCGCCGCCGCCCAGGATCGCATCGTGCCGCTTGCGGATGGCATCGCGCGAGGTCGAGATCGTCTCCTGCTCCTCGTCGCTGACCGCTTCCATCCACTTGTCCGAGAACTGCTCCTCGGGCGTCAGCACGCCTTGCACCTGCCGGAACATCGGCTCACCCGTGCGCGGGTGCACCCGCTGCTCGCCCGTCTCGGTGTCGACGACCGGCTCGCTGATCAGCCCCTCGCGCGAGACCAGCGTAAACACATCGCCTTCGCGCCGGCGGATGTGGTTGTAGTAACCGGGCGCGGTCGCCCGCACGCGCATCCCCTGCGGCGCGGTGCCGGCCAGCTCGATCGAGCGATCGTGCGAGCGGCCCGGCGGCGGCAGCAGGCCCGCGCCGGAGCGCGCCGCCCGTGGCGCCATCGTCGGATGCGGCTGCTCGGTGCCGCCCTTCGTCTCGAGCATCGTCGGCTGCTGGCTGGGCGTCGACTGATTGCTCTCGTAGTCGCCGGTATCCGCCTCGGCGTCCGCTGGCGCCACCTCCGAGCCGAGCCGCGCCCGTGCCCGTGCCGTCGGCGTTTGCTGGGTCGTGTCCTCGCGGTCGGGATTCTCGGCCCGCTCGCGCGCTTCCTGCGCCCGTCGCGCCCGCTCCTCGCGCGGATTGGCGGCGTTGCCTGAGCTTTCGCCCGCGTGCGGCTCGCGCAGCCGGGCGGCCGGCGCGGTGTTGGCGCGCGCGCTGCCCTGCGCCGTGCCGGGTGTTTTGTCCACCACACGCGCTCCGGAGCGGCGGGCGGCATTGCGATCGGCCAATTTTTTTGCCATGTCCGCCTCTCCTTAGAACACGCCGGGGTAGTAGGTCATGCGCTCGATGAAGCGCAGCGGACCCAGGAACGCGGTCACCGTCAGCGACGGCGTGGTGCCGCCCACATCGTAGTAGGCGCCGAGATAGCGCTTGGTCGGCGTGCCGAAGGGCAGGCTGACCGAGACGCGCGTGCCGGCCGCGAGGCCCAGCGAGGCCGCGCTGATCGCGCGCCGCACCAGGATGTCGGGGCTCGACAGGTTGGCGTTCGCCGACTGGATGATCTGAAATTCATACGTCTCATCCGTCGTCGTGTAGTCGGCCCCCACGTCGACCGTGAACAGGACGGCGAGCGGTTCGCCGTCGCCGATGGTCTTGTTGGTGCCGCCGAGATCGATCGTATTCGTGCTCGCGGCGTCGGCGCTGACCGCCTGCGCGTCGCTGAGCAGCAATAAGGCATCTACCCACATAGGAGCGCTCCTCTGCTGTGATGGCTGTCGCGGTTAGACGACAGCGGCCTCGCTGTCGAGGATCGCGTCGGTGACTTCGATCGGGATCCCGCGGAACGTCGTCCGCCGGCGCCCGTCGACGGTTTCGTAGGTGAGGCCGTTGCCGGCCTGGACGGTGGTGCGGCCCTGGATGTCGAGCCACTGGAACGCAGTCCGGTTCATATACCAGACGGCGCGGCCCATGCCGAGCGACGGGATGCGGTGCTCGGCCTTGATCATCAGCAGCGTCAGGTCGGGCGGCGTGCCGCCGGCGAGATCCGACGTGTCGATGTTGGCGATCCGGACCACGAACCGCCAGTCCTTGACGGCCAGCCCGAGATCCCACGTCCAGCGCTCCTGGAACGCGCGCATCCGGTTGCCGCCGACGCCGGCGCTGACCTCGACGGTCACCTCGCCGAAGTCCTCATGGTCGAGGCCCGCCTTGCTGCCCTTCGGGAAGATGCCGAAGGCCGTCTGCTCGCCCCAGACCACCAGCCACACCGACGTGTTATCCGAGCCCGAGCCGCCGCCGTTGATCACGTTCTTGTAATTCGCGACCGACGTGCTCAGGGTCGAATAGCGCGGGGCCAGCCCGGTGAACTCCTCCGGCGCGAGGCCGGCGTTGCCGTAGAACACCGTCTGCGCCGCCTCGATGTTCATCGCCTCGATGAAGGCCGCCGCCTCCGACATCCGGAAGCTGTTCCCGTTGCCGTTCAACTTGATCAGCTTCGAGTCGACCTCCGACCACGCCTCGAGCATCCCGGTTGCCTCGGTCACCTGCGCGGTGGCTGACTTGCTGGGCGGGATGCCCTGGTTGATCATGCGCCAGTAGACCGTCGGCAGGCCGGTGCGGACGCTCACCTGATGGCCGGTCGGCAGGTTCCCCTCGCGGAACTGCATATCGTTGAGGATCGGATTGGTCTGCTGCAGCAGCTCGACGATGTCCGCGGTGGCGCCGTCCGGGTCGAGCCGCTTGGCCCAATCCGCCAGCGTCAGCACGTTGTTGGCGAGCGTCGCGCCGACGATGATCAGGCCCCAGGCCAGCCAGTCGGGCGCGTGCATCGTGCGCGTAAAGCCGGCCGCGTCGAGATCGACGGCCAGCATGAGCAGCAGCAGCGCGGCGAGCGCCGCTGCGTGGCGGACGAAAGTTCGCATGTCGCGTGTCTCCTTGGCGGCCGGTGTCCTACCGGGCCGCGGCTTTCTCGTCCAGCTTCCGGCTGTCCGGGTGCGGGTAGAAGCGCTCGCTGGCGCTCTTACCCTCCCGCCCGACGCCGGCCGCTCGGCCTGCGATGCCCTTGTCCTCGTCCATCAGCTTGCCGAGGTCGGCCAGCACGCTGACGAACTCGATATGGTTCCCCAGGCCTTCATTGCGAAGCAGCGTCCGCAGCCGATCGCCGCGGGCCGTCCCTTTCGGGCGGATCTTGTCGAGCACTAGGTTGGCGAGCCGCTGGGTTTCCGCCAGCTTCTCGCCGCCGTAGTCCTTGTCCGCCATCAGCTGCTCGAGGTAGCGAGTGCTGATCCGCCCGCGCTCCTCGTGCACGGCTTCGAGATGCTGCTGCGCTTCCTCGTTCGTCCACTGCTGGTCACGCGCGAGCGCGGTGATCTCCGACACCTCGGAATCGCTGATGCGCGCGTCCTGGGGCAGCTTCAGGGTGTAGCGGTCCGGCACCACGCGCGCGGCCTGCTGACCGCCCTTGTCGCCGCCGGCGCCTTTGTCGCCCTGCTGCTGTTGCCCGCCCTTGTCGCCCTGAGCGCCCTGGTCGCCCTGCTGCTGCTGCTGCTGGCCGCCCTGATCGCCCGACTGCTGGCCGCCCTTGTCGGCCCCGGCGCCTCCGGTGTCACCCTGCGCGCCGCCCTTGTCTTTGTCACCCATTGCGTTGCTCCTCCTGCTGCCGTCGACCCTCGATGTCATCGCAGACCTTGAGGATCATCTGTGCCAACCGACGCGCACGCGCCGGCTCCATCCGGATCTCTTTGATCGGCTGGGTGAACTCGAGGCCCAGCTTGCCCGTCGCTAGGTCGATGCCGATCTTGACCTGCACATGCTCGTTCCCCTCGCCGTCCCGCCGGCGGGACGCGAGCACGTGCGACATGCGCCGCATGAGATCATGCGCCATCAGCGCCGCTCCCGGCTGCGCGCGGCGGTGCGCTCGGCGAGCTCCGCCTTTTGCCGCGTCAGCGCCTCGCGCTGCATCAGCTCGACCAGTTCGAGCGAGGCGGCCTCGCAGTCCTGCCAGATGCGCCGCGCCGCGTCCTGCATCCCGGCCGCGTGGTAAATCTGGCTCGAGGTCGAGAACACCGAACGGAACAGGCCCAGCGACACGCACCACTCGAAGATCGCGCGCCGCCCCTCCGCCGTCGCCAGCGTGGCCCGGATCGCGTTGTAGCGATCGACCTCGTCGAACTTCGCCCGATCGCGCGCGTCCCGCACCTGGACGCGGTCGGCTGCGTTTCGCACGTCCACCGGCTCAGCCATCAATACTCGAACCCCTGCGCGGAAAAGGTCAGCACGTTGGTCGTTACGTTGCCGCTGACCGAGATACAGAAGCTCCCGCCAGCGACCAGCTCGAAGCCGTCCGGAAACTGCGTCGAGAACTGGCCGACGTTGCCGATCGCCGCCGCGGTCCCGCCCTGCGCGAGATAGGCGACGACGCTCGAGGTCGCGGTGCAGGTGGTCGTGTTCGACATCCGGAGCGCGACGACGGCCCAGGGCAGCGCGGCGGTGGTCGTGCGGATCTGCGCGTTGACGGCGGTGATCCGCAGTGTCTTGCTCGCGGCGGCGGTGATCGACTGCGCCCCGGCAGCCGCCACGCCTCCGGAGGCCTTGATCAGCGCGGTCACCACGGTGTCGGTGGTCGTGGGCGCGGCGGTCGTGTAGCTGAGCGCCACCGCCGTGCGGCCGGAATCAACCAGCGCCTGCACCGCAAACCCGGTCGCGCCCTGCGTGCCCTTGGTCAAGGTCGGCGGTGTCGCGCCGAAAGCGGTATTGCTGATCGCGCCGATCGTATTCGCGCCCGCGGCCAGCGCCGGCAGGGTGGCGAGGCTCACCGGCTGCGTCGCCTGGAAGAAGGTGCCGCTGACCGGCACGGCCGACGCGCGCAGCTGGGTGTCCGTCAGCGGGCCGGACACCGGCACGGCGGAGGCCCGCAGCTGCGTGTCGGTCAGGGGCCCGGTCGCGGTGACGGTGCCGCTCACGGGCTGCGTGGCCGGGAAGTTGCCGACGTTGAAGCTGGTATTGCTGATCGCCCCGATCGTCGCCGAGCCGGCCGCCAGCGCCGGCAGCGCCGCGAGGCTCACGGGTTGCGTGGTCTGCCAAAACGTGCCGGAGACGGGCACGGCCGTCGCGCGCAGCTGGGCATCGGTGAGTGGCCCCGTGGCCGTCACCGTGCCGCTGACCGGCTGCGTCGCCGGGAAATTCGAGACCGCCACCGTGCCGGAGATCGGCTGCGTGGCCTGGTAGAACGTGCCGGTGACCGCGAGCGGGCTGGCGCGGAGCTCGGCATCGGTGAGGCCCCCACTCGAGCCGCCTCCGCCGCCCGCACAGTTATCGCAGGTCACCGGCACCCGCCCCCCCGCAAGGGCCGGCAGCTTGGTATCGATCGAGCCCAGCGAGGTCAGGATCTCGGTCTGCCCCGCCGCGGTCGCTAGGCCCGTCGTGTCGATCGAGGCCGTCACCTGCGCGTCGACCGGCAGCGGCAGGCGCGCATCGAGCTCCAGCGCCGTCAGGCCGCCCGTCCCGCCGGTGATCGTGACCGGCCCGCTGGGCGCCGTCGACCCGACAAAGAGCGTGACCTGCGCCGTGCCGCTGGTGAACTCGGTAAACCGCACCCGCAGACACTGCGCCCCGCTGGCGGCGTAGAACCAGGCGCCGTTGGTCGTCGTCGAGCTCACCGCCACCGCCGGCCCGTTGACCGGCAGCACCGTCAGCGGGGCGTAGACCGTGCAGGGCGAGGTCGAGGATTCGAAGCTGAGCGTGCCCACCCAGGTGCCGCCGACGTGCACGCTGCCGCGGTCGCCCGCGATCACCTGCGTCAGGCAGCCGTTGCCGGGGCAGAGCGTGCCCGTCAGCTGCGCGCTGGTCCCCTGCGCCTCGAGGCGCGCGGCCAGCAGCAGCAGGGCGAGGATCAGCGCCGCCCGTCTCACAGGTTCGCCTCGATGAACTCGCGGATGTTCACCCACACGTCGGCCTCGGCCTGCACCGCGTTCTTCTTCTGCAGCGCCGTCATGGCGTTCCACGCGGCGATGTCGCGCGAGCGCACCACCAGCGCGCACGTCGCCAGCATGTCTTTCTCCCGGCTGGTGCGCTGAAAGCGCAGCGTCGGCGTGGTCTCGGTAACCGTGTCGATCGCGATCTGCGCGGCCGCGATCTGCTGTGCGGTCCACGCGCCGTCCTTCTTCAGCTTGATGGTGCCGTTGAGCGGCGGCTGCGCGCCGACATCCGGCGCCACGGTGGATCGCAGCTGCGTGACCAGGCTCGGCAGGTCGAGCGGCGTGGTGCGGTTGACCGGGAAGGTCTGATAGGCGACCGCCATCAGCTCACCTGCAGGAAAATCTCGCCATACACGCCGGTCGCGTTCGTCGCCGCCGACCAGTTGGCGACGTTGAACTTGTAGCACTCGATGTAGGTGTTCCCGGCGCCCACCTGGACGAAGCCGGCGGTGTTGCCGCTGCCGTTGTCGGAGTAGTTGAGGCTGACCGAGAGCGCGTAAATCTGATTCGTGAATCCGCCCGGCAGCTTCACGCGCAGGTTGTTGGAGAGCGTGCCGCCGACCGTCGTGGTGATGATGTCGAAGATCACATGCAGGACCGACCCCTGCAGGTGCATCGTGTAGCTGACGATGTCGCCGGCGTCGACCGTCCACGTCATCGAGCCCGAGGCGGTGAAGTCGCCGGCCGCGAAGGTCGGCGTGATCGCCAGCCCCTGCTGATGCGCGACCAGCTGCCAGTCGGTGCCGTCGTGCTGGTAGACGGCATACCCGCCCTGCGCCACCGGCGTCGCGCCGCTGGTCACCGTGTTGCGGAAGCGGTTGGCGGCGCTGCTTGAGCCGCTCTGATGCGGGAAGTAGGCGACCTTGCCCGTGCTGGTGTTCTTGAACACCCACACCAGGCCCGCCGAGCCGCCGGCCACGCCGGTGAACGTCGCGTCCGCCGCGCCGGCCCAGCGCGTCATGGTGTGCCCGCTGATGCCGGCCGCGTAGTCGTTCTGGTTGCCGGTGTCGGTCTTAGCCGCCGGCACCGTGTAGGTCGTCTGCACCGCCGCCCAGGCGCCGAGGCCGTTGAGGAACTTGGCGGCGTCGTTGGGCGCCTTCGGCACCAGCCCGTGCTTGGCGGTCGAGACGTCGAGCGTGGCGACGTCGGCCAGGGTGATGTCGCCCTCGACCACCGTGCCGAAGCTCGGAGCGCCGGCCGCGTTGCCGTGCAGCACCTGGACGGTCGTGCCCAGCGAGCCGAGCACCTTGAGGTCGGCGCCGCCGTTGCCGAGCGCCACCGCGTTGGCGGTCAGCGCACCGGCGGTGTGCGTCACATCGCCGGAGGCATCGGCGCCGGCTGGCCCGGCCGGCCCCGCTTCACCACGCGGCCCGACGTAGTTGAACGGCCGCGCGCTGCGCTGACTGCGACGGCTCATACCGGCGCGGCTCCCGGTGCCGGCGCCCCCATCGCCCCGGCCAGGCGCGTCAGCGCGCTATCGCCGCTCATGTCGGCTTGGCTCGCGTCCTTCATCGCGCCCGCCGCCGCCTTCATCTGCTCGGCCTCGGCCGCCGCCTGCGCCTGCTGCGCCTCCTGCTCGGCGATGCCCTGCGCTTCGTCGTCGCTCCGGATGATCCGCGGGTCGATGCCGAGCGCGTTGCCGTAGTTGTCGACCAGCTCGTAGACGTTGACCTTGTTGCGCGCCTCCGGGTGGCCCTGGTAGACGGGCATCATCGAGGCGACGAAGCGATCAAGGCCGACAACGCCGACCAGCTTCTGCGCCTGCGCCATGATCGAGACGTATTCGACGCGCAGCTTCACGCCTTCGAGCTGCGCCGGCGCCTCGGGGATCAGCCCGGCATCGTCCATCAGCTCATAGACGCGGTCGATCAGCGGATCGAGCAGTTCGTCGTTGGTGCGCTCGAGCACGGGGCCCAGGGCGATCAGCTTCTCCTCGTGCCGCTCCTCGACCTCGCGCGCCGTGATCGGCTGCGCCCCGCGCGCCGGTTCGCTCTGCGCCAGCATCAGGAACAGGTCGACATAGAAGGCGCGGTTGATCCGCTGCTGCACCTCGTAGATGTCGACGCTCATGTCCCGCAGGTTGATCGCCGTCTCATGGATCGCGCGGATGCCGCCGTTCGGGTTCTGCTGATCCACGTAGGTGACATCGCCAGGGATCAGCGACACGCCGCCCTTGATCAGCGAGGTCGGCGCCTGCAGCGGCGGGTCGACGATCTTCTCGAGCGCCTGCCCCTTCTTGCGCTGCTGGCCCTGCAGCTGCTTCACATCGCCCAGCGCCATCATGCCGGGGCAGTCGGTGCCGTAGGTGTCCTCGCCGGTCACGTCCCAGCGCGGCGCGAAGATCGGAAAGCTCTTGAAGCCGCGTTCCTGCAGGATGCCGCGGTCCGGCCCCTGGGCGTTCGTCTCGAAGTAGCAGGACGCCCACGGCAGCCGATACTTCGCCTCGAGCCGGTCCTCGCGGTGCAACTCGTTGGGATAGACGCACCACGTCACCGGCACCGCAGCCTGGTAGTCGCCGCTCAGCCACTGCGCCTTGAGCGATTTGCTCGCCCGTTCCCAATGGATCGTGTAGCCGTCCTCGTCGAGCAGGAACTGCTCGACCACCTGCAGCAGCGACAGCTCGTAGTCGCGGACGAACTCGGTCACCACGTTGCGCCCGTCGAGGCCGAGCGCGTAGCTGCCGATCGGGTAGGGGTAGCAGCGGAACAGGTCGTGCCGATCGAGCAGCAGCGACATGCAGCCGGTGCCGAAGCTGCCCATATCGCCGTAGACGGTCGGCAGGCTGTTATAGAGGTTCGTCTGCAGGAACACCGAGAGCATCCGCTGCGTCGCGATGTGCAGCCACTCCTTGACCGCCGGCTGCTCTGACAGGTCCGGGTCGGGCGTGGTGAGCTTCATCCACGGCCGCGCCGGCGAGGTCAGCCCGGCGTGCAGCCCCGACTGCAGTGTCCGCACCGCAAAGTTGCCCGTCGAGTCGATGATCTTGGCGTTGCGGCTGCCGCCGCGGTTGCGGTCGTTGGCGAGGAAGCGCGAGCGGCGCGGCTGCAGGAAGTCGCTGATCGTCCGCCAGTGGGCATCGAAGCCCTGCTGCCGGTCGCGCCAGAGGCTCTGCCGCAGCCGATACAGATGCGCTACACGGTCGCGCACCTGCCCGAAGTTGTAATAGGCGATCTCCGCCATCAGAACCCGATCAGCGAGCGCGGCACGTAGCTGGCGCTCAGCACGCCGAGCGGTCTACCGGACGGGGTCGCCCCGGTGCCTGGGGCCTGGGTGGCTTTCTTGCGCTGACGCTTCGCGGCGGTGAGCGCGGCCACGGTGGCCGTCGATCGCGCGATCGCGGTGCCCGGCGGATTGGGTGTGCCGAGCGGGGTCACCTGTCCCGGCGCCGGCGAGAGCACGGCCCGCCGCGCCTCCGCATCCCGCGCCACTTGGCTCGAGCCGAACAGCCCCATGTGAGTGCCTCCCGATCACAGCCGCTTCATGTAAGCCGTTTCCACCGCCGTATACCCCAACCCCTCGTAGAGGCTGCCGACGGCACTACCAGCCGGACTGAGAAGTTTTAACACACAAATGCCTTGGCGACGTGCCCACTGTTCCACTTCAGCTAAGAGCGCCTGCCCGATGCCCTGCCCGCGCGCCTCCGGCTCGACCCACCAGGCGAGCTCGTCGGCATACGGCTCGCCGCTGATCTGATGCGGGATCGGCCCGACCATCGCCACGAAGGCATCCAGCCCGCCGCCGGTGCGCTCGTTGACCAGGACCGTGCCCGTGCTCAGCGCGACCGCGAACAGCGCCTCGAGCGCATACTGCTGCGGCGCCATCAGCTGCCCGAAACTGGTCAGCTCGAGGAAGCGCTCGGCCATCCGGACCACCGCCGGACCGTCCGCGAACGTCGCCGGTCGGATCATGTGCGCTCCGGTTTCCCCATCAGCGCCCGCACCTCAGCGTAGGTGAGGCCCCACTTGAGCCAGGTGCGGCAGACCGGATGCACCGGCCAGGTCCGATCGCGGTCGAGCGGATGCCGGCAAACCGCGCAGATGCCGCGCGCGCGGCGCTGGTCCCACCAGGCTCGGCTGCGCTCGCGGCGCGCTTCGACGGCCGCGCTCGGGTCACTCATCCTCATATGGATCCTTGTCCCGTCGCGCGTGGCCCGAGCTGCGAAGCTCGGCCACCGCCTGCGCCGGCATCTCCGGCAGCGCGTAGGTGGTCGCCAGCGCCTCGGCCAGGTCCGGCGAGCGGCCGATGCGCGCCTTGATCAACTCCTTGGGTTCGAGCAGGAACTTGCCGTCTCGGAAGCTGTAGGTCGGCTCGGTCAGTTCGCCTACCATCTCCGGCAGCAGCGGCAGCGCCGCCCCGCCCTTGATCGCCTTCGCCATCTCGAACCAGCACTCGGCGCGGCGGTTATAGTAGCGGTTCTTTTGGATCGCCGGCGCGGCGAACTGCACCTCATAGACCGGGTAGCCGCCGTCGACCAGGATGTCCCGCGCGCCCGCCGCCCAGCCGCCGGTGGCGTCCATAAACTCTTGCTCGCTGCCGAACGCCTCTTTGGCGACGATCACCGCCGTCGCGATGTGGACGCTCACCGCCGCGTCGCGCTTGTGCCGCATGACCTTGGGCCGGAAACACGCACGGCCCTGCCGCGGGAAGATCACCGTCCGGTCATCCCCGAAGCGCGCGACGTCGATGCCCAGCCGCTTCTGGGCGAACTCGTATTGGTTGGTCCGTAGGTGCCGCGTCATCGCGGCGTTGACATCCTCGACGCCGAGCAGCGCGTTGAGGCTCGACGGCGGGAACTGGCCCAGGACGTTGACCATCACCCACGGGTTGTCTCGGCCGTAGAGCTCGATCTGCTCGCGCGCCCACTGCAGGGACACGCGCGTCGAGCGGCGCGGATCGTCCGGGTCGCCGTTGATCCGGATCACCAGCCACAGGTGCGCCTGCGTCGTCGCCGCGGTGTAGAGTGGGCCGGAGAGCATCTCGGGGTTGCCCGCCTGCACGACCTTGTTCTCGAGGCCGGAGGCGAGCGACGCCTCGGCCGTGGTCATCACCGCCTGCGGGATGCTGCCCGACTCGTCGAGGATGAACAGCGTGTAGTCGGCGTGCAGGCCGGCGAGCGTCGAGGCCTGCCGCTGCGGGTCGGCGGTCTTGGGCCAGGTGCGCGCCGTCATAAACCAGTTTTCGGGCGCCTCCTTGTAGACGATGCGCGTCTTCGACCAGGCGAACTGCTGCATCAGGAGCGGCGCCATCGCCTGCCACTTCGCCATCTCCGGCCACAGGTTGTCGTCGAGGTTGTCCTCGGACACCGAGGTCGCGCCGACCTTGGGGAACAGCCGCGTGATCAGGAAATTCCACGCGAACCAGGCCAGCTCGGTCGTCTTGCCCGGCCCCTTGGAGGCGACGAAGGCGATCCGGTTCGTGTGCGGGAAGGCCTGCAGACCCTCGAGCTGCCACGGGTCCGGCTCGGCCCGGAACAGCTCGCGCACCATCTGGTCGGGATGCCAGCGCCAGCGGGCGAGCGTCCGGATGGTATCGGCGTCCGGGGCGCTGAGGCTGTTCACCGACGTAACCGTTTGCGGAGGCGCCGCATACATTCTCGGTTGGTTTGTAGACGGCAGGGTCGACAGCCTTGATACCCAGGCGTGTAAGGATGCCCGCAACGCGCTATCCGTAAGCGCGGCGAGCGTAGCCTTGCACGTCGACTATTCTCTGCTGGGGTCACCGGATCCTGATGCCACGGGTTGAAGCACGCGCGCACGTTGCACAGGTGATCGAGCTCAAGACCGGCCGGAATCGGACCGATCGCCTGCTCATAGAACCACCGATGCGCCAGAACGGTTCGACCATCGCGATAGAGCTGCACGTAGCCATCACCGCGAGGCTCGAACAGCAGCCAGCACGGTGTAGTCGGCGCGTTCATGGATTCTGCGGGTCGGGCAGTTGGACGGCTTCGCGGATCAGGTCGGCCAAGCTCTTGTCGGCGCCGAACTCGACCCGGTCCTTCGGCTTGCCCTTCGCGTAGTGCCAGATCATCTGTTCAATCGGGTCGCTGCAGCGGCGGGCGAGGAAGTCGGCGCGGAGCTTCTTCTGGTAGGCGGGGTCGTCGACCAGGGAATTGCAGAATACCTTGGCCTCGCGGGTCGTCTTGTTGGGCACGCCTTTCGGCCGCCCCTTGCCGGCGTTGGTGAGGCCGGCAAGCTGACGCTGACGGGCTGACTCTTTTTCGACAGCAGTTTGCTGTCGACCTCGCTTCCGAGCCATCGCCCGTCAGGCTAGCACAAGTTACTCAGAAGTCGGCTCAGCCGCGCCCGGAGCCGGTGCCGCTGGCGGGCCGCAGGCTGGCGCCCTTGAGCAGATCCTCCTCCCAGCAAGTGCAGGCCATGAAGTAGTCGCCGCAGCGCGGGCAGGTCTGATACTCAGGCAACGCGCGGAGCATCCCTGAGCGCACGCCAGCGAACCAGCGGCGGCGGCGTTTGGCCTGGTAGCGGCGGCGCTTGTTCATGGCGCCGACCACACGCTAAGGATCAGGAGGATCAAGCCGGTCAGCACCGCCGCGAGGATCGCGACGGCGATCCAGCGCTCAAGCGCGGTCGGTGGTTGATCCATCATGGCGGCTCACGCCACTTCGGCCGCATCCGGTGCGGCCGTAGCGTCATCTGTCGCCAGCGAAAGGCGCGGCCGCAGGTCGGGCAGCGCACGCGCCCATCGAGTGTCAGCGTGCCGCGCTTCCAGGTGCCGGGACAGCGATCCGTGCGCCGATCCCACTTGGCGCCGCCCATGTATATGCAGTCGCATTATGCACCTGCCTCAGTCGCGCACGAAGGCGAACAGCCGGCAGCGCTGACACACCCAGCCGAGCGGATGCTGCTGCCAGTCGTGGCCGCGGCGCTCGCAGACGATCGCCAGATGGCGCCGGTGCGCGCGCTCAGCGAACCGGAGCGCCAGCACCACCGCGCCGAGGCCCAGCGCCACCTCGAGGATCACCGAGGCCTCGGCCCGGCAAAGCGCGGCAGCTGCGCGCGGTCCCACGGATCCGGCAGCGTGCCGCCGGCCGACAACTCGCGGTCGAGCACGCGCGTCAGCGTGGCGAGATCGATCGCGTCCTTCATCAGCGGCGACCTGAAGCTGGCGGCCTCTCCTTCGCGGAGGATCCGCTCGGCGACCTCGCGGGCATCGCGCAGCACCTGGGTCAGGTTGGCGGCGGGACTCATCGGGCGGCCCTCACATCCCGCATCCGCTGGCGGTGATAGTCGCGACAGGTCGCGCAGAAGCTGTAGATACCGGCGGCAGCGCCGCAGCCTGGGCAAGTGCCCAGCGCGCGCCGGAGCCGCTCGCGCACCGGCCGCGGCACCGCCGCATTTTCGCGCCACTGCCTCACAGGCCCAACTCCGGCTGCTGCGCGATCTGCTGCTCCCACGATGCCGCCAGCGCGAGGTTGATGTCCGGTGCCCACGAGAACCCTGTCCCGTCGCAGCTGTCCGCGCCCGCCTTCATCGCGAGCTCGTAGCGCCGCTTGCTGTTCACGCGGCCCCAATGCACCCATAAGCCTTTGGCCTTGGCGAACCCACACAGCGTCCGCACCGCTTCGCTCTCTTTGTAGGCGGTGCTGCCGCCGATGAACAGCGCCGCCATGTCGTCCCACGGCACCCGCCCCGGATCAAGCCCGTCCTGCGCGATGAACGCCACCGGCAAACCGAGGCCTCGGAGGAGGCGCGACCAGAACGGCCACAAGTCGAGCGTCGCGGCCGCATCCTCGAGCACGTCCGGTGCCGCCACAAACAGCGGCGCTGGCTGACCATCGAAGCGCTCGAGCATCCGGAGGAACGGCCCAGGCTTGAACCCGTTGAATCCGCCATTGTCGAAGGCGTAACGATGCGGCCGCAGCCCGAGGCTCTCCGGGTTGTTCCACTGCCCCGGCACGATGAAATGCCCAACATCGTGCCGCGCGATCGAGCGCGTGGCCCCTGAGACTAGCACCAGCATCAGCCTTCCAGCTCCTGCAGCGCGTAGTCGCGCGCGCGGTTCAGGTGCGCCATTTCGATCTCGCTGCCGCCGGTGTCGGGATGCCGCTGGCGCGCGGCCGCCCGAAAGGCGCTCTGCACCTGGTCGACCGTCACGCGCGCCTCGGCGCTGAAACCGAACACCGCCCGCCAATTCGCCGCCGTGTCCGCCGGCAGCGCCTTGTAGCCGGCGAGCGCCTGCTCGATGTTGCCGACCCCGTAGCGCTCCTGGGCCCGGATCGCCTCGATGTGCCCGGCGATGGCGGCCATGTTGTCGGCGGCGCTCCGCCACTTGTCGCAGGCCAGCACCAACGCGCGGCCCTTCAGCCGAAAATAGACGGCGATGCCGGGATCCTGCAGCACCCGCGGATTGTCGCCCGCCGGCAGGCCGTCGAGCCGCGGGCGGAGGTTGCTGCTGATCACGATGTTGCGCGCCTGCAGGCGGCGCAGCTCGTCGCGCAGCCGGGTCAGCCCGTCGCTGATCGACAGCGACTGCAGCGACGTCCAGCCGCCCTCGATGCGATGACGTCGACCGAAGCTGGCTGCGGTGCGCGACCCCGGCGGCGTGCGCTTCCAGCCGATCGGCCACTCGAGCGGATACGCGCTCACGTCGGCCGGTTCTTCACCCTTCAATGCGTCGACTCCTCTCGCGCGAACTCCGCCGCCATACTCGCCACCCACTGCCGGCACTCCGCCTCGAGCGCGGCGAGATAGTTGCCGAGATCCTCCGACGTCGCCGCCGGATCGTCGATCACCTCGAGGATCGCGAAGATCGCGAAGCAGGCGCCCAGATGGAACACGCGGCGCATCGTCGTGTCATCGAACCCCGGCGGCACCGCGCCCTGCCACGGCTCCCGGCGGAAGTGGGCCCACATCTGCGCGACCGTCGGCTTGTCCTGCAGCAGCGCGGCGAGCGACTCCGGCGTCACCTTCGGGCGCGTCATGGGGCCTCGCTGTTCATCAGATCCACCGCCCACCGACGATCGCAGGCGACCAGCCGGCAGCCCTCGCTCGTCGGCAGCAGGTAGCCGCGACTCGTCCCGCGCTTGATCTCGATCTCGCGCGCCAGCGTGCTGAACCAGCGGAGATCCTCGCGTCGGAACACGTAGACGCGCTGCGCGTTGCCGATCACATACCAGGCGGCGTCCGACCCGGCCCAGATGCCGGACGGCACCCAGGTGGCCTGTCGAGGATCGTGCTTCTCCGCCACTTCGATATAGAGGTTCTCGGTAGCCGCCAGGCGGTCGTCGTATTTGATCTCGACGTGGTCGCCATCGACGCAGAGATCCCCGTGCGCGAGCTGCGCCGCCTTGCTGCCGTGCCGCGTGACCGTGTGTCCGCTCAGCGCCAGCCGCTCGGTCAGGTAGGCCTCGAACCGATCGCCGACCTCGCGCTGCGCGGCGTAGTAGGTCACACCGACACCGTCGCCTGCTCCGCCCATAGGCGCGCATCATCCCCGAAGGCCACCCAACCCGGCGACTGCCGACGCGCGAACAGCTCGACGCGCGGCCCGTCATACAGCTGCTCGATGATCCGCCGGAACTCCTCCGGCTTCTCGCTGTGCACCTCGCTGCGGCGGATGGTCTGCACCGAATCCGGCATCGGCGTCGGTCGGTCCGGCAGGCAGGTGCCGCGCGTCGCGATGATCAGATGCTCGTGGCGCACGCTCACGTAGTGCCCGAAGTTATGCAGCACCTTGTGCCAGACCATGCCGGTTTTCGGCGTGAACCCCCAGGCCTCGATCACCTCGCGCGGACCGGGGTTCTCGTAGAGCATCGGCGCGGTCACCCAGAGAAACAGCACGCTGTCGGGCCGCGCGTGCGCCTGCACCGGC
>Ga0134127_10001643_pt1 | contig 16509 bp, 8 predicted proteins | sample KB31753_FD_96459 | JGI IMG/M metagenome (GOLD analysis project Ga0134127, IMG submission 96459) | Terrestrial soil microbial communities with excess Nitrogen fertilizer from Kellogg Biological Station, Michigan, USA - KB3-175-3 | ecosystem: Environmental > Terrestrial > Soil > Unclassified ...
CCAAACTCCAAGCATCAGGGAAATTCCAAACTTCAAACTCCAAACTTCAAAAAAAGGCTGCTTGATCATAGGGTTAATCCTGGTTCGGCGACCTGAGTGGCGCGGCGCCCGCGGCAGAACTGAATGGGATGACGGGAACCTCTCTCTTTCTCCGAGTCGCCAGTTTCTCGACGAGATAGAAAGTCACGGGAATAAGAAAGACCGCGATGCCTGTGGCGGCCAGCATGCCGCCGATGACCACCGTGCCGAGAATCCGGCGCGAAACCGCGCCCGATCCAGTCGCGGTCCAAAGCGGCACACAGCCGAGAATGAAGGCAAACGATGTCATCAATATCGGTCGCAACCGGATGCGCGCCCCGGTTAGCGCGGCGTCCATGAGGGATTTGCCCTTCTCGTATTCGAGCCGGGCGAATTCGACGATGAGGATCGCGTTCTTGGCTGCGAGGCCGATGAGCATCACGAGGCCGATCTGCGCATAGACGTTGTTCACCATCTGCCGGGCCGATAACGCCGCGAACGCACCGAAGACCGCGATGGGCGTGCCGAGCAACACGCTGAAAGGCAGCGACCAGCTTTCATAGAGCGCCGCGAGAATCAGGAAGACGAACAACAGCGAAAGACCGAAGATAGCGGCGGGAGGCACACCTTCCCTGGCCTTTTTTTCCTGGAAAGACATGCCCAGGTAATCATAGCCCATGTCCGGTGGCATCGTTTTGCCAAAGACATCTTCGAGCGCCGCCGTCGCCTGGGCTGAACTGTAGCCCGGCGCTGCCGAGCCGTTGATCTGGGCGCTCCGATAAAGATTGTAACGCATGGTGAATTCCGGGCCGGAGCGCGGCTCGACCTTGGTCAGCGCAGAAAGCGGAACCGGATCGCCATTGTTGTTATGCACATAGAACAAGCCGAGGTTTTCGGCGCGGGTGCGATAATCTCCTTCGGCCTGAACATAAACCTGCCATTGACGGCCAAAGCGATTGAAGTAGTTGATGAACGAGCCGCCCATGAAAGTCTGGAGCGTCCTATAGACTTCACCGAGGTCCACGCCCTGCTTGAGGGCCTTATCGCGATCCACATTGACGAAAACCTGAGGCACGACCGGCAGGAAGGTGGTGCTGAGGCTGGCGAGTTCGGGCCGCTTGCGCGCGGCTTCGAGGAACTTGTTCAAGTTGTCGCTGAGGAACTGCAGGTCTCGCCCGGACCGGTCTTGCAGGATGAAGGTAAAACCACCAGCCGTGCCAACGCCCTGAATGGCCGGGGGTGAAATGGGAAACGCGACCGCTGTGGGCAAGCGCGACAGTTGCTTGGCCAGATGGGCCTTGATGGCGTCAAATCGCTCTTCCGGCTTCGTGCGCTCGCTCCATTCCCTAAGGGTCACCCAAAAAAAGCCGCTGTAAGTATTGCGCACGCCGCTCAGAAGGCTGTATCCGACCACGGTAGTGTAATGCTTGATGCCCGGAGTCTTCCCAAGAATTTCCTCGACCTGCCTGCAGACTGCGTCGGTGCGTTCCGTGGAGGCAGCAAAGGGAAGCTGCACTCCAACGAATATGTAGCCCTGATCCTCTTCGGGTAGAAAGCCCGAGGGCAGCTTTTTGCCAAACCAACCGACCGCGACAGCCACCAGACCGAGAAAGACCATGCTGATGGTTGCCTTGCGGATCAACGCGCCGCACATGCCAACGTAGCCGTTGGTGGCGCGGCCATAGACGCGATTGAACCCGTCGAAGAATCTGCCCAGCGGCCCCCGGGTTTTCTTGCGCGGGCGAAGCAGGAGCGCAGAAAGCGCCGGACTAAGGGTGAGGGCGTTAAAGGCAGAAATAAGCACCGAGATGGCAATGGTCACCGCAAACTGCTGGTAGAGCCGCCCCGTGATGCCGGGAATGAATACCGTGGGCACGAACACCGCGGTCAGAATGAGGGCGATAGCGATGACCGGCCCGGAGACTTCCTCCATGGCTTTGAAGCTCGCCTCCTTTGGAGTCATGCCTTCTTCAATGTGATGCTCGACGGCCTCAACGACGACGATGGCATCGTCCACGACCAAGCCGACTGCCAGTACCAGGCCGAAAAGCGACAGGGTGTTAATGGAAAAGCCCAGGAGCGGAAACACGGCGAACGTGCCGATGAGCGCCACCGGCACCGCCAGCATCGGAATCAGCGTAGCCCGCCAGCCTTGCAGAAAGAGATAGACCACCAGCATAACCAACGCGAGCGCTTCCCAGAGGGTCTTAGAGATTTCGCTGATGCCTTCCGAGACGGCGAGTGTGGTATCGAGCGTGACGGTGTATTCGAGATCGGCGGGAAAGCGCTGCTTCAACTCCGCCATGCGCTTTTTCACGCCGTTGGCGGCATCAATGGCGTTGGAGCCGGGCAGTTGATACAACGCAAGAATCGCGGCAGGCTTGCCATTCAACCGGCCCATGATGTCGTAATCTTGCGCGGCCAACTCCATGCGGGCGACGTCTCTCAGGCGCACCATCGAGCCATCCGGGTTGGCTCGCAAAACGATTTCAGCAAACTCCTGCTCGGACTCGAGCCGGCCCTGGGCGCTGACCGAATAAGTGAATTCCTGCCCGGCTGGCGCTGGCTCGCCACCGATCTTTCCCGCCGGATTCACGGTGTTCTGCTTGTTGACCGCCGCGATGATTTCCGGAACGGTGATATTGAGTTTCGCGAGCTGGTCGGGTTTGACCCAGAGGCGCATGGCGTATTGGCCCGCGCCGAAAACCGTCACGCTGGCGATGCCCGGCACCCGGGTGAGTTCGTCGTTGAGATTGATATAGGCGTAGTTCGCGAGGAATTTTGCATCGTAGGTCTTGTTCGGCGAGGAGAGCGCGACGAAGAGGAAGGGTGAAGTGAGCGATTTCTGAACCGTCACCCCGTAGTTCCGCACGTCCGCCGGCAACTGCGCTTCCGCCTGCGAATAGCGCAACTGAGTCAGCATGTGATCAACGTTCGGATCGGTCTTGACATCGAAATTGACGTAGAGGCGCATCAACCCGTTGTTGGCGTTGAGCGAATACATGTAGTTCATGTTATCCACGCCGCTCAACTGCTGTTCGATGGGAGTGGCGACCGATTGCTCGATAGTCTTCGCGTCTGCACCAACGTAATGGGCCTCGACGAAGATTTCCGGAGGAATGATTTTTGGAAATTGCGCGATGGGGAGCGTGAACAATGTGACCAGGCCGACGATCACGGTGATGATGGAGATCACCATCGCTACGATGGGACGATTAATGAAGAACTTCGACATGGTATAAAATGGGTGAAGGTTGGGCAGTGCCGATGGAGTTCATTCCTTTTTTGCTAACGCCTGTGGAATGTAGGGCTTGGGGACCACAACCGTGCCTGCCTTCGCTTTCTGGGTGCCTTCGACGATGACCTGTTCGCCGGGCTTGAGGCCCTCTTCGACGATCCACATGTTGCCAATGCGATCGCTGACCTTCACGGACCGGATGCTGACTTTGTTCGCCGCGTCCACCACGGCTACCTGATAGTTGCCTTGCAACTCCATGATGGCGCGTTGCGGAACCGCCAGCGCGCCGGCTCTGATCTGGGTCCTGGCGCGCACCCGCGCGAACTGGCCGGGCCGGAGCACGTGGCCAGGATTGGGAATCAGCCCCGCCACGCGTAGCGCCCCCGTGCGGACGTCCACCTGGCGGTCCGCGAAATAAAATTTTCCTTTATGCGGATAGACCGTTCCGTTGGCCAGGATCAGTTCCAACTCCAGGTCCCGCTCATGTTCGGCCCGCTTGGCGTCATCCGCGTAGCGATTCATGTAATCCATATACGAGGCTTCGGTGAAGGTGAAATAAACCTTGATCGGATCGACTGTCGAAACCGCCGTCAATTCGCCGGAAGCGGGACCAACGAGATCGCCGATCTGCGCCCGCGCTATGCCGGCGATGCCGTCAATGGGTGAGGTGATTTTTGTAAACTCAAGATTCAATTCCGCAGTCTCGACCGCGGCCTTCGCGGACGCGACCGCGGCTTTGGCCACGAGGCTGGCATGCTCAGCGTCAACAAGCTCCTCCTGGCTGATGGCTTTTACCTTCGCGAGGGGAGTGTATCGCTCGACGTCGAGTTCGGTTTTGTCGAATTGGGCCTCGGCCTGGGCGAGTTGGCCCCTGGCCTGGTCCAGTGCCGCCTGGAATGGGCGGGGATCAATGTGGAACAGCAAATCGCCCTTTTTCACCTGGCCCCCCTCCCTGTAATCCTGCGCCATGAGATAGCCCGTGACTTGCGCGCGAATCTGGGCGTTCACGTAACCATCGAGGGTGCCTATCCACTCTGTGTAAAGCGGAACATCCGCCGACTGGACGGTCACTACGTCAACATCTGGCGGAGGTGCCGCGGCTTGTTTCTTAGGCCCACAAGCTGTAAACGCCACGAGGGGGACGAGCAAGGAAAGGAGTCGGACTGTGTTTTTCATTTTTAGGGTAAAAGAGGCGGGCAGAGGAATTAAGGATCGTGCCTTATGGAATTCAACTGACGGCGATGAGTGAAACCCGCTCGTTGCGGTCATTGCGAGCGATGCCGTTCGCATTCGGGTCAAGCGTGGGTTTCCCATCCACCACGAACAGGTATTGATGATGGCCGTGGTGCAGTTCCAGACTGACCGTCCAACGACCATCAGGCATCCGCTGCATCGGGGTTGCTGCGAGATCCCACCCATTGAAATCGCCCACGAGTCTTACGCTCTCAGCCTCCGGAGCATTGCAGAAAAAAGTCACGTGATGCTGCGGCCGTCTGGCGGCGAAAGGCAGTTGCGTCTCGGTTGAACCGCTTTCACAGGTTGTGGTATTCATTTTCATTGCTTGCATCGGAATTGAGAGTTTTGGAATCGCCGCCGTTGGAAACCGCTCGCAATTTGGAAAGAATCGCTTCCTTGCTCGCAGTCCCAACAATTCTGGCGCGGAGACTTCCGTTAATGAAGTACAGCAGCGTCGGAATAGACTGAATTTTCCAGACCAGGCTGAGATCGGGATGGTTGTCGGCGTTGATCCTGACGACTTTCACGTGCCCGGCACACTCGGCGGCAGCTTCCTCCAGCACTGAATCGAGGATTCGACATGGACGGCTCCAGGCCGCTGAGAACGCTACCAGAACTGGTTGCTTCCATCTGAGCACTTCCGATTCGAAATTCACTTCGCCAATTTCGGTGATCGGCTTATTCGTTTTGTTCTGGCTCTTGTTCATTTTTTTGATCGCATTTTCAAATTCAAAACAGCTTTACGCAGCGCTCGTGCCAGGGATTTGCGAATTGCGTAACCCGCTCATGGCCAGCTTCGGATTAGGTTTGAGTCCCAATTGGGGAGGGTTGAGAATTTGAACGTACGAAAAATCGTCCACGTCGAGTTGAGAAACCGTCCGGCATCTGATAGGTATCTACTGTCGTGGAATCAAACCGTGATAGTCGGTTCGATCCGAATTTCGCCATGCATTTGCTCCTGGATGTCGCCCATGAGCAATCGGTGGAGCACCTGCTGCAAAAGCTCATCCTCCGTGCCATGGAGCATCGGCAGCCGGACTTGGCCTGCATCCAGTTCTGGCTGGTTGATAAAGGCGATCTCTGCTCCGTTTGTCCCCAAAGACCGAAATGCCCCGACCAAACCCGATGTCTTCACCTGGTTGCTGGCCGCGGCAATTCCCTCTCCAGTTCCGGAGCGGGCATTTCACGTTTCGATGATCCCAACGCGCGGATGCCGTTGGGACTGGGCTTGGTTGGCAAGGTGGCGGCGACGGGTCAGCAGTTTGTCCTGAACGGTCTAAATGAAAAGCCCGGAGAGTCGGGGGAGCTTAAATGTCTGGCGCGAGAGCAAATTCGTGGATTCCACGGATCCCCAATCACTTTCAAAGGCGAGGTTTTGGGAGTGATGGCCGCATTTACTCGCGATGACATACCGGATGAAGCGCGACCGTGGGCGCGAATCTTTGCCGATCACATCGGCGCCGCTGTCGCCAACGCGCGGGCCTTTGAGGAGATACAACGCCTCAAGGCGCAACTCGAACAGCAGAACGCCTACCTGGAGGAGGAGGTGGTGGAAGCCAAAGCCTTTGGCGACCTCGTCGGCCAAAGTGCACCATTGCGACACATCGTCAGCCAGATTGACCTGGTCGCGCCGACAGACGCTTCGGTTCTTATTCTCGGTGAGACGGGCACGGGCAAGGAATTGGTCGCGCGGGAAATCCACCGGCGCGGCCTGCGCAAGGACAAGCCTCTGGTCCGGGTCAATTGCGCCTCCATCCCGAAAGAGTTGTATGAAAGTGAATTTTTCGGCCACGCGCGTGGTGCTTTTACGGGGGCCATCAAAGATCGCGCCGGACGTTTTGAGACAGCTGACGGCGGAACAATTTTTCTCGATGAAATCGGAGAGATCCCCTTGGAATTGCAGAGCAAACTGCTCCGCGTCTTGCAAGAGAAGCGTTACGAGCGCGTGGGCGAGGACCGGACGCGGCTCGCGGATGTGCGGATCGTCGGAGCAACCAATCGTGACTTGAGGAAGGAAGTTGCAGCGGGCCGCTTTCGTGAAGACCTTTTCTACCGGCTCAATGTGTTTCCGATTCAAGTCCCGGCACTGAGAGAGAGAGTGGATGACATCGCCCTTCTGGCAAAGCATTTCATTGAATTGTCGGTGAAAGAACTGCGCTGCCCGAAACCGCGATTAACGAGGGCAGGCATTGTCAAACTCCAGGGCTACGACTGGCCCGGCAACATCCGGGAACTGCGGAATGTGATCGAACGGGCGGTCATCATTTCGCGCGGTCGCGCGTTGGACTTCGACCTGCCAGTGACCGATTCGCCACCCGCTCCTCCTCGTTTGATACCGAGAGAAGCGGACGGCGCCGAACCCGAATTCCTCACCGAACCGGAAATGCAGCGGCGTGAACGCGAAAACCTCCTCCTCGTTCTTCAGAAGACGGATTGGAAGATCAAGGGAGCTGATGGCGCAGCGGAGCTTTTGGGGGTGAAGCCAACCACTTTGCTTTCACGGGTGAAAAAGATGGGGCTCAAACGCCCCTCCTAATCAGATCAAGCTGCCGTTGCCCAGCCGTCATGTCCACCAGGGTCTGGTTGCGTCGCGCCTTTTCCGCGCAAGGAAGATCAACTGCAAACTGGAGTGGGCTGGCTCAATTGACAGATGACAATCCTCGTTGCGCGAATAGGCGAGCGTCGGTTTGCAACCGGCGGCAATCGATTTCCAGCGGATGTCGGTGAAAAACGAACATGCGAGCACCGTGGACCCCAAAAATGAGTAATGGTGCCTTCTTGATGCGTAATGAGCGGGTAATTGGGGAGTTGGAGATGGGAGTCGGAAATCGAACCTTGTCGCTGCGTCCAGTGCAAGGTGAATCTACCTCTTGATCGTTTGCTTAAACAGTTGAAGCGTAAAGCCTTATGGCTCAATGGAGCATAATCCGACACTACCCGACATAACACGGTCAGTACACTTCCCCTGGCAGTTTCCCTGACAGTCGCCGGGGGATTCCGTTCGGACTTGGCGCGTTCCGATGCCAAGCGTTGCCCAACCTCTACTTGCGCAGGAGCGACGGAGCTCCAAGTGGCGCCCTGCTTCTGGTATTGCTGCACGGTTGCTACATGCTTTTGCGCGATGCCATCCACGCGCCTCTTTTGTCGAGTGTCAGTTTGACACCGGCTTGAAACGCGATGCGCGCGGTTTGGGCCGATACGCCAGCGTATGGTTAGCGAACCAGATGTCCGTTCCTGTAATCATTTTCTCAGCCGGTAAAATCTCGTGCCTTGAGTGCAATCGGCAGCGAAGGTGTTTAAATCGCTGACTGGAACGACTCCGTGGGTGACAGCATTCCATCCGTTCGTGATCGAAACATCAGCATTATCTTCGAGAACATAGCCCACAGCCGCGGCTGGCCAGAGGATGACGCATGTGGTTTCGCAGCGCATAAGTTCCAGGCGCGGCTCGCTCGAAGTACTATAGCATTCACCTGCACTGCCCGCGGCGTGGAGCGCCGCCACTTCGTTTGATGACAGAGCACGATTGTAGAATTGGATTTCATCCATTGCCGCATTAGCCCTTTGTGGGCACCCACCTCCGTGATGACTGATCACTGGCGCTGCGGTTGTTGAAACGATGGGTTCGGCCCGTGTGGCTTCTCCGATGAGTTGTCCGTCCAAATAGGTTCTCATCATGGAGCCATCGTACGTGCCGGCAATATGATGGTACTGGCCATCCTTTGGAATTGCCGCGCTGGTGGAAGGCGCAACGACCCCTCCGCCCGCTGTGCTCATCGCAAACTGAACAGCACCAACATTAAAACCGGGATCTCCCTTCGCGACGCCAAGAAAATAGGAGATCCCGCTCGAATCGCAGCCGCCCCGCTTGGTCAAAACCGTATCCCATCCATTCGCTGAGCTGAAATTCGGCTTTATCCAGGCAGCGATCGTGAGTTGGTTGCTGGCAGGTTGAAAATCAGAACTGTTTGGCAAGCGGATGAAGCTAGACGGAGAGCCATCAAACAAAAATGCCTGGCCCACTTTCCCGGCTGTCGAGCCCACTGCGCCTTGCAGGCAAGCATGGTGCCCTCCAACCGAATCGACCGCAATGGTGCCATTCCCCCCGGACCAGGCACTCACTAAACCGGAGGGTGCTGGAACGCAGCCCGGCTCGGGCTCAAAGACTACCGTCAAGTTGATGCCCACAACATCGCCATACTGGGTGGTTCTGGTAATCAAAAGCTTGATGATGTCACCCGCATTGACCGAAATATTCTGCAATACGTTCGAGCCGGCACTACCGTTCCGAAAATCAAAAGGGACGGCTCGACTGTAAGCGTCGTTGGCAGATACATCTCCCTCCGTGAGAATCGTTGCGTTGAGATGGATGCTCCAGTGATTCCCTCGCCCGAGGAAATCCGCAGCGCTCCACACGCCTCCGGAGACGGTCACAAATCCATTGGTGGATGCCGTCCACGTGATATTGCCTTCCCCGTTGCCGCTACCGTTCGCGTCATCTCGCGAGTGCAAGATGATGTCACCGGGCTGGATGTCATATTGGAGGGCCTCCCAATCGTTCGCGATCGCTTTGAAAACGGCAGGAATAACAGGACTGTTGCCCCCCTGCGTTGGGCAGACGTCGCCCCGCGCCCAAGCAGGCTGGCAATTGGTCCAAGGTGAGCAGTTAAGGAAAGCACAACCGGTGTGCGGCAGCGGATTGTTGCCCTCATTGTAGGACCACGGGCCGTTCGGATTCTGTGTGTCACTCCAGTCGGTTCTTAGATCATATGTCAGTTGAGCAGGTTGCTCGGTGAAAATGACCGTCCAATTCATCCCCACGGTGTTTCCAAACTGGCTCGTCCGCGTGATGAGCAACTTGATGACATCGTCCGGTTTTACCGGAATATTTCGCAAGACATTCGTGCCGCCAGAACCGGCGCGAAAGTCGAAAGGCTGTGCCCGGCTGTACGGATCCCCAGCGAAAATATTTGCTCCGGTGAGCAAGGTCGCGTTGTGATAGAGTCGCCAATCGTTGCCTCGCCCCAGGAACTCCGCTGCGTCCCACACGCCGCCGGAAATGGTTACGAAGCCAGTGGCACTCGCGGTCCACGTGATGTTGGCTTCTCCATTGCCGCCGCCATTCGCGTTGTCGTGCGAGTGCATGACGATATCTCCCGGGTGAATATCGCGCAGCGGTTCCCAATTGTTCGTGATGGCCTTGAAAAAGTTTGGCAGAACGGGATTGCTGCCGCCTTGCGTTGGGCAGACGTCGCCGCGGGCCCAGGCGGGCTGGCAGTTGGTCCACTCGGAACAGTTCAAACCCACACAACCGGTGTGCGGCAGCGGATTGTTGCCCTCATTGTAGGACCACGGGCCATTCGGGTTGTGTGTGTCGCTCCAATCTGCCTTGAGATCGTTGGTAAGTGCAGCCTCAACACGATTGGCGACGTGAGTCATCGTCGCCGCCGCAATAATTGCGGCCATTAATGGGAACGGTTTGGTTGTTTTCATAGGTTTTGGGTCTTGTTTTCGGATTCTCTGATCTGTGCTGCGCGTAATGCCGCCTAATACCTTCATAAGCGAGATTTGGAAGAAAAATGGATCACCGTGCTGAAAGTTGTTTTTCGAGTGGACCGAGATTAAACAGTCAGGTGCGTCTCCTCTTGCGCGCCGTTCGGAGTTCGGCGTGGAGGCGTCGGCGCCCCGTCAACGCGGGACCCCAAACCATTGCCGGCGCGCTGAGGACGGCGTCGCCCTGCCTACCCGGTCCCTTGGCGGCCTTGCTGGGCCTTAATCTCGTCCGCGAGCCACGCGCGCGCGTAAGCCCAATGACGTTTAGCCGTGCCCTCCGAAATGCCAAGTACCGCAGCGGCTTCCTCGATCGTCAGGCCCACGAAGTAACGCAACTTCACCAACTCGGCTTTCTGCGGATTCAGGGCTGCGAATTTCTCCACCGCGTCGCTTACAGCAATGAGCTGGTCGTCATTTGGCCCCGAAGCAATGGCGAGGTTCGGCATGTCCACGCGTTGATGCTTGCCGCCGTGACGTTCCGCACGTTTGCGGCGGGCGTTGTCCACAAGAATGCGGCGCATCGCTTCGGCAGCAGCCGCAAAGAAATGCGTGCGGTCATTCCACTGTCGCTCTTGGTTGGCAGTTAAGCGAAGCCATGCCTCATGAACCAGCGCCGTGGGCTGAAGGGTGTGCCCGGGAGCTTCACTTGCCATCTTGATGGCAGCGAGTTTGCGGAGTTCTCCGTAAACCATCGCGAGCAGTTCGTCTGTGCCCTGGGCTCTGGCAGGTTCCCCGCCTGGCGAAATTTGCGAGTCAGTTTTGCCGGTTGAGTCCATCGAGTTTCGCCTGCCAACGGGCTGCTTCAGCAGGTCTGTTCCAATTCGAATAGAGTTGCACCAACTCCGTTGCAGCGCTCTTCATCTCGGTGCGGAAAGCGCCGTCACTTTGTTGATCGAGCGCCTCATACACCGAGAGCAAGAGTGGTTCTGCCTCAGCAAACTTTCTTTGACCGGCCCAGACCCGAGCGACCTCGGTCTTGCTGAGCATCGTGCTCACGTGTGTGGGACCGAGTTGCTTGCTTCTGATCGTGACCACTTCTTCCGCGAGGGACAGTGCGTCCGCGTGGCGACCCGCGGCCTGGTACGCCTTTGCGAGAAGAGTTCTGGTGGCAAGCGAAGATTTGTGCTCAGGTCCCATCCGCGCCTTTTGGCGCCGAAGCGTTTCCTCGAGCAACGCGATCGCCTCGCTGGTTCGCCCGGTCGCGAGGTAAGTCGCTCCGAGACTTCTCATGCGCAAAGCGACCTCAGGATGATCGGGGCCGAGTTTTTTCTCGGTCAAGGCGAGGGCCTCGGCGGCGGTTCGCACTGCTTCGTTAGTGCGGCGCGCGGCGCTGTACGCAGCGGCCAGATCAGTCATCGTTTCGAGCGTGCGCAAATGGTCCAGTCCGCGCGCAGCCCGTCGCAGGCGCAGGGTTTCCTCAAACAGCGCGACGGCTTCGTTCAGCCGGCCAGTGTCCTGATAAATCCTCCCCAGACTGTGCATGCTGGCGTGGATGTGCGGATGATCGGGTGGCAGTTGCGCCCTGCGCAATTCAAGCGTGCGCTCGTGCAGCCGTTCCGCCTCTGCAAGCCGCCCGGCGGAATAGTGAGTTTCCGCGATGTCAAAGACCACGGCGAGAGCGTCCACGTGATTCGAGCCGAGCGTGGCTTCCCGGATGTGCAAGACCTGCTCATACATACTGAGCGCCTTCGCTTCCTGGCGCGTGGCGCGATAAAATACTGCCAGCCCGTTCATCGCGCCGATCGTTTCTTGGTTGGTTGCGCCCGCGTGTTCCCGGCGCAATGCCACACTGCGCTCCATCAGTTCAATACCCGCACGCGGTTCACCGACACTCCAGAAGGAGCTGGCGAGCGTGTGCCAAATGGCGGCTCGCACCAATGGCTGCCCGGCAAATCGCTGCTCGACCGTTTCGGATGCGCGGCGCAGCGCCTGTTTGATGGTAAGGTCAGGTTCTGTCGTGAACCCGCTCTCCGCCTGATTCATCACATCGGCCTGCCTGAGAAGGTCGTTTTGCAAAAAATCACTGACAGCCTGGGCAATCGCCGCCTGCTCATCCGCGCGCCGTTGTTCTTTCAGTGCGTTGTCGCGCTGCTGATTGGACTCCGTCAGCGCTCGCTCAGCTTTGCGTTCAGCGGCGGTGGCCTGAACGCGAGCGGCTCTTTCGCGGAAACCAAAAATGGTCGAGACGAACAGCCCAATGAGCAGCACAGCCGCAACTGCGCCAATCGCGACAACAGCAAGTTTGTTGCGACGGACCAGTTTCTGAAATTGATACAGGCGGCTGGCGGGCCGAGCTGTGACGGGTTCGTTGTTGAGGTATCGCTGAAGGTCGTGGGCAAAGCTGTTGGCCGTCTGGTAACGCCGGGCACGGTCCTTCTCCAGCGCTTTCATCACAATCCAATCCAGATCGCCGCGTAATTGGCTGGTCAGCTTCGGCGCGTCGAGATCGCGGTGTTGCGCCGCCGTGGTCCGTTCCGCTTCCGGCAAGGTGCTCAACCGCGTGGATGGACGCACTGGCTCCTTTTCCCGGAGCGTGCGACGCATTTCGTCGAGGCCGTGCGCGAGAAGTTCCTTCCCCTCAAAGGGTGTCTTGCCAGTCAAGAGTTCATACAGCAGTACGCCCAGCGCGTAGATGTCGCTGCGCGTGTCGATGTGCACGCTTGTCAGCACCGCCTGCTCGGGACTCATGTAAGCGGGCGTCCCGATGAATTGCTCGAACGCCGTGTAGATCGTCTTGTCCGTGAGTTGCTGGCCGCTGGTGGCCTTGGCAATGCCGAAGTCGATGACCTTCGGCACGGCCACGCCGTCGTTCACCGTCACGAGAATGTTCGAGGGCTTGATGTCGCGATGGATGATTCCCTTCTGGTGCGCGTGCTGGATGGCCTGGCAAACCTGGATGAACAAGTCGAGCCGCTCGCGCGTGGAGAGCTTTTTTCCATCGCAATACTCGGTGATCTTCATCCCGCGGACGAGTTCCATGACGAAGTAGGGCCGGCCGGTCTCAGTCGCGCCGGCATCGAACACCTTTGCGATGTTTGGGTGATCCATTAATGCCAGCGCCTGCCGCTCCGCTTCGAACCGCGCGATCACCGATTTCGTGTCCATGCCGAGCTTGATGATTTTCAGCGCCACGCGGCGGCGGACGGGCTCAGTCTGTTCCGCCACGTAGACGACGCCACAGCCGCCTTCTCCAATCTGTTCACGCAACTTGTATCGCCCAATCGTTTCCCCGGGTTTTTCGGTCACCGGAACGGTGAGGTCGAGCGTCCGGCGAAGTTGAGGCACAGCCGCCTGTTCCAGAAAATCTCCGGCGCCGTAGCTTCCCAGCAGAGACTCGATACGCTGGCGCAGTTCGGCGTTACCACTGGTGGCTCGATCCAGGTAGGCGGCGCGCTCCTGCGGCGGCAAGCGCAACGCCTCGGCAAAAATCGTTTCTTCGCCTTCGGGCGCGTTCATGGCTGGTCGAGTGGTCTTTTACTACCATAAGCGGAATTCAGGAAGAAAAAGGATCAGCAAACGTGGCATGCGCACGTGTTACGACCTGGAGCCACGATGGGGCCAGCTTTCAGCGAACGGCCGTTGCCACCACGCCTGAGATTTCATTCCTGGTGGATCGGCACCGATACACCACCTTCTTGACCCGAATGGTGCTTGCCGAACTGACCCGGCACACCAACTCGTCGTCCTCCGCCAGGTCGAGATGGAGATTGGATTAATTGGCATCCGGCGATGGAGGAGAATCGTCATCGGTTACGCGTGCCAATGTTGTCAAGAGAGTAGTGGGAGAGTTGGCCACGGTAATGTCGGTGTACTGAAGGAGTTGGCTCCAGAGGTAGGACTCGCACCCCGCCGGTGTGAGTTTCTCGTTAAAGATTCTCAGCTTTTCCGCACAAATCAAGCCTACTCGCTACTTACCCAGCGTAACACCGCCACTACCTTTCCCCTGGCACGTCGAGCCGGATTTGGAAGGGGCGGGCATCGCCAGCGCGCTCGAAGCCATGTTTGGCGTAAAATAATCTCGCGGTCGATGTCTGCGGCGGGTCGTCCTCGTCCTGTATTTTGATCTCTCGGCACTTCAAGGCTGGATTAGGCCTTTCTTTGTTTTCAACTGCGACCGAACGGTGGGCGAGGGTCGGTTTTCGACTCTCGCCTAACAAGCTAATCGGTGAATCACCGAATCGACAACCCTGCCCCGCACGTCCACAGTGCGGATAACATGAAAGAACCAGAGGCCCTGTCCGCCGGCGACGGTCAGTTCGAATCAGCGTGCCCGGGGCCGGGTCGAAGTCGACGGCAGGGTGATCTCCGAAATTCTTCCCCGCTGGCTGTAACCTTAAGCCGAGTTTCGCCTAAGACGTACCCGATCGACTCAATATCGGGTCAGGGATTGCCTTATCCCTGACCGATGCGTAATCCGGGCGGAATTCTTCCGATGAAACGACAACACATCACTCTATGAAAATTCAGCCTTTGATGGCACTCGTTGTTTTGAGCCTCGCGACCGTCCCCGGTGCCCGGGCGGCGGTTCGGGGCTTCAAGGCGCGAACTCTCGTTCCGGTCCTTCTCACCATGGTCTGCCTGCTGGTGGCGGTGCCGGCCACGGCGCAGGTCAACTACGGGATTTCCGGCAACACTGCTTATGTGACGGGCAGTCCCAACGCTTCCGGTGACATTGTCATCGCCTCCACCTTCAGCGGCTTTCCTGTCACCAGCATCGCGAATTATGCGTTTTACGGCACCAGCCTGAGGAGCGTGACCATTCCCGGCAGCGTCACCGACACCGGGTGGCATGCGTTTGAAGGCTGCCCCAGCCTGACGAACGTGACCATTCAACACGGCGTCACCAGCATCGGGTATGCCTCGTTTTACAACTGCGGGAGCCTGAGGAGCGTGACCATTCCCAACAGTGTCACCAGCATCGGGGATTATGCGTTTCAAGGCTGCCACCTGCCCAGCGTGACCATTCCCAATAGCGTCACCTACCTCGGGCTTCAGTCGTTTGCCGGTGCCGGGCTGACGAGCGTGACCATTCCCAACAGCCTCACCAGCTTCGGGGAGTCTGCGTTTTCCGGCTGCGGCGGCCTGACCAACGTGACCATTCCCAACGGCGTCACCGCCATCGGGGGCGGGGCCTTTTACTACTGCGGCAGCCTGACGAGCGTGACCATTCCGAACAGTGTCACCCGCATCGCAACTATTCTGGAAAATTTCTGGATTCGTGGCGCATTTGAAGGCTGCACCAGCCTGACCAACGTGATCATCGGCGACGGCGTCACCCGCATCGAGGAGAAGGCATTTTCCGGTTGCACCAGCCTGACCAGCGTGACCATTGGCAACAGCGTCACCAGCATCGCGAACGAGTCCTTTTCCGGCTGCACGAGCCTGAGGAGCGTGACGATTCCCAACAGCGTCACCCGGATCGGAATTAGTCCGTTTTTTTTCATTCTTGACGGCCCGTTTCAAGGCTGCACCGGCCTGACCAACCTGATCCTTGGCAACGGCGTCACCAGCATCGAAAACTCCGCGTTTGCCGGGTGCACCGGCCTGACCAGCGTGATTTTCGGCAACGGCCTCACCAACATCGGGGGCGGGGCCTTTTCCGGTTGCACTGGCCTGACAAACGTGACCATTCCCAACAACGTCACCACCATCGGGGGTTCGGCGTTTTCCAGTTGCACCGGCCTCACCAGCGTGACCATCGGTAACGGCGTCACCAGCATCGCGGGCGGGGCTTTTTCCGGTTGCGCCGCCCTGACGAACGTGACCATTCCCAACAGCGTCACCACCATCGGGGGTTCGGCGTTTTCCAGTTGCACCGGCCTGACCAGCGTGACCATTGGCAACAGCGTCACCAACGTCGGAACTTTTGCGTTTCACCGCTGCACCGGCCTGACGAACTTTTCAGTCGCAGCCGCCAATCCGGTTTATAGCAACCTCGACGGTGTCTTGTTCGACAAGGCGCAAACGACCTTGGTTCTCTATCCTCCCGGTCGCGGCGGCAGTTACGTCATTCCCGACAGCGTCACCAGCATCGGGGGCAATGCGTTCAACGGCTACACCAACCTGACCAGCGTGACGATTCCCAACAGCGTCACCAGCATCGGAGCGAGTGCGTTTGCCAACTGCACCGGCCTGACGAGCATGACCCTTGGCAACAGCGTCACCAACACCGGGGTTTCGGCGTTTGCCAACTGCACCAGCCTGACGAACGTGACGATTCCCAGCAGCGTCACCGGCATCGGGAATGCGTCGTTTGGCGGCTGCACCAGCCTGACCCGCGTGACCATTCCCCACAGCGTCATCAGAATCGGGTTTGAGGCGTTTATGAGATGCAGCAACCTGACGAGCTTCACTTTTCTGGGCAATGCGCCGGTGCTTACTCCTTACCCTACAAATTCTAACGGACGTTGGTTCGCCAATGTCGGCGCGGGCGCGAAGGTTTATTACTACTGCGGCACCACCGG
>Ga0134127_10001644_pt1 | contig 16507 bp, 15 predicted proteins | sample KB31753_FD_96459 | JGI IMG/M metagenome (GOLD analysis project Ga0134127, IMG submission 96459) | Terrestrial soil microbial communities with excess Nitrogen fertilizer from Kellogg Biological Station, Michigan, USA - KB3-175-3 | ecosystem: Environmental > Terrestrial > Soil > Unclassified ...
CGTGGTCGAGCGGTGGCTGCGGCGGCTCGCCGATTGCCTCGAGATCGACCACGCGACGCTGCTCGACGCGCCCGATGGCCACGGCTTTTTCCCTGCTCTAGCCGAATCGGTCTGGCGGGGCGAACGTGTCAGGTTCGCGAGCCTCGACGGGCTGCCGCCGGCGCTGGCGCCGGAACGACCCGAGCTGCGGCGCCACGGGATCGAGGCGGCACTCGGGATCCCGCTGCAGCTGAACGGCAGCGTCGTAGGCGGCCTGGCGCTGGTGAGTCGCTCGCACCGGTCCTGGCCCGAGCCGCTGGTGGCTCGGCTCGAGTTTGTCGGCGCGCTGCTGGCGCGCGTCATGGTACGGCAGGACGCACACGACGAGGACGAGGACGAGCACGGCAAGCCCGAGCCTCGCGGCAATGGCAAGATCAAAGTGGTGGCGAGCCCCGAACCGGCCCGCCCCGCGCAACCGGATCTCGCGCGCTTTGCGCGGGTGCGGACCCTTGGAGGATTTGCGTTATCGCTTGCGCATGAGCTGAATCAGCCGCTGGCCGCAATTCTGGCGAACGCGCAGGCCGCGCGCCGCTTCCTGGCGTCCCCCAACCCGCCGATCGACGAAATCCGCGCGATCATAGACGACATCGACGCCGACGACCGTCGTGCCGGGGAACTGATTCACGGCATGCGCGCGTTGCTGAACCATCACGACGAAGAGATGGCGCGAACCGATTTCAACGACGTGATTCGCGACGTCGGCCGGCTCGTCCATGGCGATTGCCTGCTGCGCCGCGTCGCGCTCGTGCTGGATCTCGAGGCACCGCTGCCGCCGGTGCGCTGTGACCGCGTGCAGATGAAGCAGGTCCTCCTGAATCTGATCGTGAACGGCTTCGAGGCGATGCAGGATACCGTGGCGGTCGAGCGCCGCCTGATCATTCGCAGCCGCTCCGAGGACGGGCTCTGCGTCATTTCCGTGCGGGATGCCGGCATCGGGATTCCCGCAGAGCGCTTCGATCGGTTGTTCGAACAGTTCTTCTCGACAAAGTCCGAAGGGTTGGGGATGGGCCTGTCGATCGCGCGCTCGATTCTGGGAGCGCATGGCGGACGTATCTGGGCCACCAATAACACGGACTTGGGAGCCACGTTCCATATCGCGCTGCCCATCGCTCCGGCACAGGAGGCAGCATGAGAATGAATGTCGTTCGCTCCGACACGCGCAGCGCGGCGCCCGACCCGGTCCGCACGCTGGATCGCCAACATCCACCGGGGACGTGCATGGTGTTCGTCGTCGACGACGATCCCTCGGTCCGCAAGTCGCTGGACCGGCTGCTCCGCTCCATCGGCTATCAAGTGCAGACGTATGACTCCGCCCGCGCCTTCCTCGGGCGTCCGCCGCTGACCGGCGACACGCCGCAATGCCTCATCCTCGACGTGCGCATGCCGGGCGTAAGCGGTCTCGATCTCCAAATCTCGCTCCGCAACTCCGGCGCCCGGATCCCGATCGTGTTCTCCACCGGTTTCGGCGACGTCACCTCGAGCGTGCGCGCGATGAAAGTCGGAGCCGTGGATTTCCTCACCAAGCCGATCGACGAGCAAGAGCTGCTGTCGGCCGTGGACCGCGGGCTGTCGATCGACGTCGAATGCCGCAAGGTCGACGTGGTCATGACGTCGTTGAAAGGGCGAGTCGGGCGGCTGACGCCCCGCGAGCGCCAGGTGTTCGCGCTCGTCGTCACCGGGCTGCTCAACAAGCAGATTGCCGGCCGTCTGGGGACGTGCGAGCGCACGATCAAGGTGCACCGCGCGCGGATCATGAAAAAGATGGAAGCCGGGTCCGTGGCCGAGCTGGTGCGCATGGCGGTCCGGTTGGGTTCCTCCGTAGAAGGGAGCGAGGCTCCCGTGGCGGTCGCCGCCATCCGCTGACGTTGACCTAAGGTCAGATTCGCGCATGCCGGCCGGGCCATAAGATGGCAAGGCCTCCACACAGGACCGGCATGTCCTCCCCACCGCTGCCCTTGCGGCCGGTGATTGGCGTCATCGACGACGATCCATCGGTACTGAAGTCCCTGGCTCGCCTGCTGCGCGCCGCGGGGTTCTTCGTCGTTCCGTTCGCGTCGACCGAGCTGTTTCTCGAAACCCACCAGGCATGGACGCTCCACTGCCTGGTGCTCGACGTGCACTTCGAGGGGATGAGCGGGTTCGACCTGGAGTCCTATCTCAGCGACAGCGGATTGAAGTTCCCGATCGTATTTATCACGGCGCACGATGACGCCGCGTTGCGCGAGCGCGTGGAGGCCACCGGCCAGGCGTTCTTGCGCAAACCGTTCGAAGAGACGGAGCTGCTCGAGGCGATCAACCGGATGTTGCAACAGTCCGCGCAGGCCTCGGCAGCGGCCGCCAAGAAGAAGTCGCGCGGAGTTCCCTAAGGTGCGATAGAGGCGTCGGGAGCGCGCCTCGAAGTTGAGGCATGATCCGCGGAGCCGCCCCGCAGAGCGTTTCGCCCTCCCCCGTCGCCGAGCCCGCTCTCGACATCGTCTGGATTCCGGGCGGGACTTTCCGCATGGGGTCGGAGCGGCATTATCCCGACGAAGCCCCGACGCATCGCGTGAGCGTGGACGGGTTCTGGATCGACCGTACGCCCGTCACCAATCGCCAGTTCCGCGAATTCATCGAGGCGACGGGCTATCGCACCGTGGCGGAAATCGCATCGCGCTCGCTCGTGTTCGTGCAGCCGAAGAAACCGGTCGATCCGCGCGAGGGAATCCAGTGGTGGGAGTACCGCTGCGGCGCCAGCTGGCAGCATCCGCTGGGTCACAACAGCTCGATTCACGGTTACGACGATCATCCGGTCGTGCACGTGGCCTATCAGGACGCCGAGGCCTACGCGGCCTGGGCCGGAGAAAGTCTGCCGACCGAAGCCGAGTGGGAGTTCGCCGCGCGCGGCGGGCTCGAGGGCGCGGAATTCGCGTGGGGAAATGTGTTCCTGCCCAACGGCCGCCACATGGCCAACACGTGGCAGGGCGCCTTCCCGCACCAGAACCTCCGTCGCGGAGACGAGCGGACGTCGCGCGTGACGGCGTTCCCACCGAATGGATACGCGCTGTACGACATGATCGGGAACGTGTGGGAATGGACGGCCGACTGGTATGCGCCGAAGCATCTCGAATCGACACCATCCGGCCTGGCGAGGAACAAAGTCGTGAAAGGCGGCTCGCACCTCTGTGCTCCGAACTACTCGCGCCGTTACCGGCCCGCCGCGCGGCAGGGCCAGGCGATCGACACGCCGACGAGCGATATCGGCTTCCGGTGCGTGGTCCGGACGCCGTGAAAGTGTGAGGGTCGGTCTTTTCGCAGCACTGCTCGGCATCCTGCCGGTTCACACCGCGCGCGCGCAAGCGCTGCTCGTTCTGCTGTTCGGCGACAAGTTCGCATCGGAGCACGTGCAAGGCGGGATCAAGTTCGACGTCGTCGGTACGACGTTGTCAGGTCTGTCGGGCGCCTCGCGCCTCAGATCGTGGGACCTCGGCGGCTTCATCGAAGTGAAGTTGAGCGATCGCGTTTCCATTCAGCCCGAATTCACGTTCAAGTCGCCCGCGGGCGCCGCCGATCTTCCCTTCGCGCCGACCGGGGTCCCTGATGTCGACAGCGCCTTCGCCGGCGCGACGAACGTCGCCGTGGCGCGAACGCTCGGGTACGTCACGATCCCGATCCTCCTCAAGCTGAGAGCCGGGCGATTCGCGCTCGGTCTCGGCCCACAGCTCGGGTACATCGTGCGCGCTGAGGACCGGTATCGGGGCACCGTGGCCCGCGAAAATGATCTGTCGTATACGGTGGGACTGTGGTCGCGCGTGAACCGCTGGGACAGCGGCGTCAACGCGGTCGCGGAATTCGCGCTGGCCCCGCGCCTCGGGCTGCATTCGATGCGCATTCGCGCCGTCTGGTATCACGGCTTCGGTGACGCGCTCAGCGACGCGCCGGGAACCAATGACACCATCGGCCTCGGCTTCGGTCTGCCGATCGGCGGGCCGCGCCAGGCGGAGACGCCCAAGAAATGAATCGATTCCTGCTCGCGCTCGCGCTGCTCGTCGTCCCACTCGGGATCGCCGCGCAACAGAATCCGGATCTCGCGTTGACCAAGGAAGAGCGCGACAGCGTGCTCGCGAACTACGACCAGATCTTCCCGATCTGGGGACGGAAAGCGATCGAGCGAGGATTCTCGCTGCCGGCGCCGCTCGGCTTCAACATCGGCGGGTTCTACGCCAATCAGGACATCGTGATCTCGGATCTCGGCCTCGGCTTCAACGAGCCGGCGCAACCGGTCGACTTCATCACCTTCAAAACGGCACAGGCCAAGCTCACGAACTTCAACGTGCGGACCGATCTCTGGGTATTCCCGTTCCTCAATGTGTACGTGATGGCGGGAATGGGGAACGGCCAGACCACGGTACACATTGCAGAACCGGTCGAGTTTACGACGGTCGCGGACTTCAAGGGCAGCAACGTCGGCATCGGACTCACCGGCGCGTTCGGGATCAAGCGCAATTTTGCGGTCGTCGACTTCAATCATCAGTGGGGATTCTCGAGCCTGCTGAAATCCCCGGTGCCGGTGAACGTGCTGAGCATGCGGATCGGGAAAGCCTTCCGCGTGGGGCAACGCTACAAGCGCATGCGCGCGACGGCCTGGGTCGGCACGATGTATCAGGCGATGAAAAACGAAACGGTGGGATCGATCAACCTGGCCGACGTGATTCCGCCGGGGACCGACTCGCTCTTCAATAATTATCAGAACTCGGCGTGGTATCAGGGACTCACACCGCCCCAGCAAGCGGTGGTCGACAAATTCGTTCAGGGCATCACCGACAGCCTAAGCACGACCGTCGTGAACTACACGCTCAACAAGAAAGTGGCCGATCCGTGGAATCTGCTGCTGGGCGGGACGTACGATGTAGGCCGCCACTGGGGATTGCGCGGCGAAGTCGGGTTCATCGGCCGCAAGTCGTTCATGCTGATGGCCAACTACCGGGTCGACTGGCCGTAGCACCAAAGTCTCACGCTGCGCGCTGAACCGCTGGCGAGATTGCGAAACGTTGAAGGGGGAGCGCTGTCCGTGAAGTCATCTACGGCGGTCGGCGCAAGCTGATCGTCGGACGGCGGGAGTGATTTCCCGGCGGCGCTCACCCCAACGACTCCCCACCGGCAAGCCACTTCCCCACACCGTCAGCCACAGGCTAGGGCCGCTTGTCCAGCAAATTGCGCAGCACCACGACGAGCGCGTGTAGCGTGAACGGCTTGTGGAGCAGCGGCATGCCGGTGGGAGCATCGAGGACCGGATTGAGGTGCGCGGTGTGCTCGTACCCGCTCATGTAGATGACGACCGGATGGAGACCACGATGCTTGAGCCGCGCCACGACCTCAGGGCCTCCCAACCCCGGCATCACGACGTCGATCAGCACGGCATCGATGGGCGTGTCGAGCGTCTCCACGATCGCGAGCGCGTCTTCGCCGTCGGAGGCGGTGACGACCTGGAATCCCAGACTTTTGAGCATGCGGCCCAGCGCCTGGAGCAGCTTGAGGTCGTCATCCACGACGAGCACGAGCTCGCCCCGGCCGGGGAGCAGCAGCGACGTATCGCCATTGGGGGGACGAGGAGGAATCTGGTTCATAAGTCCTTTGGGCAAATAGCGGCGGGCGAGCAGGCACATCAAATACCGACTGAATCGGCTTCCCATGCGGGGTTGGCATGGAGTTGAACGCGATACGCAGCTTCGACGCGGTAGCACAGACACAGAGTCTCAGTCAGGCCGCGCGGCAGGTGCATCTGGCGCAACCGGCACTCTCGCGCCGCGTCCATGCCCTGGAGCGCGAGTTGGGCGTCTCATTGCTGACGCGGCACGCGAAGGGCGTTTCCCTGACGCCGGCGGGCGCGGTGTTCGCCGGCGCGGGGCGCCAGCTGCTTCAGGAGATTGCCGCCGCGCTCGACAACGCCGAAGCAACGGCGGCAGGACGACGCGGCCGCGCGGTTATTGCGGCGACGCGGGCGGCCGTCGCGCGCGGGTTGCCCGTCGAATTGCAGGATGCGATGCGGCGCGAGCATGGCGAGCTCACGGTCAGCGTGGAGGATTTCGAGCAGCCCACCGCGAGCGAAGCGGTCGCTGACCGGCGCGCCGATCTGGCGATCTGTTCCGACAGCGCGCTGCCGCCCGGACTGACGTCCGAGCCGCTGTGGGCGGAGCGCATCGACCGCGTTATCGTCGCCGCGAGTCATCCGCTGGCGTCGCGCGCGTCGGTGACCCTGCAAGACCTCGCCAAGTTTTCATTTGTGTTCGCGCCCGGCAGCGCGGGGCAGGAAACCGGTACGGATGTGGCGGCAGCGCTGCAACAGGCAGGACTCAAGTCGCGCGTCATCGCCATCGAAGGAGACGTGCGGGCAGTGCACGTTGCCGTCGCCACCCAACATGCCTGGACGCTGGTCACGCGCTCGCGGGCCCAGGCACCGCCGGCCGGGACCGTGGTTCTGACCCTGGACGGACTGCCCGCCGCGGTGGAGATGATCGTCGTGTGGCGTCGCGACGATCGACGCGCGCTGACCCAGACGGTCTTGAGATGCCTGCGCGATCTCGCGGGTCACTATCCCGAATCACGCGTCCGCGCGCCGCCACCTCCGGCTCCGGTCGCGCGGGCACGCGGCTTCCGCGCGCCGCGACCTCCCGGCACGGTGCCGTCCGATCTGCGGCTGCGACACCTCCGGGCTCTGGTCAGCGTCGCCACGACGCCGTCGATCAGTCGCGCGGCACGCGAGCTCGGTATTTCGCAGCCGGCGCTGTCCCGCCAGCTGCGCGCCTTTGAGCACGCCGTCGGACTGGCCCTGTTCGAGCGCTCGGCGCGCGGGGTGACGCCGACGCCGGCCGGAGTCGCGCTGACCGCTCAGGCCCCTGCCCTGTTGGCCGCGGCCGAGCGCATCGCTCGTCAGGTCGACCGCGTGAAGCGATCGCTCGCGGGCCGCTGCCTGATCGCCACCGTCGCGACCGCGGCCGCGAGCGAATTGGTTGCGTCCGTGACCGCTCGTTGCGCCGAGCTGTATCCCGACCTTCAGCTCGTCGTACAGGAGATGCCGAGCGCGGAGCAAGGCGCGGCGCTGGTACACGCGGCGATCGATCTCGGGTTGGCGCACACCATGTCCACCACGACCATGCCGGAGCGTATCGTCGCGACCCGGCTGTTCGACGATCGGCTCGAGCGGGCGCTGCTTCCGGAAAAGCACCCCCTTGCCGGCGAGCACGCCATCGAGGCGCGCCAGCTCGCCGATACGCCGTTCCTCTTCATGGAGCGATCGTATCAACCGGAGTTCTACGATCGCGTGTTCGGCGCGCTCGCGGCGCTGGGACTCCAGCCCCGGGTCGAAGCGACCTACAACGCACTGTCCACAGCGGCGACGCTGGTGATGAAAGGAAAGGGGTGGACGCTCGGATTCGATTCGCAGCGCGAGCGGCCGCCGGTGGGAACGCGCGCGGTGCGGATTACCGGATTCAGCCTGCCGTTCGGGATCGATCTGCTGGCGCGGCGCGGAGAATCAGCGCCGACGGTGGTCGCGGTCGAGGCGTTGTTTCTCGACCCTCAGCGGCGACGCCCCAAGGACGCTTCACCGCGGAGCGCGAGGACGCCACGCAGCGCCGGTTTGTGACCGCCGAGCAGAGCGGAAGGCCCTAGCGCGAGCGAGCCCGGGCCGATGCGTAACGTCGGCAAGAAGGACACGGCCGCCCACCGCGATCCCTGCCAGAACTGCGAACCCGCCGCGACGTACCCAGCCAGCTCCATGGTAAAGTCGATGCCGATCGGCGTGGCTCGCTGTTCACTCCCCAGCTGGCTGAGTTCAATCATGCGCGTGCGCGTGGACAGCACTGCCGCAACCACGGCTCCGCGGGTTCCGCCGAGATAGGTGCTTTGCTCGAGAAAAGCGCCGAGCCGAGTAGCGAGCGAGATGGCGACGAGGCCGCGCGAACGCGGCCGTCGCAGGACGTACCCCAGCTCCAGGGCCTCGATCTGCCAGTTGGCGCCGAGTGTCGCGAAGTATCCGAACGAGATCGCGCGCGAGCTCGAGTCGCGCGACTGCGCGAGAAGGGAAAGCGTGAGCAACAGCACCGGCACACAGACCTCGGACGAAGCAACCATCCTAACGGACCGCCGTTTCGACGCGATCGACATGAGCCTTTGGGATTATGAAAACGTTCATTCCTTGCGCGATGGCGGTCCTCGTAGTCGATTGTGGCCTCGCTTGTCGAAAAATCGAGTCTCACGCATCGCTTGGCTTGCGGCCCTGGCGCTCGGCTACTACATCGCCGTCCGCCTCGGCCTCAGCTTCCGGTTTCAGAACTCCATCATCGGTGTCGTCTGGATCGCCAACGGCGTCCTGCTGGCGGCGCTGCTCCTCACGCCCATCGCGCGCTGGCCATGGGTCTTGGCCATCACGGCAGTCACGCACGTCGCCGCCATGCTCCCCGATGCGCCGCTCTGGCGCGCACTCTGGCAGATCGGAATCAACACGACGTTGACCACCACGATGGCATTGGTGCTGCGCCGCTTTGCGGGACTGCCGCTGACCCTTTCGACCCGCCGACAGGTGCTCGTCCATACGACCGCGGCGTTCGTGCTCGCGGCACTCGTGGCGTGGGGGACGCCCGTCGTCGTCCGGTCCGCGCTCGGCCTCGAGTCAACCTACACCCCGGTCGTCGCGTGGCTGCGGGTGGCGCTTTCCAACTGGGCGGCACTGCTCCTGATCACGCCGGTGATCGTGTTGTGGGGACAGCACGGTCTGGCGCCGCTCGAGCGCATGACTTCCCGGGCGATGCTCGAAGGCGTCGCGATCGTGATCTGTCTGCTGAGCGTCGGCTTCGTGCTCTTCGGCACCGGCTCCGAGATCGCGCGCTTCCCCGCCCTGCTGATGCTGATTTTCCCGCCCCTGTTGTGGGCCGCCGTGCGGCTCGGCCCGCTCGGCGCCAGTACGGCACTGCTCGGGATCGCAGCCGTGTCGGCATGGGGGACGGCGGGACAACTGGGTCCGTTCGTCGGCTTCTCGGACGCCACCAAGGTCCTGTCGCTCCAGCTGTTCTGGATCACGATGTCCACGCCGATTCTGTTGCTGGCAGCCGTCATCCGGGAGCGCGAGTTGGCGGAGTCCTCGCTGGTCACACTGCGACAGCACCTCATGCACGCGACCCGCGTCGCGACCGCGGGCGAGTTGTCGGGGGCGCTGGCGCATGAGCTGCGGCAACCGCTCACGGCCATCCTCTCCAACGCCCAGGCCGCGCGCACGCTGCTGGACCGCGGTTCTGCCGATGCGGGCGAGCTCCGGAGCATCCTGGATGACATCGCGCAGCAGGACCGGTACGCCGCCGACGTCATTACGAGACTCCGCTCGTTCGTCCAGGAACGCGAGCCGCACTTCGAGCGGATCGCGCTGGATGCGGTGGTGCGAGACGCGCTCGCGCTGACGAAGACGCTCATCGATCGGAGCGGCGTATCGGTCGAGGCCGATCTCCCGGCTGATGTGCCTCAGGTGTGGGGCGATTCGGTGCAGCTCGTGCAGGTCGTTCTGAACCTCATGCTCAACGCGTGTGAATCGATGAATCACACTCCGGTCGGTGAGCGTCGGCTGCGGGTACAGATCGCTCGCAACGACACACACTTTGTGGAACTGGTGATCGAGGATCGCGGCGACGGGCTGCCGCTCGGCGCACAAGACAGGGTCTTCGAGCCGTTCTTCACCACGAAAGAAACCGGACTGGGTCTGGGACTGGCGATTGGACGCTCGATCGTGACCGCGCACGGCGGGCGGCTCTCGGGAGAGAACAATGAGGGACGCGGCGCGACGTTCCGCGTCCTGCTCCGCGCCACCGCCTGATGGAATCACCGTACATCGCCATCGTGGACGACGACCGATCGGTTCGGGTCGCCCTGGGCCGGCTGTGCCGGGCATATGGCATGTCCACGCGCGAGCTGGCCTCAGCCCACGCGCTGGTAGACTCGCTTGCCGAACGACGACCCGACTGCGTCATCCTCGACCTGCAGCTTCCTGATTGTGAGGGACTCGACGTCGATGAATGGCTCCGGCAACGCGGCATCGAGCTGCCGCTGATCATCATTACGGGGCGGGATGACGCCAAGCGTTCCTCGGAACATGTCGTGCTCCCCAAGCCGGTGGATGACACCACGCTGATCGCGGCGATTCGGAACCTGCTCGACGGCGGGTAGTCATTTCCGGAAACGGACTGCACGAAAGTCATACAGCTTCATCGAAAACCGCACCTTACGATGGTGCGACATGAACACCGTGACGGTCGGAGCCTTCCTGGCGGCCGGGCTGGTGCTTTCCGGCCGCCTCAAGACCGAAACGATCGCCGGCTACGCCGAGTACAAGCGCGGTGACACACTGATCGTCGAGGGTCAGCGCGTCGTCGCCACGCCATCGACAAAGGTCAAAGGCGCCAAGCGCCTGGTCGAGATTCCGCTCGGCAACGAGGTGAAAGCCACGGGGCAGCGCAATAGCGCCGGGGTCCTTGTCGCGCAGGCAGTCGAAACCCGCCCGAACACCAATACCAGCACCGAGCAGCAGATCATCGCGGCGAGCAACGAGGCGGAGCAGACGTGGGTGAAAGAGGGCATGATGTTCGAGCCCGCCGACAGCGGAAAGATCAACAAGATCGGCGACCTCCTCGAGTCCGGCCCGTACGTCACGCGGGCGCGCAGAATCATGGACCGGATCCGGCCTTCGTACGTTCCCGCGAGCGCGCTCAGAGTTCGAGTGGTGAAGACCGACCAGTGGAACGCCTCCGCCATGGCCAACGGCGCGATCTGGGTGTTCACCGGCCTCATGGATGCGCTGAGCGACGACGAGCTCGCGATCGTGCTCGGTCACGAGCTGACGCATTACACGCACGAGCACATGCGGCGCCAAATGAGCAAGGGAACGATGGGGCAGATCGTCGGGACCGCGGCCGCGATCGGCGTCTCGCAGATCAAGAATGCGACGGCGCAGCAGGTCGCGGCCTTCGGCGGTCAGATGGGACTCTCCGCACTCATGACCGGCTACAGCCGGGACTTTGAGGATCAGGCGGACCGCGTGGGCCTGCGCTACGTGTACGAGGCCGGGCTCGACCCCACGAAAGGGGCCGGGCTGTGGGAGAAATTCAGGCAGAAGTACGGCGAGACCGACAAGATCACCAACTTCTTCACCGGCGATCATTCGCGTCCCAGCGACCGGATCCGCAACATCCAGCGGCAGATTCAGCTCAACTACACGACGCCCGCCAGAAAACCGTGAACCGGTCCCTCGCGCTGGCGCTCGTCGCGCTCGCGGCCGCGACGAGTGCCGCCGCGCAGCGCTGCGATTTCAGCAAGGTCCCCGGCGTCGTGTGGTGGGGCACCGACAGCCGCATGGAGGTCGCGCGGTTCGCCGCCTACATGGCGCCGATCCTGTGGTTCTCGCCCGACGAGCCCAATCTCAACGGGGCCAGCGGGCCGGACATTCGCGTCCCGGAAGCGTTCCCAGGCGAATCCGTTCCCCCGCGACCCGCGCTCTACTACCAGTTGAACCGCGTGCTCGTCCGACCGGAGTCGAAGGGGGAGGCGATCGCGCGCGTTCCCGACCACCCGGAGCAAAGCACACTCGACCTCACGAAGGTGGCCGTCGTCATCGTCCGCTACTTCGCCTACTACGCGACCGAGGAAGGACTGGGGGCGCACCCGCACGACATCGAGCCGGCCGAATTCCGCGTCGTGGTCTTGCCGAGTACCTGGGACGGATTCAACAAGTGGCTGCCGCGCGGACCCCGCTGCGCGGCGACGAACTACGTGATTGCGGTGACGCGGGTCTCGGGGCAGGCGCATGGCCTGGTCTGGTTCTGGAACGTGCTCAACACGGACGAATACTCGCAGTTCCCGATGCATCTGATCATCGAAGAAGGGAAACACGCCTTCGCCACGGACAAGAACGGCGACGGCGTGTTCACCAAGGGATACGACGTCAACGTCCGGATCAACGACGCGTGGGGCGCACGGGACATCATCCGCACCGGGATGCTGTTCTCAGGAGGATATGAGTCGTGGATGACCAAGGTGCGGCGACCGGAGCACCGAGTACTGCCACCCCTCCCCGAGGATAGTCGGCTCCGCACCACCCTGGGACGCCGCAGCGCGGGCGTGCGGAGCGCGGTGTACGAGCTGCGGCCGTTCCCGCCGCTGTCCTTCGCGAAAGACGACCACATTCTCACTCATCTCATGCAAGACAAGGCCATCACAAACTGGCCGGAAGTCGAAGGCCTGAACGATGCCAAGGGCTGGGGCAAAGCCCTTAGTGACGGCGCGGTGATCAAGTCGCTGTCCATCGCGTATCGGTACGACGGCGACGGCGGCCTGGTCTGGTCGTTCCCGTTCCTCATCGTCAAGCATCTCGAAGATCCGATGACCGGGGGGTACGTCTTGCAGCGGATGTACGTCCGCGGGCCGCACTTGCGCGATTTCGGGTGGACGGCGCTGTACACGCCATCGGCCTCTCGCTGGCTCGACTCCTACTTGTCGGCCGGCGCCGAGAACCTTCACTCGACCGATTCCGCCGGGGCGATTACCGGCCAATGGGCGTTCGTCCTCGAGACGGGGATCAAGTTTCGCGTCAACATCAATGAAACGCCCTTCAGGGCGCTGCACGTGCTCACCGATTATTGGGGACTGCGCGCCGGGATCAAATACCGGGGCGCGATGGATATCAACCGGCTCGGCTACGTCCTGGAGTTCGGCGCCGGATCGTTCTGATCCGCGTCTCACGCACGGCGCGCGCAGCCGATCACGATCGTGATGTTGTCGTGCCCGCCGCGCTCGAGCGCCAGCTGCATCAGCTCACGACCCGTCTGCTCCGCCGAGCGCAGCCCGCGCAGCGCCTCGGCGAGCTCCGGGTCGCTCACGTGGCGCGTCAAGCCGTCGGAACAGAGCAGAAAGATCGATTCCCGCTGCAGATCGACGGCGGTCACCACCGGCGCCGCCGTGCGACCGCCCAGCGCGCTGGTCAGCATGTGCTGCAACGGAGATCGCGCCGCTTCGCTCGCCGTCAGCTCGCCGCGATCCACGAGATCCTGCGCCGCGGTCTGATCGCGGGTGAGGCGGCGCAGCGCTCCGGCTCCGTACAGATAGCAGCGGCTGTCCCCGACCTGCAGCACATAGGCCCGCGGCCAGACACCAACCGCCATCGTCAGCGTAGTCGCCGGTCCTCCGCCCCCGCCCCGCTGATCCTGGTCGTCGGTGCGCAGCGCGCGCACGGCCGCGTCGGCGTCGACCGCCGCGCCGCGCAGCGCCTCGACGAACGGGAGCTCATGGTGCGGGTCGGCGGCGGCAAAGCAGCGCAGCGTGAACTGGACGTAGTGCGCGATCGTTTCGACCGCGCGTTTGCTCGCGGCCGCGCCCCCGACGACGCCGCCGACGCCGTCCGCCACGGCCGCGAACGTCGCGAAACGCTCGCCGCGCAGCAGCTGCGGGTCCATCGCCGGGAGACTGGTGCCGTGGACGGCGAGCTCGCGGTGCAGCGTGCCGATGAGAAAGTGATCCTGGTTCTCGCGACGAACCAGGCCCTGATGCGTCATCCCGAAAAGGTCGAGCTCGTCGTCACGCGGTTTCGGGTCGGCCGCGAGGACGGCGGTCAGCGCGGGAACGGTCACGGCGTCGCGCGAGCGGGTTGATCCAGGCCGTTGAGCGTGCGCACGACGCGGAACAAGTCACCCACGTCGTAGAAGTCCACCGCCACAATGTTCGGCAGGCGTTGCCGCTGTGCGCGGCACGCGCGCACCCGCGCCAGCAGTAGGTCGTACGCGTTGACGATTTCGGCGTTGGAGGGTCGCGGCGCGGGAGTGGTTTCGATCCAGTGGTTGATTTGAAAGAAGGGCGACGTGGCCGGCCCGCGGTTGGGCCGGCACGAAAAGTCCGCCGGCTTGTGAAAGCTGTACGGCGTTTCCTGCATCGACGCCCACGCCGGCCGCAGCCAGGGCACGCCGGGCCTGCCCGATTCGCTGAATACGACCAGCCGCTGGCCCCAATCGATCAACTGGTGCAGCGTCGGTCCGCCGGCCGGCGCCGTGAGCGAGCCGGTATAGATGAGGGGCAGGAGTCCGGCGTCCTCGAACGCGCGGGCCAGATCTTCCGGCGAGACGTAGTCCTCGACGACGATGATCACGACCTCACCGGGATTCGCGACCATGAAATCGCGGATGCCTTTGAGTGTCGGCCCGACCGGGTAGGCCCCCAGTTCACAGAAGCCGTGGCAGAAATAGAGCTCGGAGGGGCCCGTCTCATGGCCGAGGAACCGATTCCGAATGCGCACCGCGGCGTCGGTCGCTTCCGGGCCGAGCGCATTGCGAATCTTGTCGACCGACCCACCTTCGCGATCGAAGTCCGTGATCACGTGCTCTTCGGCCGGAACGCCGTAGTGCACGTCGAAGAGCAGGGCGCGAATGCCGTCTTCGAGCTGGTGCGGCATCGCACGGGGCTGGTGCGGAAACAACCAGCCCGGGATCTCAGCATTGGACATCGCGTTGTGCGCGCCGGGGAAGACGACCTGGTCGAGCCGGCGATTGCACAACTTCGCCGAGCCATTGCACACCGTGACGACGCCCGTCGCCTCCACACGCTCCTCCGGCGCGCGGAACACGAACAGCGCCGCGCCGCCGAGCACCACCATCAAGACCGCCGCGACCATCGCGACGGCGCGCCACGCGCGTGCCGGCGGAGCCGATGGGGCCATGACCGTCGACAGCGCGGCGCCTGAGCGCGACAACACGATGCGGAAGACTTCGCGGAGCCCGAGGTAGATGAGCACCAGCCCCGTGATCGCGACGAGCAGCGATGCCGCGCCGCTGGGCGTGACGGCGGCATAGGTGCCGACGCCGAGAAACAGTATCGCCCGGCCGACGTGCTCCACCGGACGCAGTGGCGCGGTGAGCCAACGGGCGGCCGCCTTGAAGCGCGCGAACGGATCCAACGCTTCCAGCATCGTCGAGCCGGCGGAGGCGAGGACGATGCCGATCGAGCCGGCGATGAGCGCACCAGGTTTGACCGAACCGAAGAAGGCCGACCAGACGCCGTGGATGACACCACGCAGCGCGTGGTCCTGGGTGATCGCCGCGGCCAGGACGCGACCGGCCGGAAGCACTGCGAGCAGCCCCAGCGCCACCGCGATAAACGCCCCGCCGGCGCGCACCAGGGCGGTCTGACGGTCCGGGGCTTTCCAGATCGACGCGGCAATCGCCGCAAACCCCAGGAGGAGCGTCGCCCACGCGATCCAGAGCACGCGTCCGATCAACGCCCAGGTCTTGATGAAGCGCGTGAACGCGCGCTCCGCTTCCGGCGACGCGAGCGCCGTCTCGATGCCGGCCGGGAGCTTGGCGGCGAGCTCGGGATTGGCGCGAGCCAGCGCGCTGCGCACGAGCACCGACACATCAGGCAGGGACAGCACCAGGTTGCGGCTCGCCGATTCGAAGAGAGCGCGATGCGCGGTGCGAGCCGATGTGCGCACGACCGCTCGGAACGGTCCCGAGGCGACGACGCCGTTGACCGTCGGTTCGATGATCGAACGCACGCTCACGAGATTGGGACGCTGCGCGACAATCGCGTCGGTGATGCGGGCCGAGACATACTCCGAGACGCGCGGATCCGACAACGTCGCGGCGAGGCGTCGCGCGAAAGGATCCGGACGCACGATGCCGCGAGCGGCCCCCCCCACGATGAACGCCGTCCAGATCAACACCGCACCGACCACCAGGAAGACGATCGATGCGCGGGAAGAGCGCGTGGTAGTCATAGAGAGACGATGGGGCGTCGGTCGCCATGCCGGTCATTGTCCCAAGGTGACCTATCCGCTAAGACCGCTCCGCCCGCAAGGTTGTCGCATGGATGACCGCGACAAGGTGTCCCTGCTGCAGCGCGTCGACGTCTTTCGAGAGGTGCGCAGCGACCATCTCGCGCTCCTGGCGGGAATTGCCCAGGAGTTCGAGGCGGTAGCGGGGGCGGTGCTGATGCGCGATGAGGAAATACCCGACGCCGTCTATGTCGTGGCGCGTGGCACCATCACGCTGCGCATCCTCGGCAAGACGATAACGCTGACGGAAGGCGCCGGATTCGGCGCGCTCGGTCTGATCGGTGAGCGGCCGGCCATGCTGACCGCGACCGTGGCGGGTCCCGGCACGGCGCTCCTGCTGCGCCTCACGCGACCCGCTCTGGCCGACCTGCTGGTCGAATCGCCGGCACTCGCGGTGGCCCTGCTGCGCGGCATGGCGCACCGCGTCGATACCCTCGTCGCGCAACTGCCGGTGCATTCACCGCTTGCGCTGGTGTGATGCCGCGGCGGTTGTCCCAAAGGGCAATTCTCCACCGCGGTCCGAGCGCGTAAGCAATTGGTATGACCACGCTTCCAAGGCGCGTCCTGGCGCCGTTCTGGGCGCTGACCGCGCTGGCACTCGTCGCGTGCGGTGAAGGCTCGGGCATGATCGGGGTC
>Ga0134127_10001645_pt1 | contig 16504 bp, 7 predicted proteins | sample KB31753_FD_96459 | JGI IMG/M metagenome (GOLD analysis project Ga0134127, IMG submission 96459) | Terrestrial soil microbial communities with excess Nitrogen fertilizer from Kellogg Biological Station, Michigan, USA - KB3-175-3 | ecosystem: Environmental > Terrestrial > Soil > Unclassified ...
CGTCACGCACTTCCACGGCGATCACGCGAGCGGCGTCACGCACCTGGAGCTGCCGGTGGGGACGTTTGTCGATCACGGTCCCGCGCTGCAGGACGTGCCGACGATGAAGCAGAAGGCTGGTGGGTACGCGGAGGACTGGGCGGCTGCCTTCGCACGCGCGAAGCACGTCGTCGTCTCCGCCGGTGACCGGATTGCCGTCGAGGGCCTCGACGTCACCGTCGTCGAGGCGCTCGGTACGCCGATCGCGCGCGAGGGTGCGGCGAACCCGCACTGCAGCGACATCGCGAAGCGTCCGGACGGAAATCCCGAGGACACGGCGTCGGTCGGCGTCGTCGTCGAGTACGGACGGTTTCGCTTCGCGAACTTCGGCGACCTGCCGTGGAACCGGGAAGTCGCGCTGTTCTGCCCGGCCAACCGTGTCGGCACGGTCGACGTCTACGAGGCGGCGGGCCACGGGCGCGAGCCGACGCCGGCCGTCGCGGCGATGGCGCCGAGGGTCGTGGTGCTCGACAACGGCGCGCGCAAGGGCGGCGGCGCCGCCACGCTGGTGGCGTTCGGCAAGTCGCCGGGCTTCCTCGATCTCTGGCAGGTCCACAAGAACCTCGGCGGGGGGACCGGCGCCAATCCGGCCGACGGCTTCTCCGCAAACCTCGAGGACACCGACAACACGACGCATCCGGCGCACTACCTGAAGGTGTCCGCGTCCGACGACGGCTCGTTTGCCGTGTTCAACTCCCGCACGAATGAAACCAGGGGCTACCCCGCTCGGAGGTGAGTGATGAGGCGACTGCTCTGGGCGCTCGCGATCTTTCTTCTTCCCATCCCGGGATACGCACAGGAAGCGACCGTGACGGGCACGGTCGTGGATCAGACCGGCGGCGTGCTGCCGGGCGTGACGGTGACCGCGCTGCACGAGGCCACCGGCAACACCTTCGTCGCCGTCACCGACGAACGCGGCATCTTCCGCCTGCCGGTGCGCGTCGGCACCTACCGGGTGCAGATGGAGCTGCCCGGGTTTGCGAGCGTCGCGGAGCGGTTCGAGGCGCTGGTCGGCCAGACGCTGACGCTCAACGCGCAGATGAAGCCGTCGACGGTGCAGGAATCGGTGACGGTCACCGGCGAAGCGCCGCTCATCCAGACCACGTCGTCGACGCTTGCCGGCAACATCGATCCGCGGCAGACGAAGGATCTGCCCGTCAACGGCGGCAACTGGCTGGACCTGTCGCTGCTCGCGCCGGGGAACCGATCGAACGGCGCCGATGCCAACACGCCGACCGCGCGCAACCGCTTCGATTTCCAGTTGAACATCGACGGCCAGCAGGTCACCAACAACGGGCGCGCGAACGCGCAGAACCCGCGCGTCTCGCAGGAAGCGGTCGGCGAGTTCCAGTTCGTCGCCAGCCGCTGGGACGCGTCGCAGGGGCGGTCGAACGGCGTGCTGGTGAACGCGGTGACGAGGTCGGGCACCAACACGAACACCGGCAGCTTCTCGGCGAGCTTCCGCAACGCGCGCTTCAACGCGCCGGACTTCGTCCAGGATCGCGTGCTGCCGTACTCGAACCAGCGCTTCAACGGCACCTACGGCGGGCCGCTGCGGAAGGACCGCGCCCACTACTTCGTCTACTACGAGCGCGAACGCGAGCCGTCGACGATTACCTTCAACAGCCCCTACTCGACGTTCAACGTCGACCAGGAGCGCAAGGTGCTCGACTGGAACGGCGGCACGCGCATCGACTTCCAGATGGGCGCGCAGCAGCACCTGATGATTCGCGGGACCAAGTGGCGCCGCACCGACCCGGCGTACGCGGGGCTGAACGGCGCGACGAGCCATCCCTCGGCGCAGGGCTATTCCTCGGCGATGTCGGACACGCTGTTTACCACCTTCTCGAAGGTGCTCGGCAACCGCGGGCTGAACGAGATCAAGGCGGGCTTCACCGGCGCCGTCGAGCGGAACCGCAGCGTCGTCGACTGGGCGCACCATCCGCAGGCGGGCGTCGCGGGCGTCACCAACGGCGCGCCGCGCATCAACTTCAACGGCTACAGCTTCGGCAACAACAACACGAACTGGCCGCAGTCGCTCGGGCAGCAGGTCGTGTCGCTGCGGGACGACTTCACCTATTCCTTCAACAAGAGCGGCCGCCACGACGTCCGCATGGGCGCGGAATACCTGAACACCTTCTTCTACCTGTACAACTGCCGTCCGTGCGTCGGCATCTACGACGCCTCCACCTCGCGGCCGCCGGCCAACATCGAGCAGCTGATGCCGGTCTGGAACGACCCCGATACCTGGAACCTGAATGGGCTGAACCCGTTGATCCGCTCCTACCAGATTGGCGTCGGAGAGTTCGGCGGCCAGGCGCGGCGCAACACGGTCGCGACGTGGATCCAGGACGATTGGCAGATGACACGGCGGCTGACGCTGAACCTCGGGCTGCGCTACGACCTGCAGCCGAACTCGTTCGCGAACTTCGTCGAGGTGTTTCCCATCCTCAAGGGCGGGCGGCCGAACGAGACAACCGACTTCGGGCCGCGCGTCGGCTTCGCCTACACGCTCGACGAGCACACCGTGATTCGCGGCGGCGTCGGCCGCTACTACGGGCAGGTGATCGACAACCTGACGTCGTTCACCCTCTCAGCGGCGACGACGTTCGTGGCGCAGGTGTTCAACGACGGCCGTCCCGACTTTGCCTCCAACCCGTTCAACGGGCCGCTGCCCAGCCTGCAGGCGCTGCGTCGCTCGGGCATCGATCAGAGCACCGGGTCGGCCATCGCGTCGCCCTTCATGACGATGCCGTACAGCTGGACGTCGTCTGTCGGATTCCAGCGCCAGATCGGGAACACGATGGCGTTGACGTCGGACTTCAACTTCAACGGCGCGCGCAACGAACGGCTCACGCTCAACAACCTGAATCTGAGCTACAACCCCGCGACGGGTCTCAACTATCCGTTCACCGACGTCTCGCGGCGCCCGATTCCGGGCTGGGCGCTGACGCAGGTCTCCGTGAACACCGGCCGCTCGAATTACCGGGGCCTCGAGACCTCGTTCAACAAGCGGATGAGCAGCCACTACCAGTACTCGGTGACCTACACGCTCGCCGGGCTCTGGGACGACGACCCGCAGCCGTACGCGGTCGACTGCACGAAGGAGACGGCGGAATCGTGGTGCACGATGGGACCGCTGCCGTTCAAGGTCGCGCCCGATCTCGGTGCCGAGTACGGCTTGGCCACCTCCGATCAGCGGCATCGCGCGGTGTTCAACGGGATCTTCGAGCTGCCGCAGGGGTTCCTGGTGAGCGGGTTGTACTTCTACGGATCGGGGGCGCGCTTCTCGGCGACCTCAGGCGGCGATCGCCGCGGCATCGGCACGGCGGCCGGCAGCCGCCTGCGCGCCGACGGGACGCTCGTGCCGCGCAACAGCTTCGTCGGCAACGCGATTCACCGCGTGGACCTGCGGGTCTCGAAGACGTTCCCGCTCGTCGGCCGCACGAAGATCGAGGGCTTCGTCGACTCGTTCAACCTGTTCAATCACGAGAACTACAACTCGTACACGCTGGTCGAGACGAGTCCGCTCTACGGGCGCGGGTCGGATGGCAGCCTCGCCCGGCGCCTGCAGCTCGGGTTTCGAGTGACGTTCTGAAAAAGGAAGGCGGGTCCGAAAGGACCCGCCCCACACTGCCCGCGGCCGACTGCCGACTGCCCGCTATCTCGTGGCCGTCGCCGCACCTTTGATCAGGATCTTCTGCACGCGCCAGTTGTTCATGTCGGCAACGTAAACAGTGTTCTCGTTCGGGCACGCCAGACCGTGCGGCCAGTTGAACTGCCCGAGCTCGTGTCCCGAGATGCCGAGCATGCCGACGATCTTGCCGTCGAGCGTCATCTTGTAGAGCCGTCCCGGCTCCGAGTCGACGACGAACAGGTACTGCGTCGGCGTCGGCGTCAGGCAGAGCGCCCACGGCGCCGTCTCGTCCGGCGGGTTGGCCGGAACCGGGGCGAGCGTCGGGTGGTGCTTCTTGTCGTACGGCGCGTTCAGGAAGAGGAAGTGCTTGAAGTTGCCGTCGGTGTCGAACACCTGGATGCGCCGGTTGCCGCGATCGCCGACGTAGATGTTGTCGTTGCGATCGATCTGCAAGTTGTGCGGGTTGTTGATGCTGCCCGGGTTTTCGTTGGCGTGATCGCCGCCGCGCCCGAACTGCCCCCACGACTTGATCCAGTTGCCGTTCTTGTCGAACTTCGCGATGCGCGAGTTCACGTAGCCGTCGCTGACGTAGATGTTGTCCTTCGAATCCCACGCCACGTCGGTCGCGCCGTTGAACGTCCCTTCACCCGCCCGCGCCTCCGCCTGCGTCGGCCGCTCGTAGCGCCAGCTGTCGTAGCCCTCCGGCCGGCGTCCGAGGTTGAGCACGACGCGCCAGGCGGGACCCGGGCTGAACTTCATCGTCGAGTTCGTGCCCTTGTCCACCACCCACAGGTTGTCGTACTTGTCGAAGCGGACCGAGTGCGCGTAGCCGAGGCCGTAGACGCCCTTGCCGATCTCGCCGATGTACTTGCCGCTCGAGTCGAACTCGAGCAGGTTCGTCGTCGCGTTGCCGTAGAGCGGCCCCGACGTCGCGGTGCCCGGATGGTTGAGGACGACGACCGTCCCCTTCGAGTTCACGGCGACCGCGAGCACCTCGCCGAAGTTCATCCCGGCGGGGAGCTTCAGCGGGTCGGGCACCGAGTCGAACTGCAGCATCGGCGCGCGGCTGTTGTCGACGGCGGGACGCTGCTGCGCGTGGACCGTCGTCGCGGCCACGGCCACCGCAATGGCGAGCAAGTAAATACGTCGCACGGACACCTCCTTCGCGGCCAAGATCACGCAGATGTGAGAACCACGAAGAACACGACGTACACGAAGTTTAGGCCACGAAGCTTTCACTGTACACGTCGTACAAGAAATCCTTCGTGTCCTGAATTCCTTCGTGTTCTTCGTGTTCTTCGTGTTCTTCGTGTTCTTCGTGGTTATCCCCTTAATGTCCTTCGCCTTCAGAAATTCACCTGTACCCCGAATTTGACCAGCCGCGGGGCCAGCACGGTCTGCGCGTTCTTCCACTGCGGGCCGTAGCGCGTATTCAACGCCAGCACGGAGCCCGCGTTCAGGACGTTGAAGGCATCGAGCGACGGCTGGACGCTGGCGCGGCCCGCGCGGAACGTGCGCGTCAGCCGCACGTCGAGCTGGTTGTTCCGTCCCTCCGTGAAGTAGGTGTTCGGCTGAATCAGCTCGATGGTCGTCGTGCTCGTGCAGGTCGGCCGCCCCGCGCACGCACCAACGTTGCGCCCGAGCGACGGCGCAATCTCCGCGTTGCTCGCCACGTAGCTCGCCGTCGTCGGAATCGGCGGCAGGTTCTGCCAGTTCGCGCTCACCTGGAAGTAATAGGGGAGCGGGTAGACGAGCGACATCTTGATCTGCGTGCCTGCCGACCAGGGCGGCGAGGTGTGGCACTGGTAGCTTCCCGATTCGCGCGTCGGGCCGTTGAAGCCCGCGAAGCCGGTGCCGGGAGAGTCGACGGTGAAGCAGTAGTCCGTCATCTCCGAGCCGGTGCTCAGCCCGCCCGACAGGATGATGCCGCGCCGCATGCGCGCGTTCAGCGTCACGTCCACGCCGTTGAAGACGTCCCGCGGCTTGCCGAACTTCGATGCGCGAACGACCTGGTTCTGCACCTGTCCGAACTTCTCGGGCTTGATGTCGTAGAGCCCGCAGATACGCTGGCTGCTGTTCGGCAGTGCGGCGTTGGCCGGCGCCGTGAGGCAGTACTGGTCGTAGTCGCCTGGTCCGACCGCCAGGTTGTCGGTCACGGTGAAGTTGCCGAACCACGTGCGGAAGTAGCCGACGTTCACCGCGAAGCCCGGCGCCAGCTGGTGCTGCACCGACACCAGCCCCTGCCAGCTGTAGCCGCGCGTCCCCCATCCGTGAATCACCTCGTCTGCGTAGGTGGTGTTCGCCACGACCTTGCCGAAGTTGACGTTCGACAGCGCGCCGAGCTCGCTGTCCTGCGGGACGTAGTCGCCGTTGACGTCGTTCCACGTGCGCGTCGCGCTCGTCACCATCTGGTTCACGGGGTTGTTCGCCAGGACGATGCCTGCCGCCGATTCGAAGTTGACGTAGCGGCCGAGCGCCGCCTTGACCGCGGTCTTTCCGTCGCCGCGCAGGTCGTACGCCAGGCCGAGGCGCGGGTTGACGTCCTTCCAGCTGGGCGCCTTGTCGACGCCCGCGAAATCGCGCGCGGGAACCCACGGCCCCGCCGTCAGATGTTGCGCCGGCACGGTGCCGGTCATCGCGTCGTAGCGGAGGCCGACGTTGAGCGTGTAGCGCCTGATGTTCCACTGGTCCTCGGCAAAGAGCGCCGTGTTGTCGATCGAGTGCTCGTAGCGGAACGGCGTCGCCCAGTAGGTCACCAGGTTCGGCACGCGGTTGATGAACGTGTAGCTGACGTCGTGGTTGATGGTCGAGAACTTCTCCGACCATCCCTGCCGCAGCGAGAGGCCCGCCTTGAACGCGTGCGAGCCGGTGACGTACTGCATGTTGACGTTCTCGTTGCCCTGGCCGAAGTGCTGCGTGCCCCACGAGGTGGTGAGCCCGAGGCCGGAGCCCGAGGAGCCGTAGCGATAGTTCGTCGTCTGCTCCAGCACCGAGTAGTCGCCGGCGCCGCCGCCCGTGAAGCGGCGGATGATGTCGCCGTCGACGACGGTCGCGCCCGCCCAGAACAGCAGGCGCGTCGTGGCGGGGAAGCTCCACGTCCACTGCGTGCGCCAGTTCGGTTTGTAGAGGTCGTCGCCCGTCGCTTCGGGCGCGAGCGTGCCGGCGGCGATGCCGAAGTAGCAGTTGCAGTTGTATTCGGTCGTGTAGGAGCCGGTGATCTTGTGCTTCGGCGCGACCTGCCACGTCGCGCGGACACCGGTCTCGCGATAGAAGTTCAAGTCGTACGCCGGCCGCGCCAGGTCGGGCGTGTAGAACAGCGTCCCCTGCGTCTTGTTGAAATAGTTGCCGGCCTGGTAGCTGGAGCTCGTCCAGTAGCGCGCGCTGGCGAAGAACCACACCTTGTCGCGCCTGACCGGACCGCCAAAGCCGCCGCCGACCTCGTACAGCTTGCGGATCGTGGACGGCAGCAGCGCGCCGCGCGCCTTCAGGTCGTCGGTGATGTTGTTGCCCTGGAACCGGTTGTTCCCGTAGTCGGCCTTGAACGATCCGTTGAAGAAGTTGCCGCCGTCGCGCGGGATCACGTTGATGTGGCCGCCGCCGGTCTCCGCATCCGCGGAGAAGCCGCTGGTCTCGACCGCGACCTCCTGCACCGTCGCCGGATTCGTGCTCGACATGAAGTTGCCCGCGGCGACGAGCGTGCCGAAGAACATGCCGTCGCGCAGCTGCTGGAAGTCGGCGGAGCGGCTGCCGTGAATCCGGAAGCCCTGTGTGTTCTCGCCCTTCGTGCCGCCCACGTCCTGGTTGGTCGCCGTGCCGATGGCGCCAGGTGTCAGCGCGGTGTAGGCGTTGAAGCTCTTGCCGAGCGGCAGCGCGTCGAGCACATCCTTCGCCAGCACGCGCTGCTGGACGGTGTTCTGCGTGTCGACGACGGGACTTTCACCCGTGACGGTGATCGTCTCTTCGAGCGAGCCGACCTTCATCTCCACGTTGATGGCCGCCGTGAAGTTGCTGGTGAGCTCGACGCCCTCGCGCTTGACCGTCCCGAAGCCCGCCAGGGAAAACGTCACGGCATAGACGCCGGGCCGCAGGTCGACGATCTTGTACGCGCCCTGATCGTCGGTGACCGCCGCGCGTGATTTTTCGATCAACGCCGGGCTGCTCGCCTCGACGGTGACGCCGGGGAGCACGCCGCCCGACGCGTCCTTGACGACGCCGGCAATGCTGCCGGTAGCCACGCCCTGTGCCCATGCCGGCGCCGCACACATGGCGGTGATGATGAGCCATAGAGGCACAGAGGTACAGCGCGTGATCATGGGGGCCTCCCGCAGAGTGGGCGGATTATACGCCCCGTTCCCCACAGGCGCGTTTCCACAGCAACGTTTGGTGCACCTACTGCACGCACTATCACGGGCCGCTGGCCGACGGCATCACTGCCGACGGCACCCTGCGGTGTCCATGGCATCACGCCTGTTTCAGCCTGCGTACCCGCGAGGCGGTGCGCGCGCCGGCGCTCGATCCGGTTGCCTGCTGGCGGGTCGAGCGCACGGGTGATGTCGTCTTCGTGCGTGAGAAGCTCGCCTGGGCCGACCCCAAGGTCGATGCCTGCGCGGCGCGTGCGACGGCCGCCGGCGCTCCCGCATCGGTGGTGATCGTCGACGGCGGCGCCGCCGGCCTCGCGGCGGCGGACATGCTGCGGCGCGAGGCGTACGATGGCCCGATCACGAGAACTTCCGCGACCGCGAGAGCCTGCAGGCAGAGCTCGCCATGGAGCACTCCTGATAGCCCGCGTCCGCTGATGGACTTACGACGCCCGGCAGCCCGTCGAATACGAACTGTCGGGCCGTCAAAATGCCGTGCGGGAGGGGCGACGGCACGACGGCGCCTGTGCTATAAGGATCCATTCCTCGGAACAGGAATAAGGAGACAGGCATGAGGAAGAGACTGTCCGCGTTACTTCTGGGCTTGGCCGTCATCGTATTTTTCGCGACGAGCTCCGTCCGCATGTCCGGCCAGGCCGGCGCGGCGCCCGCGATCGACAACGACGACATCGGCGGCGTCGTCACCGGCGCGCAGGGCCCCGAGGCCGGCGTGTGGGTGATCGCGGAGACGCATTCGACGCCGACCAGGCTGATCAAGAGCGTGGTGACCGACGACCGCGGCCGCTACGTCGTGCCCGATCTGCCGGCGGGGGAATACGACGTCTGGGTGCGCGGCTACGGGCTGGTCGACTCGGCGAAAGTCAAGTCGGCGCCTGGCAAGATCGTCAACCTCAAGGCGGTGGCGGCGCCCGACAAGAAGGCGGCCGCCCAGTACTACCCGGCGCAGTACTGGTTCGCGCTGCTGCAACTGCCGCCGAAGTCCGACTTCCCCGGCACGGGTGACAAGGGCAACGGCATCTCGCCCAACATGAAGACGCAGAGCGACTGGATCCGCAACATCGTCAACACCGACGGCTGCACGGGCTGCCATCAGATGGGCGGGCCCGCGACGCGCACGATCCCGGCGAGCATCCTCGGCCAGTTCGAGGACACGAAGATGGCGTGGGATCGCCGCATCCAGTCCGGCCAGGCCGGCGGCGGCATGAGCGCCCGCTTCACGCAGGTGGGCCGCGCCCGCGCGCTCGCGATGTATGCCGACTGGACCGATCGCGTCGCCAAGGGCGAGCTGCCGAGCGCGACGCCGTCGCGTCCGCAGGGCATCGAGCGCAACGTCGTCGTGACGACCTGGGACTGGGCGGACCCGAAGGTCTACCTGCACGACGCGATCTCCTCTGACAAACGCAACCCGACGGTCAACGCGAACGGACCCATCTACGGCGCGCTCGAGGAGAGCGGCGATTACTTCCCGGTGATCGATCCGAAGACGAACACGGCGAGCATGATCAAGGTCAGCCCGCGCGATGCGGACACGCCGAGCTCCGCCGATCAGCCGCCGGCGATGCCGTCGCCGTACTGGGCCGACGAGACGATCTGGAACAGCCAGACGACGGTGCACAGCTTTGCGATGGACAAGCAGGGCCGCGTGTGGGCGGCGGGGCGCGTCCGCAAGCCGGAGACGCCGGCATGGTGCCGGGCGGGCTCGGATCATCCGTCCGCGAAGCTGATGCCGATCGCGCAGGGGCAGCGCGGCCTGATCATGTATGACCCGAAGACGAAGAAGGTCACGCAGATCGACACGTGCTTCACCTGGGGCCACCTGAACTTCGACGACAACGACGTCATCTGGTCATCGTTCGGACCGGCGGGCATCGAGGGCTGGTTCGACGTGAAGGCGTGGGACAAGACGCACGACGAGAAGACGTCGCAGGGTTGGAGCGCATTCGTCGTCGACAACAACGGCAACGGCAAGCGCGACGCGTATACCGAACCGAATCAGCCGGCCGACGCGACGAAGGATCGCCGCCTGAACTTCACGTTCTACGGCGACTCTCCGGCGCCGGACGGATCGGTGTGGGGCACGGTGCAGGGCGTGCCGGGCGGCCTCGGCCACTTCATCCCGGGCGCGCATCCGCCGGAGACCGCGCTGACGGAGTTCTACGAAGTGCCGTGGAACAACCCGAAGGCAAGTGCGCAGGGCTTCGCGCCGCGCGGCATGGACGTCGACAGCAAGGGCGTGGTCTGGACGGTGCTCGCCAGCGGGCAGCTCGCCAGCTTCGATCGGAAGAAGTGCACGGGCGCGCAGAACGGTCCGAGCGCGACCGGCCAGCACTGCGCCGAGGGCTGGACGCTCTATCCGCTGCCGGGCCCGAACTACAAGGGCGCGGTTGAGAACGCGAGTGCGGACTCGGCCTACTACGACTTCGTCGATCGCTTCGACATGCTCGGCGTGGGCAAGGACATTCCGGTGGCCGGCGGCAATCTGTCCGAGGGGCTGCTCGCGCTGGTCAACGGCAAGATCGTGACGTTCCGCGTGCCGTATCCGATGGGGTACTTCACGAAGGGGCTCGACGGCCGCATCGACAATCCGAACGGCGGCTGGAAGGGGAAGGCGATCTACACGCCGGTCTCGACGCGCGCGCCGTTCCACATGGAAGGCGGCAAGGGGAACACGGCGAAGCTGGTGAAGTTCCAGGTCCGGCCGGACCCGCTGTCGAAGTAGCGCTCGCGAGGCGATCGGGCTCGCTCAACTCCCAACCTCCAACTTCCAATTCCCAAGCGACCTGCTTGGGAGTTGGGAATTGGTAGTTGGGAGTTTTTTTATTTCTTCGCCATCGAGCGAATGTAGATCACGACATTCCAGATGTCGTTGTCCTTCAACTGGTCCTTCCACGGCACCATGTTGAAGTCGGGCGCCACGCCGTTCTTGATGTTGTCGAAGATCTCTCCATCGGTCGAGCCGTGATCCCACATGGCGTCCACCAGGCTGGGCGCCGCGGGAATCAGGTCGTTGCCCGGCCCCCCTTCGCCGTTGACGCCGTGGCACGGGGCGCACTTGGCGTAGACCGCCTTGCCGGCGGCGATCGATTCGGGCGACGACGCGATCGGGTTCTTCACCTTGGCGGCTTCGGGGTTGCCCTGGGCCGCGGCGACGATCCGCGCCGCGCATGCCAGCGCGAGCGCCGCGATGAGGGTACGGAAAAGACGTGAATCCACGAGGTTTTGCTCCTTAGAAGGAAAGAACCACATTGTAACAGGCGCGTCGAGGGGTGCTATAGTCCCGAATCGCTCGCCGCGCCCGCGCGGCGGGCGCCCTGTCACGACACGCGTCCCGCTGTTCAAGGATGGGTGTGCACATGAGAATGCCGACTCCCAACTTTCAACTCCCAGGCCGTCTGCTTGCGCTGCTGGTCGGCGCCGCCGTCGCGCTTTTCATCGTCGTCGAAGCGGACCTTCAGGTCCGCCTGGACGCGCAGGCGCGCCAGGTGCCGATGTTCGAGCCCGACCCGCTCTGGGCGCAGGCGCTGCCGAACAAGTGGGCGACCGGCGCGGTCGGCGGCATCGCCGTCGATTCGCACGACAACGTGTGGGTGTTTCAGCGTCCGGGGACGATCCCGGACAGCGAGCGCGGCGCGTCGCTGAATCCGCCGGCCTCCGAGTGCTGCATTCCCGCGCCGAGCGTGCTCGAGTTCAGTCCCGATGGCCGCCTGCTGCAGGCGTGGGGCAAGCCCGGTCCCGGCTACGAGTGGTTCAAGACCGAGCACGGCATCTTCGTCGACGACAAGGACAACGTGTGGCTCTCGGGCAGCGCGAAGGAGGACAACCAGATCCTCAAGTTCACGCGCGAGGGCAAGTTCCTGATGCAGATCGGCCACGCCGGGAAGAACACGGGGAGCGGCGACACGGAAAACGTCGGCGGCCCGGCGAGCCTGTTCCTCTACAAGAAAGCCAACGAGCTCTTCGTCGCCGACGGCTACTTCAACCACCGCGTCGTCGTCTTCGATGCGGAGACGGGGAAGTTCAAGCGGGCGTGGGGCGCCTACGGCAAGAAGCCGGACGACAGCTACAAGTTCCCGCCGCGCGCGCAGCTCATTCAGGGCGACCCGCCGCCGCAGTTCAACAACCCCGTGCACGCGGCGCTCGTCTCCGGCGACGACCTCGTCTACGTCGCAGACCGCACCAACAACCGGCTGCAGATCTTCAAGGTGGACGGGACGTTCGTGAAGGAGGTGTTCGTCGCCAGGAACACCCTGCAGCAGGAAGGGACGGTCTACAACTTCGTCTTCTCGCCGGACAAAGAGCAGCGGTTCCTCTACGTGATGGACGGCTCGAACAAGGCGATTCGCGTCTACGACCGCAAGTCGATGGAGCTGCTGGAAAGCATCGGCGGGCACGCGGGGCACAACGCGCGCGAGTTCTTCCACCCGCACAGCTTCGCGGTCGACTCGAAGGGGAACCTGTTCATCGGCGAGGTGAACGATGGGCAGCGGTATTACCGATACGCGTTCAAGGGGATGCGGTCGGTGAACTCGACGCAGTAGCCGGGATCCGGGATCCGGGATCCGGTAGGGATCAGGGATCAGGGATCAGTGAACGTAGAGGCGGACCCTCAGATTCTGTACGTAGAGGCGGACCTTCAGGTCCGCCTGAGGATCACGACTATGAAGCGCATGCTGTGCGTCGTTGCATTTGTTCTTCCACTCGTCGTCACGGGTGCATCGGCCGACGACAGCGATCGCGTGCTGACGATCGACCATTACGTCCGCGTCACGTCCACGGTGCCGGCGATTGCCGGGCAGGCGGCGCAGCTCTACGTGCGCGAGCGGGTGCAGGCCGGCGGCGCGCTGCGGACGTCGGCCTTCGGCGATCGCGTCGTCCTGTTCGTGCACGGCGCGGGCACGCCCGCGGAGGTGGCCTTCGACGTGCCGTACCAGGACTACAGCTGGATGGCGTTCCTCGCCCGGGCCGGGTTCGACGTGTTCGCGGTCGACATGACCGGCTACGGCCGTTCGACACGGCCGGCGCCGATGAACGATCCCTGCAACCTCGCGAAGGATCGGCAGGCCGGGTTCGTCGCGGCGCCCTGCGCGCCCGGTTATCCGCACACGCTGACCTCGGTCGCCTCCGACTGGGCGGAGATCGGCGCGGCGGTCGATTACATCCGCGCGCTGCGACACGTGGAGCGCATCTCGCTCGTGGCCTGGTCGCGCGGCGGCCCGCGCGCCGGGGGATACGCCTCTCAACATCCCGACAAGGTGCGGCGTCTCATCGTGCTCGCACCCGCCTACGATCGCAACGCGCCTGCGAACTCGGCCGAGCGGACGCTTGCCGACGGTGTGCCGCTGAACACGCAGTCGCGGCAGGATTTCGACGTGAACTGGGATCGGCAGGTCGGGTGCACGGATCAGTACGACCGCGCGGCGTCGAACGCGGTCTGGACCGAGATGCTGGCGTCCGACCCGGTCGGCGCGACGTGGGGGCCGGGCGTCCGCCGCGCGCCCGAAATGACCGGCACGTGGCCGGCCGCGATGGCGGCGAAGCTGAAAACACCGTTCCTGATGATCTCGGGCGCCCACGACAAGCAGGTGCCGCAGGAGCGCGTGCGCGAGCTGTACGCGGACGCCGGTTCGTCGGAGAAGGTGTTCGTCGATCTCGCCTGCTCGTCGCACAACGCGATGTGGGAGCGGAATCACCTGCTGCTGTTCCGCGCGTCGCTGGAGTGGCTGACGCAGGGGACGGTCAACGGCATGAAGTCGGGCATGTTGAGGCTTGGCTACGACGCCCAGCGTGCAAGTCAATAGGCGAGCCAATAGAGGCAACCGAGGAGAGGCAACGCACATGTCACGCCTGTTTCGCGGATTCGCGGCCACGCTGGCCGCGGCGGTTCTCGTCGCCTGGGTCAACTCCGACGTCCTCGGCCAGGCGCTGACGAGCGTCGACTGGACGACGTACGGTGGAGACCTCGCCAGCCGCCGCTACCGGCCGTTCGACCAGATCAACCGCGACAACTTCAAGGACCTCGAGGTCGCCTGGCGCTTCAAGACCGACGCGCTCGGCGCGGTGCCCGAGTTCAACTTCCAGTCCACGCCGCTGATGGTGAAGGGCGTGATCTACACGACCGCCGGCACGCGCCGCGCGGTCGTGGCGCTCGACGCGGCCACCGGCGAGATGCTCTGGATGCACCGCGAGGACGAAGGGAAGCGCGCGCAGTCGGCGCCGCGCAAGCTCTCGGGCCGCGGCCTCGCCTACTGGACCGACGGCCGCGAGAGCCGCATCGTCTACGTCACCCCCGGCTACCAGATGGTCGCGCTCGACGCGAAGAGCGGTCAGCGCGTTCCCGGCTTCGGCAGCAACGGCATCGTGGACCTGAAGCTGGACGACGACCAGCCGGTCGATCTCGAAAGCGGCGAAATCGGGCTGCACGCGGCGCCGATCATCGCCCGCGACATCATCGTCGTTGGCGCGGCGCACCTGCCGGGCGGGACGCCGAAGAGCAAGAACCACGAGAAGGGGTATATCCGCGGCTTCGACGTGCGGACCGGCAAGCGGCTCTGGATCTTCCACACGATCCCGCGCCCCGGTGAGTTCGGCGCCAACACCTGGGAGGGCGATTCCGCGGCGTACACGGGCAATGGCGGCGTCTGGGCGCAGATGACGGTCGACGAGGAGCTCGGGATGCTCTACCTGCCGGTGGAACTGCCGACCGGCGATTACTACGGCGGCCACCGGCCCGGCGCGGGCCTCTTCGGGGAGAGCCTGGTCGCGCTCGATCTGAAGACCGGCAAGTTGAAGTGGCACTACCAGCTCGTGCACCACGGGATCTGGGACTTCGACATACCGGCGGCACCCATCCTTGCCGACATCACGGTCGATGAACGTTTGATCAAGGCCATTGCGCAGCCGACGAAACAGAGCTGGCTTTACGTGTTCGATCGCGTGACGGGGAAGCCCGTGTGGCCGATCGAAGAGCGGCCGGTTGCGAAGGGCGACGTGCCCGGCGAGTGGTATTCGCCGACGCAGCCGTTCGTCACCAAGCCCCGCGCCTACGACCTGCAGGGCGTCGCGACCGACGATCTGATCGACTTCACGCCGGAGCTGCGGGCTGAGGCGATCAAGGTCGTGTCGCGCTACAAGATCGGGCCGCTGTTCACGCCGCCTCCGGTCAGCCGGTGGGAGGGGCCGCTCGGTCTGCTGATGGTGCCCTCGGCGACGGGCGGCGCGAACTGGCCGGGTGGCGCGCTCGATCCGGACACGAACGTGTTCTACATCTATTCGTTCCGCAATCCGTCGGTGATCGGCATGATTCCGGGCCCGAAGCCGTCCGAGTTCGCGTACGTCAACGGACAGGCGCGCGACCCGAATGCGCCGCCGCCGGCCGTACCCGCGGCCGGCGCGCCCCCTGTCAACGCCGAAGGCGGCGGTGCGGCGGTCACCGTCCAGGGTCTTCCGCTGCTGAAGCCGCCGTACGGGACGATTTCGGCGATCAATCTCAACACCGGCGACTTCGCCTGGCAGATCGCGCACGGCGAGACACCCGACGCGATCAAGAACAATCCCGCGCTGAAGGGACTCACGATCCCGCGAACCGGCCGCGCCAACGGGCGCATCGGCGTGCTCGTCACCGTCGCTGGTGATCGCCGGCGAGCCCGGCTTCGGCACGACGCCGAACGGCCAGCGCGGCGCGATGCTGCGCGCGTACGACAAGGCAACCGGCGCCGAGGTCGGAGCGGTGTACATGCCCGCGCCGCAGACCGGGTCGCCGATGACGTACATGCTGAACGGGCGCCAGTACCTGGTGGTCGCCATCTCGGGGAACGGGTACAGCGGCGAGCTCGTGGCGTTCCGCGTGCCGCAGAAGCCGGCCCCGCCGGCCGCCACGCGTTAACCTGCGATAATCGACGTATGCCCTTGTACGAATATCAGTGTCAGAGTTGCTCTCATCAGTTCGAGCTGCTGGTCCGCGGCGCCGAAACGCCGCAGTGCCCGTCGTGCCACGGCACGGCGCTGGAGAAGCGCCTGTCGGTCTTCGCGGCGCATGCCAACGGCAGCCCGCGGGAGATGAACGGTCCCGGCGCGTGCGGCCAGTGCGGCGACCCGCGCGGGCCCGGCTCCTGCTCGATCAACTGACGGCTGCGCGCTTCTGAACGACCGAACCAGCGAACCTCCGAGCCCGCGACCCGCCGAACCGGCGAGCCCGCGACCCGGCGGACCGCCAAGCCGCCGTGGCGGCGCGATGTTCGTCGCGGCCGGCATCCTCCTCAGCCGCCTCGCGGGCCTCGTCCGCCTGCAGGTCTTCGCGCACTACTTCGGCCTCGAATCGGACGCCGCCGACGCGTTCAACGCGGCGTTCCGCATCCCGAACTTCCTGCAGAACCTGTTCGGCGAGGGCGCGCTCTCCGCGTCGTTCATCCCGGTCTACGCGGCGCTCGTCGCGCGCGGCGAGCGGCGGGAC
>Ga0134127_10001646_pt1 | contig 16499 bp, 12 predicted proteins | sample KB31753_FD_96459 | JGI IMG/M metagenome (GOLD analysis project Ga0134127, IMG submission 96459) | Terrestrial soil microbial communities with excess Nitrogen fertilizer from Kellogg Biological Station, Michigan, USA - KB3-175-3 | ecosystem: Environmental > Terrestrial > Soil > Unclassified ...
AGTGCTCGCAGAACTGCCGGTAGGCGATCCAGGGAGCGCCCTCCCGGTACGTCTCGAACGACAGTGTATCGATCCAAATCGGCCGGCCGCGGTGGAATTGAATGTTGTAGCCGCTGGCGTCCTTGAGCGTCATCCTCCGGACCAGGGCTCGGCGTTGAATCTCGAGCACGCACAGAGCGGCCGCCTTGAGCTGGCCGAAGCACCACTCGTACGGGTACGACACGAAGGGCACGACTCGAGGCGCGAGTATTCGATGAGCGTCGGCAAGCTCCGGCTCGGCGAGGGCAATTTCCTCATGCGGGATGAGCAGCTGCGCTTCAGTCAGTTCCTGGTACACTCCCCTGCCCATGAGCGCGTCATAGTGTGCGCCATAGCTCGGCGCCACATATCGCAACAGAAGGCCCTGCCGACGGAAGACGAACCCGCTCGGGTCCCGAAACGAGCTCGCGATGGGGTCGATGGTCACCGACCCACGACGCGCGCCACGAGGGCCCGAGCTCTCCGAAACACGCTGGCCCACCAGCGCCTGAGGGTGAAGACGGCACCCAGAATTGCGGCGACGAAGACCTGAAACATGATGCTTCCGGACTGCGGATCGATATAGGCGTGCGCCCGCGCCGGCAGTGCAAGCGAAACAGCGAGTAGCAGGCAGAGCACGCGAACGGTACGGAAGAATCCCGGCGCCAGAGACTGTTGGCTCATCGTCGCTGCTCCTTGATCAGCCTTTGCCTTCGAGGCCAGCCGCCTGCCGACAGGCCCCGAGGAACGGAGCCTCGACCCCCGCGCAGAACGCAATGCGCTGAGCCGGGGAAGCAAGGCCACTGAGGAGATCCGCCGTCGCACGATAGCATGCCTCCTTCCACCCGCTGGGTCCGTTTGCACAGAAGTGAGCGGCTCGCGCCCCGCTCCAGTCCATGTAGGTCAAGGCGAGCGCGGCCCCGGCCGCACAGTGCTGAGCCCGGTCCGCCCGCCCCAAGGCACACCGGTCGACGATCCAACGGTCATCATGCTGGAACAGTCCGGTGAGTTGATGGCCGATGCTCTGGTAACAGCGTTCGACCCGGTGAGCGGGCGCACCATCGCAAGTTTGAAGCGCGGCGGCAGCATCGAAGCCGTCGGATCGGAGAATCACGAACCCCTGAAAGAGCCAGCAGGCGGAGGCATAAAGATCCTCGACCCGGTCGCAAGGGCTGTAGGGATCGGCAGGATCGATGGTGAAGTGGTTGATACCGGCGGAGGCATGGGTGTGCTGCATCGGCATGGCAGTTCGGAGCGCCGTGGTGATCGCTTCCATGAAGACACCGATGTGACACCAGTCGTCCAAGCCAGCGCCCAGCGCATCGCACTGACGCAACGTGGCACCTACATCGTATCCCAGAGCCCCAAGGGTCCCATGCCCCAACCCGTGAGCACATTCGTAGCGTGGGCCCGGACGGTCGTCGCTGCCCGCCGCGAGGCACACCTTCTTGAGCGCCGACATGTCGATGCCCCCGCCGGCTCGGACCGAAGCCTCGACTACTCCGTGGTAACAGCCGGATCCGAAGCTCGGACGACACTCTCTAATCACCGAAGCATCGCCCCCATGCGCTACGGCCGCCCTTCGGCCGAGGGCATGGGCCAGTTGATGACCCTCTCGTAGCACTACGCTGTCGGTGGCGGCCTCACGCTCGAGCAGGATAAGGGCGGAGCCCAAACCCTCCGCGTCGAGCGTGGAGAAGAGCAGAGACGTTCGCGCGTCCGCCGCCGCGGGGCGCTTTCCGCCTGCCCGGCTGGACGCCGGGAGTACCGGCACGCCCGGCTTTGGCCGCGTCGTGCCGAGCAGTGCCAAGTCCACAAATACCAGAACTACGATCAGGCAGAAGGCAAGCAGGCGGCGCCGGTTGAACATCGCCGGAGCCTCATGCCGATGTGGCGTCACGAGTCTGCGCAGCAGAAGACTACGGCAGGGAACTCACATGACTTCGTCATCGGCGGTGGATTTCCGCCGGCACTCCGACGCGCGGACGTGAAGCGGCCGCGTCGCTCAGCACCTTCGTGGCGTCTCTGGGCTGTCCCTGCGGCACCACCACGCTGAACCGTATGATATGCCATAGCGCCGCGACCCCGTCCTTCCAGCCGATCTTCTTCCCTTCGGCGTACGTCCGGCCCGAGTACGAGATCGACACTTCCCAGATCCGCGCCCGCGCCTGCGCCAGTCGCGCGGTAAGCTCAGGCTCGAACCCGAACCGGTCGCTGGTGAGGACCAGCGACTTCATCAACGGCGCGCGCACCATCTTGTAGCAGGTCTCCATGTCGGTCAGGTTCAGGTCAGTAAACATGTTCGACAGGAGGGTGAGAAACTTGTTGCCCACCGAGTGCCAAAAGTAGAGCACGCGATGGCTGCCGCCCAGGAAGCGCGATCCGAAGACCGCATCCGCTTTGCCCGACCGGATCGGCTCGAGCAGCAGCGGCAGCTCGTCGGGGTCGTACTCGAGGTCGGCGTCCTGCACCACGATCACGTCCCCATTGGCGTGCTGAATCCCGGTGCGAATTGCGGCACCTTTGCCCCGGTTCTGCGGGTGGTGGAGAACCACGTCCAGCACCCCTTCCTGGCGGAGTCCCTGGAGCAGATCGCCAGAACCGTCGGTGGATGCGTCGTTCACCGCTACGATCTCGAGATCGAGCGGCACCGCGCGCACTCGGCGAACCAGCGAGGCAACCGTGCGGGACTCGTTGTAAACCGGAATGATGACCGACACCCGTAGAACCGGCGTCATGAAACCCTCGATTTCGCGTGGAGCCAACGGGGGAAATGGCTCCCGCACAGAGCAAAGCGCATGCCCTGCCATTATGCGAAAGCAGCGGGTTAGGTCAACGTAGCTGTGTGTGCTACTACCTAATTGGGCAAGCCCCTTCCTGAGGCTCCAGCTCGAACCGACTGAGATTCGCCCCCAAGCCCCCCACTGCGAACGTCACCCGGTCCCCCGCCGCGCGCAGGCCGGCAATCAGTACCGAGTCAGCACCTGCAGAGTGCGACGTCAGGACCCAGGCGACGCCCCAGCACCCAGCCACACGGCGCATTCGCCCGATCTCATTGTCCACCCATCCCACATCTACTTTGCCCGCACCCGGGACTCTTGGCCTGTGCCACACACCAGCCGGGACCCCCGCGAGCTCCAGGCGATTGCCGCTGGTAAGCTGGAGGTCCCATCCCTCCCCCGGCGCGACCCGACCCCGGCTGTACGCGTTCTCGAACGAGCCCCCGTCGCTCGCGCCCAGCGCAGCGTAGCGGGCCAGGCGAACGAAATTGGGTCGCCGCCAATCCGTGCTGTAGAAGGCCCACGCCGGAAGGGCGCCGGCTTGCACGTAGACGACCTGCGGACTGCGGGCCACCGGCCCGAGCAAGGCAACCATGCTACGAGTGTTCTCGATGGCAGGACAGTCGCGCAGATAGCGAAGGGCCATCGCCCCCTGCAAACCGAGCAGTGGGCCTACGAGCGCTCCGGCAACAAACTGCCGCCGCTCAGACCCTGCCACGGCCAGGATTACCGAGGCCCCAGCGGCGACGCTCAGGTAGAACACCGGCATCACGAAGAGCACGAGCCGCGCGCTGGCGGGATAGCGGCCCAGCGCCGCGGCGGCAGCGAGCAACACGACGGGGCCGAAAAGGAGGACTGATTCCCAACGCGAACGCGACCGGATCAAAGCGATTGCGCCAACGGTTGCCACTGTGGCAAACACCCAGCTGACCCACCGCTCCACCTGAAGAAACCAGGGCGGCAGGAGCAGCGGCGAGGTTGGTGGCACGTACAGGCCGATGGAGAAGGCCGTCAGGATGTCTCGGCGCGCAGCCCCCAACCGGTTCACGAACCCAGGCTCCCAAGGCAGCAGGAACTGGTACTGCCAGAACCGTTGCAGATATGCGTTGTGCGCGCTCGGCCCGTATACGAGGGCGTACGCGACGGCGAACGACGCGAGCCAGAACCCAACCACGAGCGCGGCCCGGGTCCGCCGCTCGCGGCCGGCAGCCAGGACCATTGCCCCACCGGCCGGCAGGAGGGTGAAGATCGCCGGTGTTGAAGCCCATGCGGCAATCGCGCCGATCAGAGGGAGCGCCCGCGCCATCCGCGACATGGGCCGCTCGATCCAGCAGCAGACGCCTACCAGGATAAGCAGTGCGAACGCCAAATCGCCGATGTACGGCTTCGCGTTCGCGGAGAAATGGATCAGCGTCGGAGCGATGCAGAAAGAGGCGCAGGCTATCACACCGGTCCAGCCAGGCAGAAACCGTCGCGCCAGCGGTATCAAGAGCACCATGGCAGCGAGTCCCGCCAGCAGCGGCAGGAGCCACAGCGCCCGCTCGTTCATCCCGAAGAGCTGGGTCGCGAGCTTCTCACCCCACAGAAACAGTGGCGACGCGGCCTGGTCGTAATCCAACGGCTGCAACAGCGCCCCATAGCCACGGGTGCCGATGTTGAGAGCCAGTCTGGCCTCGTCAATCCACAGCGATCGCCCGCCGAGGTAGTAGAGGACCCGCAGCACAGCTCCAAGTGCCAGTGCACCCCACAACAGGAATGTCTGGTCCTGCTTCGTCGAGCGCACCGAGCCAGGTCGCGCCGGTCGTTCCAACGCGACGGCGTGAGCGTCCTCGACCACGAGCGCGGGGGTCGCCCCGCCGGTCCATCTCTCGTCCAGCAACCGCCACTCCCTTCGGGGCCTGATCGCCCTGCTCTACTAAGCCGTATCTAACGCAACTACTACTCAGACCGGGCCTCCTGTCCAGCAGTTAGGAGCCCCTGACCCGGCCGAAATCCGGCCCTCGCTGCAACCTCCTAACCGGGAATGGCTTACCCGAAGAGGTTGAAACAGGACGACTTCTGGCCGGCGCGTAATTTCGCAACTCTTTTCCCACCAATGCGTTAAATCAGCTTGACTTGGACCAGTGGGCCGGGGTAATTCCGCTGAACCGCACGAGGCCTCAATGCAGCCCGACCATCTCCGTCGCTTGCCACAGAGTGCCGCTGTAGCCCTGAATCTCCCTGCAGGCGAGCGGCTTGCGACTGCGCCGAGTCGCCCAATTGTCCTTCCCGACCCCCCATCCGCCGCCCAGATGGAGTGGGTGGACATGCGCCATGGAGACCGGCGAGAGGACGAGTTCCATTGGCTCCAGAACCGCAGCCATCCCGCGGTGCTCCAGTATCTCGCGGACGAGAACGACTATTCCGCTCTCGCGATGCAGCATACCGAGCCGCTTCAGGAGCGGCTTTACCTGGAGCTCCTGGGCCGCACTGAAGAGACGGACCAGTCGGTACCCGAGCGTCTCGGTTCCTGCCTTTACTACCAACGCCTCGAGGCCGGCCGGCAGTATCCCCTGCTCTGCCGCAAAGCGACGTCGAATGGCGCACCAGAGCAGGTAATCCTCGACCTCAACCAGTTGGGCTCCTGTCCGCATCTTCGGCTGGGAGCCAGCGAGGTAAGCCCTGATCATCGGTATCTAGCCTTCGCTCTCGACTTTTCCGGTGATGAAGCCCACACCTTGTTCATACGCGATCTTGCGACGAATCGTTTGTTGGGCGAGCGCATTACGAGCACCGCAAATACACTCGCTTGGGCCGATGAGGCCACGCTGCTATACGTAGTTGTAGATGATGCACGTCGGCCTTGGGCGGTGTTTCGCCACACAATCGGTGCCGATCCGGCTGGCGACGTCATGGTGTACGCCGAACGGGACGAAGCCTTCTTCGTCGAGGTGAGCCGGACCCGGGGAGGCGCCTGGGTACTGATCGAAAGTGCGAGCGGAACCAGCACGGAAGTTCGCGGCATCCCCACCGCACGACCGTTCGACGAGCCGCGAGTTCTGCTCCGCCGCGAGCCCGGAGTGGAATACGTGGTGGCGCCCCACGGTGATCGGCTCTTCATCCTCACCAATGATTCCGCGGAGAACTTCAGGCTGGTCGAGGCGCCGCTCGACAACCCGGAACGCGAGCAGTGGCGGGAGATTCTGCCGCACTCGGAAGCAGTGAAGCTCGATTGGATCGACGCGTTCCAGGACCATGTCGTGATTTGGGAGCGGGAGGGCGGGCTGCCGTGGGTGCGAGTGTTGGATCTCCCGACCTGGTCGCAGCACCGGATCGAGTTTCCTGAGCCGGCCTACGCGATTAATCGCGGCGGCAATCCCGAGCTCGAGTCCAAGACGCTCCGGTTTACCTTCACGTCGCTGGTGAGCCCGCCGACGGTTGCGGATTACGACATGGCCGCGCGGGTACTTACGGTGCGCAAGCAGACCACGGTCGCCGGATACGACCCCACCCGCTATCGAGCGGAACGGCTGACCGCCGAGGCGCCGGATGGGGAGCGAGTACCGATCTCGCTGGTGTACCGCTGGCCCTTTCCTCTCGATGGGAGCCGGCCTACTCTCCTGCTCGGCTACGGGGCGTACGGATACTGCTTCGAGGCCGGGTTCCAGTCCCACTTCCTGAGCTTGCTCGACCGTGGGTTCGTAGTGGCGATCGCACATGTCCGCGGCGGCGAGGATCTCGGGCGCCGCTGGTACCGCGAAGGAAGGCTTTCGCAGAAACGAAACAGTTTCACCGACTTCATTGCAGCAGCCGAGTATCTGATCGCGGAGGGTTACACCTCCGCCGATCGGCTGGCCATCAACGGAGCCAGCGCGGGGGGGTTGCTGGTGGGGGCGGTCACGAACCTCCGGCCGGATCTGTTCCGCGCCGTGGTCGCCGAGGTGCCGTTCCTCGACGTGGTCAACACCATGCTCGATCCATCGCTGCCGCTTACGGTGAGCGAGTACGAGGAGTGGGGTGATCCCCGTGACCCTGGGGCGTACGCCTACATGCGCGGGTACTCCCCGTACGACAACATTGAGCGCAAGGCGTATCCTCACATGCTGGTGACCGGCGGGCTCAATGACCAGCGAGTGGCGTATTGGGAACCTGCGAAGTGGACCGCCCGGTTGAGAGCGCGGAAGACCGACAAGAACCGACTACTGCTCCGGACCAACATGGGCGCCGGGCACGCGGGGGCGTCGGGGCGTTACGATGCCCTGCGCGAGGTGGCGTTCAAGTACGCGTTCATTCTGGACGTGCTGGGGATTTCGTGAGCTAGCGGATGCGTCGGACGATGTTGGAGTAGTCGTCGGTCCACAGCGCCCCAGGAGCCGTCTCGAGCGATTTCCACCGCGGATCCCGGCCGATCCTTCCCAGATCCTCTTCCCGTCTCCCCAAAACAGCCCAGATCGATGCGAAGGCGCCGCGGTAGAACTCGCCGAGCGTCAGGTTGTGACCCCATACCCGGCCAACGAGGCCTGCGTCCTGTGCGAGCGCTGCCACCACTGGAGGGAAATCGATAAAGCGGTTACTCAGATGAATGATCAACAGGCCGCCGGGCGCGAGCCGCTCAAAGTAAAGTCGCACCGCTTCACGAGTGAGCAGGTGCACCGGCGGGGCGTCCGAGCTGAACGCATCGAGGACCAGTACATCGAAACGGGCAGCCGAGTCTCGTGCCAGCGAGATTCTGGCGTCACCCAGCACTACGCGCGGCGGGCTTTGCGCGTCCGCCAGATAGGTGAAATAGCTGGTGTCGCGCGCGATGCGCTCAACCAGCGGATCGATCTCGTAAAAGGTCCACGACTCGCCTGGACCTGCGTAGGCTGCCGTGGTCCCCGCCCCGAGGCCGACGACGCCGACGCGGCGACCAGGATGTGGTGGAATCACGCCCAGCAGCAGGTACCCGAGAGGCCCCTCGGGGTGATAGTAGCTGGCAGGGTAATTCCGATTCTGCGGGAGCCTGTTTTGCACGCCATGGATCGTGGTGCCGTGGTACAACACGCGAAACATGCCATCGCGCGTGTTCTGCACGCGATAAATCCCAAAAAAGTCACGCGCCACAAACAACCGGTTCGGGTGCCGGCGTACGACGGCCCAATGTGCCGTGAGTGCGAGGGGCAAACCGAGTCCGAGCATCAGCTCGAAGCGGCGGCGCCAAAGAAGCAGAGCACCGAAAGCGGCGGCGATGGCGGCGGCATTGAGAAACCAGAGTGGCTGCAGGCCACGCGGCAGAACGCGCAATGTCTCGAGGACCACCGCGATGTGACCGATCATGACCGCTAGCGCGACCGTGGCAAGGCCGATGGTCACCACGCCGACTGCGCCGGTCAAAATAGGAGACCAGCTGGCAAGCGCTGCGGCGGCCGCGATAGCGAGCGGGTATTCCGTCACGCTGGAGAACAGCACCGGAGCCAATAGCGCGTTGAACGCTCCGCCCAGCGCGCCACCCAACGCTACCCAGAGATAGAACTCGGTGAGCCGCTCGGCCGGCGGCCTCAGCTGGGCCAGTTGCCCGTGGCAAATGAGACCGGCGACGAAGAGCATCGCGTAGTTGACTGCCAGGCCCAGCCAGAGCGGGCCGCCGCCAATGGCGGCGGCCACCAGCTCGAGCAACAAGAGCGGCAGCCAGTGCCGGGCGATGCGAGGTGGGATCCAGGGCCGGCGGGCGAAGGTCGCCACGAACGACAACAGGTACAGCGCCAGGGGCACTACCCAGAGGAGTGGTACTGCCGCGATGTCCGTACTCACATGGGTGGTCACCGCGAGGAGCAGGCTGGAGGGTACCGCCGCGAGCAGGAGCCAGCGCCAGGGTTTCCCAGGCGAGGTGGGCCCGAGCTGCGTTCCTGCCTTTGCGACGTCGGTGCTTGCCGCCGGCCCCGGCCCGATCTGTTTCAGTGCCCAGAGCCCGGCGAGCCCAATGGCTCCGATGAGAACGACATAGCCAACCGTCCACCCCGCCCGCTGCGACGGCAACCCGAGCCACGGCTCTATCAGAAACGGGTACGCCAGCAATCCGGTGAAGCTCCCCAGGTTGCTGGCTGCGTAGAGGAAGTACGGATCAGAAGCGTCGGGATGGTCCAGCCGACTGAACCAGCGTTGGAGCAACGGCGCCGTGGCCGCAAGCAGGACGAACGGGACCCCTACCGTTCGGAGCAGCACGAGCAATAACCAACCGACCGGGCTCTGCGCTGGTTGGGGGAGATCGCCTGCAGGAAGCGCGATGGGTAAGGTCGCCGCTGCAAGCGCCAACAACCCTACGTGGACTGCCGCTTGCGCGCGGGGACTGAGCCGCGCAGGCAGCAGGTGGGTATAGAGATAGCCGGCGAGCAGCGCGACCTGAAAGAACAGAAGACAGGTCGTCCACACCGCCGGCGTCCCGCCGAGGATCGGTACCACCATCTTGCCGACCATCGGCTCCACCACGAACAGCAACCCAGCGCTGAGGAACACCGCGAGCGCGTACAGGACGCGCGTGCCGCGGTGCCGGCCCTCAGCCGACAACTATAATCTCGCGGGCGCTCTGCACTGAGCCCGACTGCCCGGGACCGTCATGCGGTGCCCACCCCGGCGCGACCGAGCCACCGATCCAGCAATCCTTCCCAGCCGAGCGTCTGCCTGATCTCACCGGGCCGGGCCCCGAACAAGCGGACGGCCTGGCGACTAAGCGAAGAGTGATCGCTGTACCCGCATTCCACGGCGATCGTGAGCAACGACGTCTGCCGCTCGCGCTGTAGCCGAAGCGCGGCGTACACCGCATGCGCCGCGGCCAGCCACGCACCCGGACCGGGGAGGCCGGCCCGCTGGAACCAGTTTCGCACCGTGCGCTCAGGCCGGCCGAGTGACTGCAGCAGCCCGTGCAACCGGGGATGAGACGGTGCCTGGCGGAAGATGTCCAGAATGAGGTTCCTGAGCGGCGGCGGCGGATCCACCCCGCGGACCGCGAGCCAGTCTTCCAGCTCGTGGGTGAGGCTGGCAGGGTCCGTGAGGACCATCTGGAGGGTTTCCCGTGGTGGCGCGTCGTCGCCCAACACCGCGCGAATGTGGAACGGTGCGGCTCGGTGAGCGGCCTCGACCGGGTCCACACCGACACCGTTTCGAATGCGAAGCGCAAGGGGAGCCGCGGGGAACCGCGCACGCAACCGCGGTGCCAGGGCCTCGACGGCGGACCAATCATTGGGGCTGGCGAGATCGATGACCAGCACCGAGCCAAGCGGAAGGTCTGCCATCTCAGACGCATCGAGATCGGGGAGTTCCTCGTATCGAGTATACGGAGGCGTCAATCGGAAAAGGGCGGTCGGCCGCCCGGGATGCTCTGGTTGCATAGCCGGGTCCTACGAAGGGGGAAAAGGTGCGCCACGACAGTCCGGGGGCGAGCGAATGGCTAGAGGAAGGGGGCTACGGTGTCCGCGGTCCGCTGTCTCCTGTTCGCTGCCTCTCGGGCCAGGTTGCTCCCACCCAAGCTACAATAGTGGGCAAATAATGGTAGCCGGGGCGGCAATGGGGGGACGGGCCCGGGGAGGGCCAGCCGGACCCACTGATAGCTGGTAGCGGATAGCGGATAGCTTACTAATCATGTCCACCGACCAATCCATCCATCGGGTCTGCGTCTTCGCCGGCTCCAATCTCGGCGCCCGGCCCGATTACGTCGCCGCGGCCAGGCGGCTGGGCGAAGTGCTTGTCGCCGAGGGTCTCGACCTGGTCTACGGCGGCGCCAGCGTGGGCCTTATGGGCGCGCTTGCCGCCGCGGTGCTCGAGCAAGGAGGTCACGTTTTTGGCGTGACCGTCTCGACCCTGCGCGACAAGGAGCCTCCCAACACCGAGATCCCCGACCTCATCGTGGTCGGATCGATGCACCAGCGAAAATCCCAAATGGCGGACATGTCGGACGCCTTCATCGCATTGCCGGGTGGGCTCGGCGCGCTGGAGCAGTTTTTCGAGATTGTTACCTGGGGACAGCTGGGGTTCCACGCTAAGCCTTTCGGGATGCTCAACGTCGCGGGGTACTTCGACGAGCTGGATCGCTTTCTGGATCAGGCCGTCAAGGAAGGCTTCGTCGCCGAGCAGCACCGGGCCATGATCCTGCTGGACGACGATCCGGCCCGTCTGGTCGCGCGGCTGCGCGAGCACCAACCAGGCGAGAGTGAGCAGTGGATCGGGCGGACGAACCGCTGAGCCATTCGCCGGCGCTTAGTCCGAGTTGTAGCGCTTAGTCCGAGTTGTAGGTGGAGGCACGCGAGTTCGGGAGACGCCCCGCCGGGGCGCCGCAGTTCGCTCACTCATATTCGCATCTTTCCGCGCCGCCGCTCACTGACGCGCTCTGTAGGGCGCCCCCGAACCCGCGCGCCTTCGGCCAGCAGCGCTCAATCAGCGCCGGGAATGGCTCCCGGCATCTTTTCGCTGGCCTGTCGCTTGCGTAGGTTTGCATCAGCGCCGGCGTTACCGATCGGTCGCTTAGCGAAATAAGTCCAATGAGTTACGGTAGTTGATGAGGCAGCGCCACCGGGCCGCCGGCCCGGCGTGCGTGGGGGCCCGGCCACGAGCGACGTGTCCGTGCCGACGTGTCGGTGCCACAGTAAGGGAGCGATCCATGAAGAGAGGGCTGGTCCTGCTGTCCCTGGTTGCGCTGCCGGGTGCGTCCCTCGAAGCACAGGTGACCGCCGACTTCACTCCCAGAATGGGCGTGTACATCCCGCTCGAGAACCTGACCGTCGGCGTCGACCCCACCACCGGCCTGCCGCAGCGCCAGAAAGCCGAGACCAAGTTCACGATTGGAAGCCGGTTGGGCGTGTGGTTCGGGCCGACCTTCGGCCTGGAAGGGGTCGTGGACTACAACAAGAGCGGCGTCACGACCTACCTTGGCGGCGTCCCAACCACCCCGACAGCGGGCTCTCACATCTTTGCGGCCAGCGGGCGGGCGATGCTCAAGCTGCACGTCGCCGACAACAACTTCGCCGTCATTCTGAATGGAGGCGCCGGCATCCTTGACCGTGGAGGGGAGTACATCAACGGAATCAACCCGCCCTCCACCACCTACACCGGTCGTACCGATTTCGCGCCGGCGGCGGGGATCTCCTTCCTGATCCGGCTGAAGAAGGACGTCGCGGGACGGATTGATGTCGATGGCTACACCTACCAGGCTCAGTTCTCGAATCCCATCTTCGGGACCACCGGCCAGCAGCGACAATACGACCTGGTGATCATGTTCGGCCTGACCGGGCCATTCAAGAACTACGGAATCCCGGGAGACCGAGACTGGTAGGTTGTGTTCGTCGCCAGTCGTTGCCTAAGGCGTTCACTCAGTCCTCCCTGATCTCACCTCAGGGAGGACTGTTTATTTTCCGCCATGCCCGCGCTCCACACCCTGCTCCGTGGCCTCATTGATTACGCCGGGCTCTTTCCACCCGCCAAGCTCGATCTCGACACCGCCGCCGCCGAGTACAGCTCGTACCGCACCGGAACCGACGGCTGGGCGCTGGGCCGTTTCATCATCCCAGCCGCGAGCCTGACTCAACTCGGCGCTATCTTGGCGTCGTCGAGCCTGGAGCGACATGCCGAACCGTGGAAGCTCAGCGCGATCGCGGGAACCGATCTCGGGGTTGATCTCCTCACCATCGACCAGTTCAACCGGGGCGCGCGTGGGCGAGCTGTGGTCGATAGCATCGAGCTCAAGGCCACCGCCGCTGCGGCCGCGAGGCAGGCACTGAACTCAATCGCGGGTCGTCTCGATACTTACATCGAGGTGCCGGTGGCAAATGATCCCGCAGGGTTGATCGACGCGGTCAGCAAAGCCGGAGGCCGGGCGAAGGTGCGGACGGGAGGCCTCACGGCAGATGCATTCCCTGAGCCGCTCCATCTGCTCCGTTTCCTGCGACGATGCCAACAGGCGGGCGCAGCGTTCAAGGCAACGGCCGGACTGCACCACCCGCTTCGAGGTGCACACCGTCTCACCTACGAGCCCGACAGCGGATGTGCGGTGATGTTCGGCTTTCTCAACCTCTTCCTCGCCGTCGCGTTCCTCGAGCAGGGGATGGCGGACGATGAGACCGTTGCGTTGCTGGAAGAGTCCTCCCCCAACAGCCTGCGCTTCGAAGACGACGCCATCTACTGGCGGTCGCACCGGCTGAGCAACGCCGAGCTGGAACAGGCCCGTCGCCGCGCGGCTGCTTTCGGCTCGTGCTCGTTCCGCGAGCCAATCGACGACCTCAAGGCGATGCGCCTCCTGTGACCCGCATCCTGGACGAGACTCACGATCCCGCCCGGCGGAGCTGGGTCGAGTCCGCCAACGGCCATCCCGACTTCCCGATCCAGAACCTGCCCTTCGGAATCTTTCGCCGGCGGGGTGGCGCCGACGTGCCAAGCGGAGGCGTTGCCGTCGGCGACTCGGTGCTCGATCTCTCAGCCTGCGTCGAAGCCGGCCTTTTTACCGGCGATGCCAAGCGGGCGGCCCGGGCCTGTACGGCTCCAGAGTTGAACGGCTTCATGGCCCTGGGCGGCAGGTACTGGTCGGCCCTCCGACGCGCGGTGAGCCGATTGCTCACAGTAGACGCAGGCGAGCCGCTCGAGCCGCGCGCCGCGCCGACGCTGCTGGTACCGGTATCGGATGTCGAGCTGCTGTCGCCGGCCGCGATCGGCGACTACACCGACTTCTACGCCTCGCTGCATCACGCCACCAATGTCGGCACCATGATGCGCCCGGAGAACCCGCTGTTTCCCAACTACAAGTGGGTGCCGATCGGATATCACGGCCGAGCCTCGTCCATCGTCCCCAGCGGAACTCCGGTCCGGCGCCCTCGGGGCCAGACCCGGGACGGCAGCGCCGGCGCGCCCACGTTCGGTGCCTCGCGGCGACTCGACTACGAGGTCGAGGTTGGCTTCTTCGTCGGGCCTGGCAATCCGCTCGGGGAGCCGATTTCGGTCCGCGATGCGTCTCGCCACCTCTTCGGCATTTGTCTCCTGAACGACTGGTCGGCCCGTGATGTGCAGGCCTGGGAGTATCAGCCGTTAGGCCCCTTTCTCGCCAAGAATTTCGCGACCACAATCTCGCCATGGATCGTGACACTGGATGCGCTTGCGCCGTTTCGCGGCCCGTTGGCGCGCCCTGCCGGCGACCCGGAACCCCTTCCGTACCTGGACGACGAAGACGACCGCCGTGCCGGCGTGATTGACCTTACCCTCGAGGTGTTGCTGGTCTCGTCGCGTATGCGCGGCCAGCGCATGCCGCCGGTCTCCCTGAGCGTCAGCCGATTGCGCGATCTCTACTGGACTCCTGCCCAACTGCTCGCGCACCATGCGTCGGGCGGTTGCAATCTCCGGGCAGGCGATCTGCTTGGGAGCGGGACGGTCTCCGGTCCCACGCGGGAATCACGCGGGTGTTTGCTCGAGCTGACCTGGCGCGGGGCGGAGCCACTCGTGCTCCCCACGGGCGAAGAACGCCGTTTCCTGGAGGACGGGGACGAGGTGATCTTCCGCGGCTGGTGCGAGCGGGAGGGGTTTGTCCGCATCGGGTTGGGCGAATGCCGGGGGGAGGTCAAAGGCGACGACGCCTGAACGTGCACTTGCGCGATTCTTGCAACGTCCCCCTCTTACCTTCAACCTCACGTGCTATCAGGCCGCCCATGCTGCGCTTCCTTTATCTAGCAGGCATCGGGTATCTCGCGATCTGCCTCCTCGCACTGGCGTCGAGCCGCGCCGGGGCCCCGGTACTCGCGCATTCCAGCCCCGGGGTAGTGGTGGCGCCGGGTCGCGGAGACGCCGGCACCTGGTTCGCCGGCATCAAGCCATTCTGCAATTCAGTCGAGGTCGAGACCGCACAGCAACGGAACCCTGCGCCGGCGGGTGCCGAAGGCCAGGGTTATGCCGCCGCCTGTTACGCGCTGGCCGGCCGGATCGAGCAGGCCCGCGCCGTCATCGAGCGCCTCTCCGGCAACGATCGCTCCTACGCGGCCTCCATCGTGTTCGGTGTGGGACACCCGGTCGCCGACGCGGGCGACGACAAGTCGGCGGGTCCAATCATGGAGCTGGTGATCGAGTTCCAGCCCAACAACTACATGGCGCTTTACCACGCCGGCATGTCGGAGTACGTGCTGGGTCAACCGGAGCCCGCTGAGCAGCATCTGCGCCGGTTCCTAGAGCTCTACCACGAGAACGACGGTTGGCGCACCAACGCCCTCGAGGTCCTCCAGCGGCTTTCCAGCGGATCATGATCAGTCCCGCGTACCTCGGGCCAGGCGATCTCCTCGGCAGTCGCTACGAGATCGTGCGCGAGCTCGGGAGGGGCGGCTTCTCGATCGTGTATCTCGCCACCGATCGCAGTCTCAACACCCCTGTCGCCATCAAGCTTCTTGTGCCGCCTCCCGCCAGCGCCCAGCTCGCGCGCGAGCGGCTCCGCCGCGAAGTGCAGGCGGTGCGCGGCCTCACGCACAGCAACATCGTCGGAGTTCACGACCTTCTGGAGGACGGCGCCTGGAGTTTCGTAGTGATGGAGTACGTGGACGGGCCCGACCTCGCCGTGCGGGTTCGCGACCGCGGGCCGCTCGGGCCGGACGAAGCTGCTCGGGTCGGTGCTGACGTCGCCAGCGCGTTGTCGGCCGCCCATCGGCACGGCATTCTGCACCGTGACGTCAAGCCGCAAAACATCCTGCTCGACCCCGATGGCCGCGCGCGTCTCACCGACTTCGGCGCGGCCAGGCTCGATGGGCAGGCGACGGTGACGCAGACCGGCGCGCTGGTCGGCACCCTGCCCTATCTCGGACCCGAAGTCCTGGCGGGCAAGCGCGCCGACGCGCGCACGGATGTGTACGGGCTCGGCATTACGCTCTACTACGCACTTGCCGGCCGCCTGCCGGACAGTCCGTCGCCTCACCTGCCGCCCATTCCTGCGGCCGAAGGGTTCCATCCTCGAGTGGTCCGTACCGACTTACCGGTGTGGGTCGATGAGATCGTAGCGCGCGCCACCACGGCGGATCCTGCCCATCGGTATCACTCGGCGAGCAGCTTGCTCGATGCGTTAGAGGCACGTGATCCCGATCAGACGCTGCCGGTCGCGAAGCGTGCTCCGGCACTCGACTTTTGCCTGCTCTGCGGCTCGGGCGTCGCGGCCGGACTGGCCAGCTGCCCCGATTGCCAGAGCGTACCGCGGGGTGGCTCGGATACGCTGGTATTCGTCAGCCCGCCGCCAGGGTTCGCGGAACGGCGCGCCGCGACGGGGAAGCTGGCGTCACTCCTCGCCGGGACCGCGCCTGTAGGCGATCTCGGAGCGGCATCGGCAGGACGGCGCGCACTCGTCCGAGTGCCGGGCGCCGCCGCGCCCGCCGTGATGGAGCAGCTCCGAGTGCGCGGCGTGCCGGTCCGGAGCACGCCCGCAGGCAGTGCATGGGGAATCGTACCTCCGTCGCTATATGCGCTGGCTGCCACAACGCTCGTCGCCGGGCTGGCTGCGAGCACCGCCCTTCCGACCTTACTCGCCAGCTCCCCTGTCGTGGCCGGACTCCTGGTACTCGGCGCCCACCGGGCAATACAGCGGCCCGTGCTCACACCGCGTGCCCGGCGCTCGAGTCTTCCGCCGGCCGTTGATCGACGGATTGCCGAAACCCTCGCGGCGCTTCCGCTCGGTACCGCGCGGAGCCTGCTGGCCGACCTCACTAGAATTAGTGAGTCGGTGTTCTCCGCGCCCGGCCCAAC
>Ga0134127_10001647_pt1 | contig 16499 bp, 17 predicted proteins | sample KB31753_FD_96459 | JGI IMG/M metagenome (GOLD analysis project Ga0134127, IMG submission 96459) | Terrestrial soil microbial communities with excess Nitrogen fertilizer from Kellogg Biological Station, Michigan, USA - KB3-175-3 | ecosystem: Environmental > Terrestrial > Soil > Unclassified ...
GCCGAGGCCCGGATCGATCCGATACTTGATGTGGGCGGTGCTCGCCGCGCGCAGGCCCGGATTCGGGTCGTTCTCGACGTCCTTGGGGCGATGCATGATGTTGGGCAGGTACCGCGCCGCGAGCCCCTGGAGGCGCAGGGGTAGGTCGTTGCCGGCGCGATCGGCGCCCATCAGATATTTCACGACGCTGTCGAACTGCCGTCCGCGCGCGGTATACGAGCCCGGCAATCCAAGCGCCCTCACCAGGCCTTCGAGGAGCGGCCCGAACGTCTGCCGGTCCGGCGCGTCGAGGATGGGCACTCCCGAGATCAGCTCGGCGGCGGCGGTGTACGCCATCAGGTAGTCGGCGACCCCGATACCGTCAACGAGCCCGCACTCGGAAAGGCCGCCCTGGTAGAGACCCGGTCGCAGCTCCAGGGACGCCACCACGATGTGGCCGCCCATGGACTGGCCGTAGATGATCGACCAGCGCGGCGGCCCGATCTCCTTCAGAAACAGCTCGCGGAGCGCGACGAGGTCCTCGATGAACAGGTGGGGCTGATACTCGCGGGCGCGATAGCCCGAGGCGATCCACGCATGCCCTCCGGCGAGGACGTGGCTCCCGATCGGCAGCATGCGGAGATCACCCCGGCCCGGGCCGCGCTGAATGCCGTGGGCGAACACCACGAGCCCGCCGCGCCAGTTCTCCGGGACCTGGATGATGTAGTCGGCGCCGCCGAGCTGCCCCTCCCGGGTGATCGCGGCCCGCTGGGCCTCGGCCCTCGGGACGGCCGACCACGGCCCGCGCAACATGCCAGCCGCGAGCCCCAGCGCGAGCAGGATGATGAGCCACCCTGGCCGCGCTATACCAAGCCCGGCTCCGGCACGTCTCGTTTCCTTGGAGCGTCGTTCCATGGCTGGCTCTGCGCCTGGGCACTTTTCTCGCACGGGACGTGCTTGACCGTCAAGAACGGCAGGCACGCGAGCCCGAAGCGCCTGCGGTATATTCCAGCAAGGACGCTGGTGATGCGCCATGAACCGTAGAGCTTTTCTCTTCGCCGCGACGGGCGGCCTCGTCGCCATGCCGTTCGCGAGCGTGGCGCAGCAAGGGGCGAAGCCGCCGTCCTGGGAGCCCGCTCCCGGAAAGGTGATCCTCGAGCTCCAGCAGGTGCTGGCTCAGGCGATCGAACGCTTCCAGGCCATGGATGAGGCAGGCGTGCTCAACCATGTCTCCGACCGCTACCGGACCGATCCGCTCACGAAGGCCGACATCCGGGAGCAGCTGCGCGTGATGTTTGCCCTCTACGGCACTCTCCGCGCGCAGGTCCGCATCGACGACGTGCGGACGGCGGGAGAACAAGCGTGGTTTCATTCGACCGGTGAAGTCTCGGGGCGCCTGCGGCTGCTCGGCGCGTGGACATCTATCCTCTCTTGGCAGCACGAACCCGAGGTCGCACAGCGAGAGCAGGGAGTCTGGCGGCTCTACGGCTACCAGTGACCGGCGTGCCGATGGTGACCTTCCCTCGATGCGGCGGGCGTATACTCGACGGGCTTCACGTGAACAACTTCCGCGCACCTCGCGGCCAGGGATGGAGCATCCGGATGGACCGACGAGCGTTCCTCGGAACCGTAGGCGGCACCCTCCTCACGACGCCGCTCGCCGCCACCGCACAGCGGCCGGAGCGGATTCGACGCATCGGCATACTGCTCTTCTCTCAACAGGATATGGCGGTCATCACACCGTGCCTTGAGGAGCTGAAAACGCTTGGCCACGTGAACGGCAAGACCGTCACCCTAGAATATCGGGACGCGGAAGGACAGTATGAGCGACTTCCAGGACTAGCCGCTGAGCTCGTCCGTCTTGGCCCGGACGTGATCTTTTCGTTCGGCGGCGAGCAGGCCCCAATCGTAAAGAAAGCAACGACGTCGATTCCCATCGTCGTCGTCGTGAGCAACGATCCCGTCGCGAGCGGGCTCGTCGCGAGCCTCGCGCGGCCCGGCGCGAATATCACCGGGGTCACCTATGTACACGATACGCTGGCCGGAAAGTCAATCGAGATGCTCAAGCATGCGGCGCCCTCGATGTCGCGGGCTGCTATCCTATGGAATCCAAATCATACCGATCCCGAGTACCGCGAAACGCAGCGCGCGGCGACCGCGTTGCGAGTCCAGCTTCAATCCCTCGAGGTGCGAGAGGTGAGTGATTTCGATGGGGCGTTCCAAGCCGCGCTCCGCGAGCGAGCGGAGGCCCTTATCGTCGCCGGATCTCGGCTCTTGAATCTGCATCGGCAGCAGATTGGGAACTTCGTGGCAAAGAATCGACTCATTCTTGTCGGCACGCCGAAATGGCTATTGGAGATCGGGAGCCTTCTGACTTACGGGCCCAACCCGGTTCATCTGAACCGGCTCGCGGCGACGTACGTGGACAGGATCCTCAAAGGCGCCAAGCCCGCTGACCTGCCGATGCAGCAGCCAACCACGTTCGAGCTAGCGATCAATCTCAAGACTGCGAAGGCGCTCGGTCTGACAATCCCGCCCTCTCTCCTGCTACGGGCGGATCAGGTGATTGAGTAGCGTCGAGACACTCACTCATCCACTCTTCTGTCAGCTACCGGATTCCTAGGAGGCGGAGATGGAGATCGACCCGCGAACCGATCGCTTGCCCTTCAATGATCCCGACGAGCCAGAGCCGGGCTACGCCGGCGCGACGGAGCCCTCCGCCGATGCGCGGATCCGGCACCTGCAGCGAGTCCCGCTCTTCAGCGGTTTCAACGAGAACGAGCTTCATCGGATCGCCGAGCTGTCGAGGATCGACGAGGCTCCGGCGGGGGCGGTCGTCACCCAGATTGGAGAGCCCGGCAACTCCTTCTTCATCATCATCGACGGCACGGTCGCGGTGCGGACGCCGGTCGGACCTGGGGCCGAGCTGCAGCCGGGTGAATTTTTCGGCGAGATGAGCCTGCTCGATGGGGAACCTCGATCGGCGACGGTCGTGGCGACGACCTCTCTCCGCTTGCTCGTCGTGGATCGCTCTCACTTCTGGCGAGTGCTGGACGAGACGCCGGACCTGAGCCGGCGGATGCTCACGATATTGTCCCGTCGCGTGCGGCGCCTCGAGCAGACCATCGACACGATACTCCGGGGCGGCAACTCGACCTGACCGGCCCCCCGGCCGCACTCTGCCCGGTCATTCCTACCCATAGCTCATAGGCCGTGGCTTGTTCGAGCTGATATTGCGCGTGGATAGCCCTCGCCGGCGATGGCACGGACAATGCTCCTGAATTGACAGGACCAAAGGACAATTCGCCAGGAGGAGGGCACCATGAGTTTGCGAAAGGCTAGCGCGTTAATTTTGCTGCTCGTCACCATGATCTTTACTCGGCCCGCCGACGCTCAGCTCAGCGTCGGGATCAGCGCGCCCAGCATCAGCATCGGAATCAATCTTCCGGCATTTCCTCACCTGGTAGTCGTGCCGGGCTATCCCGTCTACTACGCGCCGAACGTCAACGCCGACTACTTCTTCTACGACGGGTTCTATTGGGTGTTCAACGTGGAGGACGGGCAGTGGTACTCGAGCTCCTGGTACAACGGGCCCTGGGTGTTCGTGGAGCCCATGTACGTGCCTCAGCCCCTGCTGGTGATCCCGTTCCGCTACTACCGGGTCCGCCCGGCGTACTGGAGCGGATGGGGCTACGACGCGCCGCCTCGATGGGGGTTCCATTGGGGACGTGACTGGGAGTCCCGCCGCTCAGGTTGGGATCGCTGGGATCGGAATCGCTCGTTCGCGCCAGCCCCTCTGCCGACGTACCAGAGGGCTTATCCTCGCGACCGGTATCCGGCGCCCGCTGTCCAGGTGAACATCCACAATGAGCGCTACACGTATCAGGCACGGGACACGAATGTTCAGCGCGAGCGCGCCGTGATCATTCGCCAGCAGTCCACAGGCGGAGCGCGGGCTACCGTGAGAGCCGAGCGCGTAGAGCAATCGGGGACGGTCACTCCGGTGCGTGATCGTCGACAAGAGGCGACTCCGCCGCCTGCGCGCTCTCAGCGTCAAGAGACGACACAGCCCCCGGCGGCGCCCCGCCAGGACAATCCGGTCATCGAGCGTGGACCGGCCGAGCGTGGCCAGCCGGAGCGCGGCCGGAGATCTGAGCCATCGCGGGCCGAGCCTCAGACCAATGCCCCGAGAGAGCAGGTGGCTCCACAGCAAGCGCCTCGCAGGGAGCAGGCTCAGCCTCAGGCCGTGCCCCCTCCGGCAGCACCTCGCAGGGAACAGGCTCAGCCTCAGGCCGTGCCGCCTCCGGCAGCGCCTCGCAGGGAGCAGGCTCAGCCTCAGACCGTGCCGCCTCCGGCAGCGCCCCGAAGCGAGCCTCAGCCCACCGCTCCGAGAGAGCAGGCGGCTCCACAGCAAGCTCCGCGCCCGGAGCGGCCGGCTCGCCAGGAGGAGCGTCAGCAGGATCGGCAGGAGCGACAGCAGGAACGGCAGCAGCAGCGGGAAAAGTAACCTCGCCTGAATCGCAAGTAGTTGCGCGGGCGGGCCGGCCTATATCGGGCCGGCCCGCCATGCGGCAGTTATATCCCGGCGCGAATCACTCGATCACCTGATCCGCGCGTCGCACGAGGGACGGCGGCATCATGAGACCCAGTGCCCGGGCGGTCTTGAGATTGATCACCAGCTCGAACTTCGAGGCTTGCTCGATGGGCAGGTCGGCCGGTTTGGCGCCCTTCAGAATCCTATCCGTGTAGGTCGCAGCTCGACGGTACATCTCCGTGAAGCTCGGGCCGTACGACATCAGCCCGCCGCTCTCGACGAACCTCTTCTCCTCGTAGGTTGCGGGGAGGCGCCGTCGGGTGGCCAGCTCGACGACAACCTGGCGGTGCGCATTGATGAATGGCGACGCCAGCACCAAGAGGGCTTCGGCGCGCCCCGTGAGAGCCAGCTTGAACGCGGGCTCAAAATCGGCGGGCCCCCGGACCCCGACGAGTTGAAGGCGAAGCTGAAGCGCCCGCGCCGCCGTCTCGGCCTGCCGGTAGCCGGTGGTGTCTCCGAAGGTCGAATCCGCGAGGACCGCCACGCGGGAAAGCTTGGGAATGGCGTCCTTCAACAACTCCAGTCGCTTCGTCGTCAACACCTGGTTTTCGAACGCCAGCCCCGTGAGGTTGCCTCCCGGCCGAGCGAGGCTCGCCACGAGTCCCGCCTCCACCGGGTCCGATATGATCGCCATGACGATGGGAACGGTGACGGTTGCCTGCTTGAACGCGCGCAGGGCCTGGGGGCCGGCCGCCACCACGACATCCGGCGTCAGCGCGAGCAGCTCGCGCACGAGCTCCGGGACCCGTTCCTGCTTTCCGTCCGCGAAGCGCGTCTCGATGAGGATATTCTGTCCCGCGACGTAGCCGAGCTCCCGCAGCCCCGCCCGGAACGCGTCATTGAGGTGGCCCGAGGTGGACGCCGAGCCATTGGCCAGAAATGCCACCCGGGGCATGGCCTTTCCCTGCTGCCCCGTCGCACCGAGCGGCGCCGCGAGGAGTCCGAACGAGATTCCAGAGAGGAATGCTCGCCGGTCCATCACTTGATCACCTGATCTGCCCCAACCTGGGTGCCGGTCTACAGAATCGCGACCGCCTCGATCTCGATCAGGTAGTCGGGGTGCGATAGCGAGCTGACCTCGACCATGGTCGAAGCCGGGCCCCGCACGCCGAAGAACTCGTCGCGGACGAGGCGGAAGTCCATGCGACGGCGGACATCGGTCACAAAGGTCGTGATCTTGACCACGTTGTCGAGCGTCCCCCCCGCGTGCTCCACCAGCGCCTTCACCGCGCCGAACACCTGACGGGCCTGTCCCATGAAGTTGCCGATGTGGTTGACGGTGCCGTCAGGGGCATAGGGCACCTGGCCGGCGAGAAAGAGGATGGTCTGGGCGCCGGTGACCTTGATGGCCTGGCTGTAGCTCGGCGTGTCATATACACCGGGGGCGCAATATTTCTCGATGGTGGCCATGTCGTCTCCTCGCGATGGGTTGTTGCCTGCGATCCGGTACGTCCTCGGGAGCGATTATGGCATGCGCCCATCCCCCTTCTCGACACGCCCCGGCCATGAAGAATTCGAGCCGCTCAATGCGGCTGAAGTTCATACTGTAGCGTCGGGCCTGAAGGCCGAGTTTCGCGCTATCCGGGAGGGGTCCGCCTATGGGGAGCGACGTCCACTACGCCAAGAGTGGGGGCGTTCATATCGCCTACCGGGTCTTTGGCGACGGTCCGCGCGATCTCGTCCTCATTCCAGGAACTCTGTCCCACGTCGAGCTCTTCTGGGAGTTTCCGGTCAACCAGTACCTCCTGAAGAGGCTCACGTCCTTCGCACGCGTGATCGTCTTCGACAAGCGCGGTCAGGGGCTGTCCGACCGGAGCGCCGAGCAGACCCTGGAGGAGCGTATCGGCGATGTACGGGCCGTCATGGACGCGGTCGGTTCCCCTCGCGCGACGATCTTTGGCTGGTCGGAAGGCGGATCGATGTCGCTGATGTTTTCCGCCACCTACCCTGAACGGACCTCGGCCCTCGTGGTATGCGGCAGCTTCGCCTCCGTGAAGGCGGAGCCGTGGGCGGTGAGCCCGGAGCGATGGGACCAATTCCTTCGCCAGATCGAGGCCCGCTGGGGTCAGGGCGTTCTCGTCCCCATCAACGCCCCCAGCCGTCGAGAGGACGAGACGTTTCTCCAGTGGTTCGGACGGCTGGAGCGGGCCTCGGCCAGTCCCGGGGCCATCCTGGCGCTCATGCGGGCCAACTACGAAATCGACGTCCGCCACGTGCTGCCCGCCATCCAGGCCCCGACCCTCGTTCTGCATCGCGTCGGGGACAGGACGGTCCCGGTCGAGGCGGGACGCTACCTGGCGGAGCACATCCGGGGCGCCAGGTATGTCGAGCTCCCGGGCGACGACCATCTGCTCCAGGCCTTCGACCCGGGGACGCTGGATCTCATGATCGACGAGATCGAGGAATTCATCACCGGCGCGCGACCCGCTCCCGAGCCGGATCGCGTGCTCGTCACCGTGATGTTCACCGACATCGTAAGCTCGACCGAGCGTGCGGCCGCCGTCGGTGACCGTCGCTGGCGGCAGCTCCTGGAAGAGTATGTCAGGATGGCCCGGGGACAGCTCGAACGATTCCGCGGGCGCGAGATCGACATAGCGGGAGATGGCATGTTCGCCGTCTTCGATGGCCCTGCGCGAGCGATCCGCTGCGCGTGCGCCATCCGCAACTCAATTCGCTCGCTCGGCCTCGAGATACGCGCGGGACTGCACACGGGCGAATGCGAGATCGCGGGCTCAAGGGTCAGCGGCATTGCCGTCCATACCGGCGCGCGCATCGCCGCGGCGGCGGGGCCCCAGGAGGTCTTGGCGTCGGGGACGGTCAGGGACCTCGTGGCGGGCTCCGGGATCCGGTTCGATGATCGCGGGAGCCACATCCTGAAGGGCGTGCCGGGCAAGTGGAAGCTGTTTGCGGTCACGTCGGCCTGAAGGCGCGAGAACTCCGGAGGACCGGGTAGGCCCGGATCGCCATCGCCGTTAGGCGCTCGCGCCGCCCTCGCGCTGCTTGCGCAGGAAGTCCTCGAGGTCTTGCATCAGCTTCTCCGAGTCGAGCTCCCCGGCCGGGAGCGGCGGCTGCTCCTCGCCCGCCGCCGCGTCGTACTCCTGTTCCAGCTTCCGCACGTGCTCTCGGGTGGCGCGGTCGCGCGCCACCGCCCGATCGCACTCGGTGCGGAACTCCTGAATCGCCTCGGCGAAGTGCGACATGTCGGGCCGCAGGTCGAGCAGACGGGCCACGTAGCTCACCAGGGCTTCGATCGCCGCCGGATTCTCGGAATCGGGTAGATAGTGCGGCGCCTGTCCCATGAAGCCGACATGCTGCATGCCCCGCCGCTCCGCCGCATCCAGGACGACCGACGAGATGCCGGTCGGGCCTTCATAGGTCGGAGGCCGATAGATGCCCCAGGCCTCGAGCAGCGACCGGGCGGCGGGATCCGTGCAGCGGGCGGTGACACGAATGGGCCGGGTATGAGGCGCGCCGGCCAGGAGCGCCCCCAGCGAGACGATCCGCCTCACCCCGCAGCGCCCGGCCACATCGAGGAACGCCTTCGCATAGGTTTGCCACCGCTGATGCGGCTCCGGGCCGCTGAACAGGAGAATGCCCTCCCGGCCCTCTCCGGGATCCCACGCCGAGAACTCGCTGCGCGGCCAGTGGATGTCGCGGCCTCCATCGGCTCTCATGCGCACCTCGGGCCGCTCCTGCGTGAACACGAAGAACTCTTCCGGGTTGATCCGGGCCAGCGGCTCGGCCTGGAGGTCGCGGGCGAGGTGGCGCAAGGCGCCCGTGGCCGCCCGGCCGGCGTCGATCCACCCGCCAAACGCGACGACCAGCGTGGCCAGGCGGTCAGGCGGCTCGCGGTCGAACTCTACGTTTTCCATGAGCGTCCTTTCGGCAGCCCCGACCTGAGCTACGAGTCGGAAGCCGGTCGCAGCCCAGCCGGGACGATGGTCTGCGTGCGCGAGCGAACGTGCGGCGAGAACTCATACCAGCCCCGCATGGCCTGGAACTCCGGCGTGCTGGTGGCGCCCGGGCTCTCGAGCTCGTAGATCGTCGTATAGATGCGCCGCGTGCTCTTCTCGCTCTTGCCCCTCGTGGTCTCGCTGATCTCGCCCGAAGCACACGTAGCGCCGGCCGCGCCGTACCCCCGGGCACTTCAACGCATCCGGGAGATGAACCGTGTCGTACCAGTGATTCCACTCCGCTTCCACCGCCGCGTCGACCTCGGCGGTCACGATCAGCAGGCAGTCGAACGATTCTGGCATGGCGCCCTCCTCGAGCGGCTCCCGTGTCCTCGATCCGAGGCCACGCGCCGGCGTGCCGAAGATACCACGGCGCCGCCTTGACGGACGCGGGACGGGGAGGCAATATCGGCCGGTGCTTCCCGACAATCTCGGCTATCTCTTCGACGCCGCGTGTGCGCTCACTCCATCCAAGCCGGCGGTGTTCCAGGGCGACACCACGCTCACCTACGCGGCGCTGGACGGCCGCTGCAACCGGGTGGCGAACGCCCTCTCCGCGCTGGGGGTGACCGCCGGCGACCGCGTCGCCCTGCTGTTCAACAACGACTTCCGCTTCCTCGAGACGCTCTTCGGCGCCATGCGGCTGGGGGCGGTGGCGGTGCCGCTCAATATCCGGATGGGCGACGAGGCGCTGCGCTATGTCGCCGAGGACTCCGAGGCGGCGGTGCTGGTGGCCAGCGCCGCGCTGGCCGAGCGCGGGCGGATGCTGGCCGCGCAGATCCCGGCCATCAAGCACGTGATCGCCGACGGGCCTGCCGCCGACGGCGCGCTGGCCTACGAGAGCGTGCTCGCCGCCGCCGCGCCCACGCTGGCCCGCCGCGCCACCGCCTTCGACGAGACCTGCATGCAGCCCTACACGTCCGGCTCCACCGGCCGGCCCAAGGGTGTCTTGCTGACCCACGGCGGGCAGCTCTGGAACGCCGACATCCTGCGCAAGGCGCTCCTCGCCGACGATACGGAGCGCGCCCTGATCGCGGTGCCGCTGTACCACAAGAATGCGATGGTGGGAGCGGTGAAGCCGTTTCTCCTCGCGGGCGGCTCGCTCGTGATCCTGCCCGGCTTCGACGCGCTGGAGGTCATCCGCGCCATCGACCGTTACCGGGTGACCTACCTGACCGGCGTCCCCGCCATGTACAAGATGATCCTCGCCGAGAAGGACGCGCTCGCCCGCCATGACGTCACCAGCGTCCGCTACGCAGTGTGCGGCTCCGCGGAGGTGCCCGAGGAGCTGCTGGACGAGTTCCGCCGCGTCTTCGGCGCGCCCATCGGGGAGAGCTACGGGCTCACCGAGGGCGGCCCGGTGCCCATCGTGAACACACGCTGGGGGCTCAAGAAGCGCAACTCGTGCGGGCTCGCCTTTCCCGGCTGCGACGTGCGCCTGGTGGACGAGGCCGACGGTGACGTGGGCGTGGATGAGGTGGGCGAGCTGGTCACCCGCAATCCGGGGCTGGCCAAGGGCTACTGGAAGCTGCCGGAGGCGACGGCCAGGAAGTTCCGCGGCGGCTGGCTCTACACCGGCGACCTCATGCGCCGGGACGCCGACGGCTACTACTACTTCGTGGGGCGCCGGGACGACATGATCAACGTGGCCGGCGAGAACGTCTACCCCAAGGAAGTGGAGGACATCCTCCTCCAGCATCCGAACCTGCGCGATGCCTGCGTGGTGCCGGCGCCCCACGACGTCAAGGGCGAGGTCCCCATCGCCTTCGTGGTCGAGCGCGAGCCGGGGAAGAGCACGGAGGACGACGTGCGCCGCTTCTTCCTCGAGCGGGGCGCGCCCTACGCCCACCCTCGCAAGGTCGTGTTCCTGGATGCCCTGCCGCTCGGCGGCACCGGCAAGGTCGACCGCGCGGAGCTCAAGGCGCGGGCGCGCGAGACGGCGCCGTGAGCGGGCCGGAGCTGGCCAAGCTCGGCTTCAGCCACTCGCCGTTCATGCGGTTCCTGGGGCTCGAGGTCGTCACCGCCGAGAAGGGCCGGGTCGAGATCCGCCTCCCGTTTCGGGAGGAGTTCCTGCGGACGGACGGCTCCGACTGGCTGCACGGCGGCGTGGTCAGCGCGCTGGCCGACATCGCGGGCGACTACGCGGTGATCACGGAAACCGCGCCCGGGGTGCCCACCATCGACATGCGGGTGGACTATCTGCGGCCGGCGCGCCGGGGCGACCTCACCGCGGTCGGGAAGACGGTGCGCGTCGGTCGAACGGTCAGCGTGGCCGACGTCGAGATCCGGGACTCCATGGGGTCGCTGGTCGCGGTCGGCCGCGCGTGCTACGCTTCGCCGCGACCGCCTGCCGAGGACACCGAGCGGAAGCCCTGAGAGGAGACATCATGAGCACCCCGATGCCGCCGGACCGCCTGAACGAGATCGGCGTCCTCAAGCGCCGCGAGATCGAGGCACGAATCCTGATGCCGGTGCTGGAGGCGCTCGGCGCCCAGTACGGCCGCGAGCAGGTGTTCGAGACCGCGCGCAAGGTCATCATCGACGTGGCGCGCGCGCAGGGCAGGGAGCTGGCGGAGCGAGTGGGCGGCGACAGCCTCACCCACTTCGCGGGCGCGCTGGAGGACTGGAAGAAGGGCGACGCCTACCGCATGGACGTGCTCGAGCAGTCCGACGAGAAGCTCTCGTTCAACGTCACGCGCTGCCGCTACGCCGAGATGTACCGGGCGCTCGGAATCCCGGAGATCGGCGCGCTGCTCTCTTGCAATCGCGATTTCTCGCTGGTGGAAGGGTTCAATCCCGCCGTGAAGCTGACGCGCACCCAGACCGTGATGGAAGGCGCCTCCCACTGCGATTTTCGCTTCGAGCTGCGCCCGAAGGCCGCCGCCAACCCCTGATGCGCGCCGTCGCCATCGACGCTCACGGAGGCCTGGATCAGGTCCGGCTCCGCACGGACTGGCCCGAGCCCACCGCCGGTCCCGGCCAGGCGGTGGTCACCGTCAAGGCCTGCGGCCTCAACTACCTCGACATCTTCGTGCTCCAGGGCATGCCCGGTCTTCCCGTCAAGATGCCGCGCATCCCCGGGGGCGACATTTCCGGCGTGGTGCATTCGGTCGGCGCGGGAGTGGCGCGCGAGTGGGTCGGGCGCCGCGTGCTGATCGATCCGCACATCAAGCCCGGCGGGGCGCTGGGCGAGCACGCCAACGGCGGGCTCTGCGAGCGCATCGCGATCGAGGCCGAGAACCTGATCCGCATGCCCGACGCGGTCACCTTCGAGCAGGCCGCCTCGCTGCCCATCGCCTACGGCACCGCGCACCGGATGCTGATCACGCGCGGGGGGCTGCAGGCGGGCGAGCTGGTGCTGATCCTGGGCGCGAGCGGCGGTGTCGGCACCGGCTGCGTGCAGATCGCCAAGAACCTCAAGGCCCGTGTCATCGCCTGCGCGTCCTCTCCCGAGAAGCTCCGCCGCCTGAAGGAGCTGGGCGCCGACCACGTCATCGACTACACGAAGGAAGACTTCTCGAAGAAGGCCTGGGAGCTCTCGGGCAAGAAGGGCGTGGACGTGCTCGTGAACTACACCGGCGGCGACACCTGGGTCCCGAGCCTCCGCACCCTGGCCAGACACGGCCGCCTCCTCACCTGCGGCGCCACCGCCGGCTTCGACCCGAAGACGGACATCCGCTACATCTGGCGCCGGGAGGTCAACATCATCGGGGCCAACGGCTGGACCCGCGAGGACCTCGAAGCCCTGCTCGTCGAGGTGGAGCGCGGCACCATCACGCCCGTCATCGACCGCGTCCTCCCGCTCGCCGAATCCGCCGAAGCCATGCGCATCCTCCAGGACCGCGAAGTCTTCGGCAAAGTGATCGTCACCCCGTGATCACCAATGTCGGCTCCACCCTCTCCCCCCGGGGACGAGGGCAGGAGGAGGGGCAAGTCGCGATCGTCGATCTCTCGCGCCCGGGCGAACCCCGGGAAATCACCTACGCGGCGCTGGACGCCGGTTGCGACGCCGTGGCCGCCGGCCTGGCCGGCCGCGGTCTCGGCCCCGGCGACCGCGTCGGCATCCTCGCCCTCAACCGCACGGAGTATATCGAGGCGCTGTATGGCACGATGCGGGCCGGCGCCATCCCGGTCCCGCTGAACATCAAGCTCCCGGCCGAGTCGCTGGCCTTCATCGCCAGGGACGCCAGGCTGGCCCTCCTGTTCGTGGACGCCGCGCATCGCAAGGTCGCCCCGGACGTCCCCGCCGTCGACTTCGACGCCGGCTACGCGGACTTCCTGAAGCCGGGCCCGTTCGCGCCCGTCGCGCCCGCGCCCGGAGACATCTGCCTCCAGCCCTATACCTCCGGCTCCACCGGCCGCCCGAAGGGCGTGCTCCTGACCCACGCCGGCCAGGCCTGGCAAATCGACGCGCTCGTCAAGGCCCGGCGCATGACCCCCGACGACCGGGTCCTCGTCGCCGCGCCGCTCTACCACAAGAACGCGCTGGTGTGGACCAAGGTGGGCATGGCCGCGGGCTCCTCACTCGTCCTGCTCGCCCGCTTCGACCAGCGCCTCTACGTGGAGTCCATCGGCCGCTACAAGGTCACGCGGCTCTCCGGCGTGCCCACCATGTTCCACCTGATCCTGAACGACCCCGCGCTCGCCCGCACGGACGTAAGCTCCGTCCGCTTCGTGGGCGTCGGGTCCGCGCCCGCCTCGCCCGCATTGTTCGACGCGCTCCACCGCGCCTTCCCCAACGCGGCGGCCAGCAATGGCTACGGCGTGACGGAGGCGGGCCCCGTGATGTTCGCCAACCATCCCGGAGGTCTCCCCCGGCCCGCGACGTCCATCGGCTATCCCCTCGCCGGCTGCGAGATCCGCCTCGAGCCCGGCCCCGACCAGGGTGTGCTGCTCACGCGCAATCCAGGGGTAATGGCGGCCTATCACAACCTGCCGGAGGAGACGGCCCGGCGGCTCCAGGACGGCTGGTTCGACACGAGCGACGTCTGCCGGCGCGACGCCGACGGCTTCTACTACTTCGTCGGCCGCACCGACGACATGTTCGTCTGCGGCGGCGAGAACGTCTACCCGGGCGACGTCGAGGGCACGCTGGAGCGTCACCCGGACGTGCTCCAGGCCGCGGTGCTGCCCCTGGATCACGAGCTGAAAGGCCAGGTGCCGGTGGCCTTCGTGGTCGCGCGGCCCGGCGCGGGCCTCACCGAGCAGGGCGTCAAGGAGTGGGCGCTGGCCCACGGTCCCGCCTACCAGCATCCCCGACGCGTGTTCCTGGTTCCCGAATTGCCGCTGGCGGGGACGAACAAGATCGATCGCGCAGCGCTCAAGGCGCGCGCGCTGGCCGTTCCAGACCCCACACGAGGAGGATGAGCATGTTCATCGATCGCCGGACGTTCATGAAGGGCACCGCCGTCGCGGGCGCGGCGGTGGCGGCCCCGCAGATCCTGGTCCGCTCCGCCCGCGGCGCCGACAAGAACAAGGTGCTGTTCGTCTCGGAAGAGTCCAATCCAAAGGCCATCGCGGTCTACGACAAGATCAACGCGGATTTCAAGAAGGAGACCGGGATCGAGGTGGTCATGGAGTACCCGGGCTTCGCCAACATCGCGAAGCGCGTGGCCACGCTCATCGCCGCCGGCACCCCGCCCGAGATCGTCTGGTACGGCGCCGGGCAGGCCATGAACCTGGCGATGGAGAACCAGCTCGTGGACGTGGGCGACGTCATCAAGGCCACCGGCGGCACCGCCGAAAATCTCCGGATGGTGTACAAGGGGGCCGACCGCTCCATCCCCACCAGCCAGCAATTCACCTACGGCTGGTTCCGAAAGGACCTCTTCCAGGCCAAGGGCCTCGAAGCCCCCAGGAGCTGGGACGACTACCTGAAGTCGGCCAAGGCCCTGAACAACCCCCCCACCATGTACGGCTGCATCGTGCCCTCCGCGGAGACGGGCGCCTCCACGCTGCTGCTCGAGACCATGTTCATGAAGAACGACGTGCACTGGTTCGAGTGGAACGCGGGCAAGAAGGAATATGAAGTGGCGCTCGACAAGGGGAATCAGCGCAAGCGCGCGATCGAGACGCTCGACTACCTCAACGAGCTGCACAAGTTCTCGCCCGAGGCCAGCACCTACAACTGGGGCGAGCTGATGTCCACCTACTTCACCGAGAAGGCGGCCTCCTCCTGGTACGTGGGCTCGCGCCTGCTGGACCAGACCATCGCCAACAATCCCAAGATCGCGGACGTGACGGTGCCGTTCGAGCTGCCCAAGAAGGTGACCGACGCCTACTACCTCTCGATCCAGGGCTTCCACATCCTGGAGAAGTCGAACGTGGAGGGCGCCAAGAAGTATGTCACCTTCTTCATGAAGCACCCGGACGTGATCTCCTGGTACCACGCGGTGCCGCTCCACATCATCCCGGCCAGCCGCGAGATGCTGCACTCGGCCAAGTACCAGGACAACCCGGTGATCCAGAAGCGGATGGACGTGCTGAAGTTCCTCGACTCGGTATGGACCAAGGGCGTGCCGCTCTACTACTGGGACGGCAAGGAGCTGAACCAGCACATCGGCCTCTACCACAATGAGAACCTGGCCGGCTGGATGCTCGCCATGCGCAACATCAAGGGCATGAAGTCGGACGCGGTGGTGGACGAGGCCGCCGCCCAGGTGCGCAAGAAGATGCGCCGGGCCGGCTAGGCGCCCGGGCTTCGTGACGAGGGCGGAGGGGCGATGAACGCACGCGCGGAGCGGCGCGCGTGGATCCTCGGGACCACCGCCCCCGCCCTCGTCTTCCTGCTGGTGATCGCGTACCTGCCCATCGCGTACGCGGTCATGCTCAGCTTCTTCAAGAAGACCGCCTTCAACCCGGCCATGACGTGGGTCGGGCTCGCCAACTACCGCTATATCCTGGAAGAGCCGGAGCTCTGGAACGCCTTCTGGCGCTCGGTGGTCTTCACGCTGGGCGCGGTCGGGCTGCAGCTCGTGTGGGGCCTGCTGTCGGCCTTGCTGCTGAACCGGGCCTTCCGCGGGCTGAACTTCGTGCGGAGCCTGTTCGTGCTGCCGTACCTGCTGCCCTCGATCGTGGTGGCGCTGGTCTTCCAGTGGCTGCTCTCGCAGGAGTACGGCGTCGTCAACCAGGTGCTGATGCAGACCGGCGTGGTCACGCGCCCCATCAACTTCTTCGGGGGCCTCGCCACCGCCATGTGGTCGGTCATCGGCATGGCGGGCTGGCAGTACGGCTCCTTCGCCACCCTGCTGATCCTGGCGCGGCTGCAGGCCATCAACCCCAAGCTCTACGAGGCCGCCGCCGTCTCGGGCGCGGGCACCCTCCGCGCCTTCTGGGACGTCACCCTGCCCAACCTGCGCACCACGCTGATCGTGATCGCCCTCCTGCGCGGCATCTGGATGTTCAACAAGTTCGACTCCATCTGGCTGGTGACTCACGGCGGCCCCCTCAAGGCCACCGAGACCCTCCCGCTGTACGCCTACCGTCTGGCCTTCGAGGAGTTCGACTTCGGCCTCGCCGCCGCGGCCTGCACCGTGATGTTCGTGGTGCTGCTGGCGGGCGCGGTCGTCTACTTCAAGCTGTTCGACCCCACCCGGGAGATCGAGGTGGGACGGTGAGCCGGCTCCGGGCCTACGGGCCCTTCGCGCTGCTGCTGGTGGTGCTGGTGCTGGTGGCCTTTCCGTTCTACTGGATGGTGCTGACCTCGTTCACGCCGCGGGAGGCGCTGTTCCGGCCGCCCTACCGGTTCGTGCGCCTCGACCTGTCGCTGGGCAACTACCGCGAGCTGCTCTTCGCCACCGAGTTCGTCCGGTACTTCGCCAACAGCCTGATCGCGGCGGTGGGCGCCATCGTGCTCAACGTGATCGCCGCCACTCTGGCCGGCTACGGCCTCACGCGCTTCGCCTTCCCCGGCAAGAAGACCTTCGCCTTCGGCACGCTCTTCTCCTACATGTTCCCGCCCATGCTGATGGCCA
>Ga0134127_10001649_pt1 | contig 16496 bp, 17 predicted proteins | sample KB31753_FD_96459 | JGI IMG/M metagenome (GOLD analysis project Ga0134127, IMG submission 96459) | Terrestrial soil microbial communities with excess Nitrogen fertilizer from Kellogg Biological Station, Michigan, USA - KB3-175-3 | ecosystem: Environmental > Terrestrial > Soil > Unclassified ...
CGGCATCGAGCGCTTCGTGGGCCGTGCGGTGCCGCGCGTGCTGCTGCCCGACTTCAACTACGGGCTCAAGCCGAACCAGCTCCAGCAGCAGGCCATCTATGACGACGAGCAGGCGCGCGCGCGTCGCGCCGCGATGGCGAAGATGGGCTTCGCCGTGGTGCGCCAGATGCCCACCACCGCGCACGGCGGCTTCCGCCCGGTGACGCCGCTCGGCAAGCCGGTCGCGGTGGCGCGGCCGAAGATGGCGGCGAAGGGCTCCAAGGTCAGCGGCTCGAAGCTCGGGGCCAAGACGAACGGCAGCAAGGCGCGCGTGCCGGTGGCGGCCCGCACGCGGGTGGCGGCATCGACGCGGGTGATCCCGTCCGCGCGCGTGGTCACGCCCACGCGGATCGTGCTGCCCGTGAGGCCCGCGGCCCAGGTCCGTGCCGCGGCGGCAGCCAAGCCGGCGGCGAGGCCCAAGCCGAAGCCCGTAGCCCGCGCGCTCGCGAAGAAGAAGAAGGGCCGGCACTAGGTCGGATCGGCCCCGTAATCAATGGGCCCCGCGCGAACGCTCGCGCGGGGCCTTCTACTTTTCCGCGAGCGAGCGCGGCGTTCCTACGTGGCCTCGCGCTCCGCGAGTGCCGCGACCGCGGTCTCGAACGCCGCGCGTGCGCCCTCGGCATCCGCGGGCGCGACCGTCACCATGTCGGGGCTGCCACCGCCCTTCCCGCGCGCCGCCGCGAGCAGCGCGGGCACGAGCGAGCGCAGGTCGAGCGCCCCCTGACCGGTCTTCGCGCGCGCGATCACGAGCGCGGGCTCGGGTGCGGTCGCCGCCGAGATCACCCACGGCGCCCCCGTTTCGAGACACTGGAGCGCGAACGCGCGCACCTCGTCGCGCGAGCGTTCGGTCGCGAGCACGCGCACGGGCCGCGGCGGCGAGCCCACGGCGGCGCGCGCCTCGTCCGCGAGCAGCCGCACCGAGAGCGCGCTCAGCCGCTTGCGCAGCTCGTCGCGCTCCTCGAGCGCACGCTCCAGGTGCGCGACCAGCTCGCGGTCGCTGCGGCTCCGCCGCTTTGCGGCCTCGAGCAGCGCCTCCGTGCGCCACGCGTGGTCCTTGAGCGCGCGACCGCCGCACAGGAACGCGAACCGCACGTTGCCGCGCAGTCGCTCCCAGCCCACGATCTTGACCGCCCCGACCTCGCCCGTGCGCCGCGTGTGTGTGCCGCCGCAGGCGGACCAGTCCCAGTCCGGCACCTCCACGACACGGATGCGCCCGGTGACCTTGGGCGGCTTCCGGAGCGGGAACTCGCCGACGTGGGCATCGTCGGTCCAGTGGAGCTTGAGCGCGCGGTCGTCCCAGAGCACGCGGTTCGCGGCCTCCTCGACGCGCTCCACCGTGCGCCAGTCGACGTCGGCCAGGCCCACCTCGATGACGCTCCGTTCGGCGCCGAGCGTGCTCGAGAGCGTGGGCGCATCGAGCAGTCGCTCGAACGCCGCCGAGAGGATGTGCTGGCCCGTGTGCTGCTGCATGTGGTCGAACCGGCGCGCCCAGTCGATCGAGCACTCCAACGGACCGCCGGCCGGCGGCGCGTCCACGACGTGCCACACGCGGTCGTCGTCGCCGACCTGGACGTCGAGCAGCGCTGCGGACCCGATCGCGCCACGATCGGCGAGCTGGCCGCCGCTCTCGGGATAGAACCAGGTCGAGGCCAGCTCGACGGCGGGCTTCCCCGCGTGCTCGCCGACCGCGGCCACCTCGCCGGTGAACCGCGTGGTGTAGCTGTCGTCGTAGTAGCGCCGGTCCGAGGCCACGCGCTCAGCTCCCGCGCGTCGCGTTGCGCGAGACGCCCCAGCGCTTGAGCATCCGCCACAGCGTCGTGCGCGACACGCCAAGCTGCTTCGCCGCGGCGGTGGCGTTGCCGGCGTGGCGCGCGAGTGCTCGCAGCACGTGCTCGCGAGTGACGTCGTCGAGCGAGCGCGCATCGGGATCGCGTCCCGACCCGCGCGGGCGCGCGGTTCCAAGAGCCGCGTCGCGCGCCAGGGAGCCGGGAAGCTCGGGATCGCCGCCGGCCCGCGGCGCGAGCAGCCGCGGCGTGCGCACCGACGCGGGCAGATCGTTTGCACCCAGCAGCGAGCCCTCGCTCACGGCGACCGCGTGCTCCACCGCGTTCTCCAGCTCGCGCACGTTCCCCGGCCACTCGTAGCGACCGAGCAACATCTCGGCCTCGGGCGTGAAGCGGAGCATCTTCCTCCCGGTGCGCCGCGCGGCACGATCCAGGAAGTAGGACGCCAGCAGTCCCACGTCGCCGCTGCGCTCGCGCAGCGGCGGCATCTCGATCTGCACCACGTTCAACCGGTAGTAGAGGTCGTCGCGGAAGCGGCCCTCCGCGACCAGCGACTGGAGGTCGCGGTGCGTGGCCGCCACCACGCGAACGTCCACCAGTCGCGGCACGTTCTCACCGAGCCGCCGGACCTCATTGTTCTCGAGCGTACGCAGGAGCTTCACCTGGGTGGCGAGCGGCATGTCGCCGATCTCGTCCAGGAACAGCGTGCCCTGGTGCGCGGCTTCGACGAGGCCACCGCGGTCGGACGTGGCGCCCGTGAACGCGGCCTTCGCGTGACCGAAGAGTTCGCTTTCGATCAGCGAGTCGGGCAGCGCGCCCACATTCACGGCGATGAACGGCCCCTGCGCGCGCCGCGACAGCACGTGGAGCGAGCGTGCGACCAGCTCCTTGCCGGTGCCGCTCTCGCCGAGGATCAACACCGTGCTCTCGGTGGGTGCCACGCGTGCCACGAGTTTCAGGAGCCGCTGCATGCGCGCGCTCGCGCCCACGATCGGCGGCAGCGGGAGCTCGCCCACCTGGGGTGCCGGGCTCGCGGCCGCGCGCACGGATGCGGCGCGCGGAGCCGCTCCACCCCGCGCCGGCGTGGCCCCCGGAGGGCCTAGCGGGTGGCGCGGCACCGTACGGGAGCGGCGTTGGACGCGATGCGAGGGCTCACCGTTTCAATATGGCACGGTCTCGGGGCCCCCTCAACCGCTGCCTTGTGCTCCGAAGATTGCAGATACCGCGCGGATCAATCGGTTACACGCCAGGTCCGCTCGAAATCACAACGGCTTAGGGCCAGCTTCGGCGTCATCTGCAATCTTCGGAGCACTGGCGTCATGTTGGCGGCGGCCGCCCTCGACGACGGTCAGGCGGGGCTGCCCCGTTGCCAGCCCCGGGCCGGGACCCGCTGCCGCGCCCGGCTCGCCGGGCGCGGCCCCCTCATCCGTGTCCTCCAGGTGCAGGTAGAAGAACGTCCACGCGTACTGGATCACCGACATGACGAGCGACAGGAGGAAGAGCGCCACGGTCGCCCATGTCGACCACGACGTCGACGGAAACGCGAGGAAGCCAAGCGCGCAGCTGAAGAGCACGCACAGCACCATCACCACCGAGAACGCGATCATCTCGAGCCAGCGCTCGAGCCGCGCCTCGGTGAGGCTGTACGAGCGGCCAAACGCTCCGATCACACCGGTCCGGCCCAGCACCACGGCCTCGGTGGCGAGCGAGAATCGGAACCCCACCCAGATGCCGGGGAGCAGCAGTAACAGTCCGCCGCCGAAGATGGCGGCGTTCCGCAGCAGTTCGGCCGCGAACAGCCACGGCAGGCGGCGCGCGCCGCGCGCGTAGCACTGGAGCGCCGGGGCCGGCCGGTGGCTCGGCCCCGACTCGTACACGGAGCGCGCCCGAAAACGCAGCATCGCCGCCACGAGCAGCGAGACCACGAAGTCGCCCACGAGGATGACGCTCGAGAGCATCAGGTTCCCGGCCACGAAGCCACCCGGCTCCTCCGGCGTCGGGACCACCGCCTGGAGCACGAGCCACGGCGCGTGCAGCAGCAGCGGGATCAGCAGCGATTGGAGCGCGTCACGGCGGACCGCGAGGTCGAACGCCAGCGCGAACGCGTGTCGGGCGGAAGTGGGTGGGCGGTGGGGAGTGGACATGGGGCGGTGCGGGTCGCGCTCGATCGTAGCAGGACCTCGTGGTTGACGCTCGCGCGCGCGCATTCCTATGCTCGCCTTTCCATGTGCCCACTCTCCCATCTCGACGCGCGCGGCCGTGTCCGCATGGTGGACGTGAGCGCCAAGGCCGAGACGGTGCGCGAGGCCGTGGCCCGCGGCCGCGTGCGTATGGCCCCCGGCACGCTCCGGCTCGTGCGGCAGGGGAAGACACCCAAGGGGGACCTGTTCGCCACGGCGCACCTGGCCGCGGTGATGGCCGCCAAGCGCACCGACGAGTGGATCCCCCTCGCGCACCCGCTCCGCGTCGAGGCGGTGGACGTGGTGTTCACGCTCAGCGAGCGTCCGGCTGCGGTGCACATCGAGTGCCGCGTGCGCACCACCGGGCGCACCGGCGTGGAGATGGAGGCGCTGACCGGCGTCAGCGCCGCCGCGCTCACGCTCGTGGACATGCTGAAGGCGGTCGACCGCTCGCTCGTGATCGAGCACGTGGCGCTGTGGGAAAAGCGCGGCGGGCGCTCGGGCGAGTGGCGGCGCGCGGCGCGCCCGCTGGCCGCGCCCGCGCGAGCTTCCAAGAAACGCTCGGGCGCTCGCGCGCGATGAGCGCGCCCATCCCGCTCTCGTACGCCGAGGCTCGCGCCCGTGTGCTCGCGGCCGTGCGGCCGCTGCCCGCGGAGACCGTCTCGCTCGAGGACTGCGCCGGGCGCGCGCTGCGCGAGCCGCTCGTGGCCTCCCACCCGCTGCCGCCGTTCCGCAACACGGCCATGGACGGGTTCGCGGTGCGGAGCGCGGACCTCGCGGGCGCGAGCGAGGCGCGCCCGGTCATGCTGCGCGTCGCCGAGGTGCTGCCGGCGGGTCGCGCGCCCGAGCGTCCGCTCGCGCCCGGAGAAGCGGCGCGCATCATGACCGGCGCCATGCTGCCGGAGGGCGCGGACGCGATCGTGCCGTTCGAGGAGGCCATGCGCCTGGGCTCGGGCGTGGACGAGCGCTGCGAGGTGCGGCGCACCCCGGCCGTGGGCGATCACGTGCGCGAAGCCGGAGCGGACGTGTCGCGCGGGGAGACCGTTCTGCAAGAGGGCCGTCAGCTCTCGCCGCAGGACCTCGCGATCGCCGCCGCGCTCGGCGTACCGCGGCTCGCGGTGTCGCCGCGCATCCGCGTCGCACTGTTCTCCACCGGCGACGAGCTGCTGGACGTGGACCAGCCGCTCCGCCCGGGCACGATCCGTGACAGCAACCTGCTCATGCTCGCGCTGCTGCTGCGCGCGAGCGGCGCCGTGCTGACGTTCGCGGAGCGGGTCCCGGACGACGTGGGCCGCGTCACCGCGCGCGTGCGCCACGCGCTCGCGGCGAGCGACGTCGTGCTCACGATGGGCGGCGTGTCGGAGGGCGACTTCGACCCGGTGAAGGAGGCGCTCGCGACACTGGGCTCGATCGAGTCGTGGCGGGTCGCGATGCGCCCGGGCCGGCCGCAGGCGTTCGGCACGGCGGACGGGAAGGTGTTCTACGGGCTCCCGGGCAATCCCGCGTCGGTCGCCTCCGTGTTCGAGGTGCTGGTGCGGCCCGCGCTGCGCGTGCTGCAGGGGTTCACGCAGCTCGACCGGCCGCGCGTGCCCGTCCGCGTGGCGGGGCGCGTCGAGTCGCGCGCCGGGCGCACGGACTTCGTGCGCTCGACGCTCACCTGGCGTGAGGACGGCCTGCTCTGGGCCACGCCCGCCGGTGCCCAGGTCTCGGGCCACCTGGGGCCGCAGTCCCGGGCGCACGGCCTGCTCATCGTGCCCGAGGCGAGCGAACGCCTCGAGCAGGGCGATCGCGCCGTCGCCCTGGTCCTGCGGCCGCCGGAGGGCTGAGCCCTCCCTGCCCTCCGGGATGTCGCCGCGGGCCGCGGTGGTCCGGACAGCACCACCACGGCCGCGGGCGCGTCGGTCAACGGGCCGCCTTGGCCTTCGCCCAGGTCGGCAGCGGCTTGCCGGTCTCGAGGAGCGTCTTCAGGCTCGAGAGCACGCGCGGCCAGCCCTGCGTGATCCCCTTCTCCATGCTGGAGCCGGGCACCAGCTGATCGTGCGTGACCGTGAGCTTCACCATCTCGTCGAGCGGCTCCAGCTCGAACGTCACGCGCGAGTAGGCGCTCGCGTTCGCGGCGTCGGCGGGTGACGCCCAGGTGATCACGAGCCGCTTCGGCGGGTCGGACTCCACCACCTTGCCGACGATCCTCACCATGCCGGACTCGGCCTCGCGGTGCTCCCACGTCGAGCCCGGCTTCCAGTCGGAGACGTTCTCGTGGCCCCAGTACTGGCGCGCGAACTCGGGCTTCACGATGGCGTCGAAGATTCGCTTCGGCGTGGTGGCGATGTACATCACGTACACATGCTCGGTCTTCTCAGTCATGACGTTCTCCCTCCAGTTGCTTCTTGAGCTGGTCCAGCGCCTTCAGGTTCATGCGTTCGAACTTCTTCACCCAGCGGTCGTAGATCTCGTGGATGGGCACGGGGTTCAGGAAGTGGAGCTTCTCGCGGCCGCGCCACGACGTGCTGACGAGGTTCGCCTCCTCGAGCAGCGCGAGATGCTGCGAGACCGCCTGCCGGCTCATCCCCATGCGCTCGCAGAGTTGGCCCAGCGTGAGCCCGCTCGACTCGAACAGCCGGTCGAGCAGCTTCCGCCGGCCGGGATCCGCGAGGGCCTTGAACACCGCGTCCATCCGGTCCTCCTCCTGCCCTGTATTATGCAAGCATTTACTTGCATGTCAAGCACGAAAAAACGAGCCCTGGTCGCGGTGCGACCCCGCCAGCCCGGGCGGGGAAGCGCCGCTCAGGTGGCGGCGAGAGGTGGACCTACGGCGCCGGCGTGTGCGGCGCGAGCGCGCGCCGCCCGGGCCAGCGCGGAGCGCAGTGCGGCCTCCGAGGGCACGCCGACGAGACGCCCGGCGTCGTCCTGGTAGAGCCGGCAGCAGCTCCCGTGGCGCTCGGCGCCGCCGACCGGCTCGCCGTCCACGAGGATCGTGGGCGATGCGTACGACCGGTAGCGCTCCGGAGTGCCCGCCGCTTCGGTGTCCACTTCCTCGAACGCGGCCGCGCCGCCGGACGTGGACAGCACGCGTGACAGCAGCTCGCGCGCCGCCGCGACTTGCGCGCAGCCTTCGAACATCACCAATTGGATCCGCATCGTGTCCCCCGACACGGTGTTGGATCGCGCGACGGCTCAGCGCGCGGCCACGCCGCGTCGCGCCGGTGCAGCGTCTCGACAATGCCACATCGGGCGCGAGCGCCACAACGGAATCGTCGCGAACACGCGAACCATCGGTCGAGAATGCGAACGCCTTCGCGCGCGCCGACCGATACGTGCCCATCACGAGACAGGCGTGTCAGCGGCTCTCGATCACGTCCCCGGTGTCGATGAAACCGTCGCTCACCGGCACGCGCTTGTCGCCGACCCAACGATCGAGCCTGCTGAACCGCGACGGCAGGCCCTCCACCGCGAGGCTGACGCCGGTCCGGAGCTCGTAGTGCAGGTGCACGGTGAACACCGAGCCCGAATAGCCGACCACGCCGATCGGGTCGCCCTGCTTGACGACGTCGCCCACACGCACGCGCACGCTGCCGCGCTGCATGTGCGCGAGCAGGCTGCACTCGCCGTGCCCGTGGTCGATCACCACCGAGTTGCCGGTGAGCGTGTTGGGGTCACGCATGATGTCCGCGAGCGCGAGCTGCGTGCGGTCCACCTCCCAGTCGGGCTGGTCGTTCACCGCCGCCACCACTTTTCCCGCGCCGGGCGCGCGCACGGGGACACCCCACGAGTACCAGTCGTTGTTCCGCTTGCCGTCGGTGCGCCACATCGAGCCCTTCTCGTCCACGAGGCTGAGGTCGTAGGCATAGCGCCCCGGATTGCGGGTGAGCCCCAACTTCGCGATCGGCGGGAACGTGGTGTCGAGCCGCCGGTGGTGCGCCAGTCCATCGTGGGCGTCGAACACGAACACGCGGCCGGCCAGCGGGAGGATCAGGTCGGTGTGCTGCTCGAATGTCCGCGGGCGCACTTCGGCATGGACCGTCTCCGCGCGCGTCGCCGATTCGAGGATGAAGCGATACCGCAGGCTCGCGAGCGGCAGCGCCGCATCCCACTCCGCGAACGGGTTGAAGACGAGGAGCGGCTGCCCCGCGCTCACGGTGCGCGCCGGCAGCGTGCGGATCGACGGCGCGGTGCCATTGCCGCTGATGAAGCGCCTCGCCAGGAACCGCCCGCGCGCGTTGTGGGCGCTCACCACGACGTCGGCGAGCTCGAGCGTGTCGGGCCCTTCGTGCTCGAAGCGGAAGTCGACGTGCACGCGTTGCAGGCCGCGGCCCGGTTCGATCCATGCCGTGTCGGGGAGCGCGCGCACGCTCACCGCACGTGCGGGCGGCGCAGCGAGCACGAGGAACATCAGCGCGGCGACCCGTTTCATGACGCGGGAGCCGGGCTCGCGACCTCGGTGCCACGCACGCGCCCGGCGAGCAGCGCGAACACGATCAGCGCCGCGACGCCGACGGCGGCCTCGGTGTAGAGCATGCCGTTCGTGCGCCAGGCGTGGTGTGCCTTGCCGTCCACGCGCAGCATGACCCAGCTGAACTGCGTGTTGAGCGCGAAAAACAGGTTGATCTTCGTCGCCGCCGCGGTCTCGCCGATGATCGCGAGCACCATCGCGGTGATCGTGGCCGCGCCCATGCCGAGCGCGAACGTGTAGAACAGCGTGCCCACCGCGAACCCGACGTTCGTGCGCGGCGAGAACGCGATGGCGATGCAGGCGAGCAGGCCGAGTGCGCACGCGGTCGCATACGCCCACGGCTTGCTCATGCGGTCGGCGAGCCGGCCGCCCGCGAAGCAGCCGGCCACGATCGCGAGCCCGCCGCCCAGGCCCAATACCATCGAGGTGGTGTCCGCGCCCGCCCTCCACTCGCTCGCGATCGACCCGAACAGGCCCTGGGCGGCGCCCGTGCCGATCGGGAGCACGGCGAGAATGAGCCCGATGCGCCCGGCCTTCGAGCGCAGCACGGTGAGGAGCTGGTGTCCGGCGTCCTTGAGCCTGTCGAGCGCCGAGCCGTCGTGCAGGTGGCGCGGCGGCTCCTCGACCAGGAACAGCGCCAGCGAGCACGTCCACAGGATCGCGGCCAGCGCGACACCCGCCATCCACGGCTTCGGCATGTGCGTCATGAGCCAGAGGCCGATCCCGCCGCCAGCGGTCTGCGCGAACTGGTTGCCGGCCTGGAACCAGCCCGCCGAGCGGCCGCGCCCGCCCGGCGGCGTGTTGTGCGTCATCAGGCCCTCGGTCGCGAACGCGATGAACGTGCCCGCCGAGCTCGTGAACAGCACCAGGAACATGAGGACCGGCATCGTGCGCGGCGACAGGGGCAGCGACGACATCGCGATGATGCCTGCGGAGACGAGCGTGATGGCGATCCGGTACCAGAGCTTCCGCGACAGCGTGTAGTCGCCGAACGGTGCCCAGGTCCACTTCCATCCCGAGGGTAGCCAGCTCATCCCCACCACCCCCGAGATCGCGTCCACCGAGACGCCCGCCTTGCTTGCGAGGAACCCGAGCGCGATCGACGGGAAGCCGAACGTGAGCCCGAACGGAAAGTAGAGCGCGGACCACACGAACGGGTGCGGCGTGCGCGGGCCGCGGGCGGCGAGTGGGGCGTGTGACATTCGCGGCATGCTAGGGTCTCCGCTCTGCTTTCGCACGTTCAATTCGAGGTGTGAATGAGGGCCGTTCGCATGACCGCGGCGAGCCGGCCGCTGGAGCTGCACGACGTCGCCCCGCGCGAGCCTGGCCCGGGCGAGGTGCTCGTGCGCGTGCGCGCCGCGGGCATCTGCCACTCGGACGCTCACTACCGGCGCGGCCTCTCCTCGATGGGCCCGCTGCCGTTGACGCTCGGGCACGAGGTCGCGGGTGTCGTCGAGCGCCTGGGTACAGACGTGCGCTCCCACTCCGCAGGCGACCACGTGAGCCTTCACTACCTGCTCACGTGCAACGCCTGCGAGCACTGTCGCGCGGGGCGCGAGACGTACTGTCCGTCGGCGGCGATGCTCGGCCACCACGTGGACGGCGGCTTCGCCGAGACGATCACCGTGCCCGCGAGGAACGCGGTGCAGCTGCCCCAGGAGATCCCGTTCGAGTGGGGCGCGATCATGATGTGCTCGTCGGCCACGGCGCTCCACGCCCTGAGGAAGGGCCGTGTCCGCTCCGGAGAGCGAGTGGCGGTGTTCGGCTTCGGCGGCCTGGGCGTCTCCGCCGTCCAGCTCGCGCGCGTGCTGGGCGCGAGCGCCGTGTTCGCGGTGGACATCCGCCCGGAGAAGCTGACGCTGGCGGCGAAGCTCGGCGCGGTCGCGATCGACGCCTCGCGCGGGGATCCGGCGGCGATGCTGAAGGACGCCACGCGCGGCGCCGGGATCGACGTGGCGCTCGACTTCGTCGGCCTGTCGTCCGTGATGCGCCAGACGGTCGGCTGCCTCGCGCCGCAGGGCCGCGCCGTCCTGGTGGCGCTGAGCGACCAGCGGCTCGAGCTGGACCCCTACCGCGAGATCCTCGGGCCCGAAGCCGAGCTGATCGGCAGCAACGACCACACGCTCGCGGAGGTAGAAGAGGTGATCCGCTTCGCGAGCGCGAAGCAGCTCGACCTCTCCTCCGCGGTCACCGCGACGGTGCCGCTCGAGGCCGGCGCCATCAACGGCGTGCTGGACGCGCTGGAGCAGAACCGCGCCGGTGTGCGCACGGTCGTCGTGCCCTAGAAACTCGACAGCGAACGCGCGGGCGGCGGTCGGCGCCACGCGGCAGGCGGTCCTACGCCGCCGGTTGCCCTCGCCAGAACACGGGGACCAGTGTGGTCCAGAACAGCACGCCCAGCGCCGCCAGGTTCACGTCCACTTCGTAGGTGAGGAAGTGCCCGCCGGTGGCGTAGACCCAGAGTACGAACGAGACGGCGGAGACGAGCACGGTGAGCCATTGCGGGCCGCGGCGGTCGCTGGTGCCGAACGCTCGCACGAGGATCGTCAGCACGAGGCAGGCGATCGGCCACAGGCCGGCGTAGCGCTCCTGCGCGAGCGGGCGTCCGGCGAGGTAAACGGCCACGATCTCGGCGGGCACGAGCTTCACGAGCCTCGTCAGCCAGGGATCGATCGGCCCGGCGGGCTGGCCGACCACCGCCGAGCGATCGGCGGCGTACAACCGAAGTGGCGCGTTCATGAGCCCTCCGCTCCGAGAGCGGACAGCGTCAGCGGCGCGCCTTCGCCAGCTCGGCCACGCGCTCGACCAACTCCAGCAACGACGTGTCGTCGATGCCGTCGTCGAACGTGACCTCGTGGGCGCGACCGCCTTCCTCGATCCGCACGCGGTACTGGATCATGTCGGGAAGCTTCGAGAGCCGGGCCGACGCGAGTCCGAAGAATGCCACGCCCTGCACGAGCTGTGTCAGGCTCTGGCGCGCCTCCTCGGGGAGCGCATCGGTGTCGAGTTCGTGCTCTCTACGAAGCCCGGCGAGTCCTCCGCTCTGGACCACGTGAATTCGCACGCTGAGCGGCCCCCTTCACCTGCGCTGTCGTCTGCTTCCGAGTGCCCGTCTTCTTCGTCGAGGCACTCTGGACGTCGATTCCCACCTGCTTCCAGGCCGAGCGCACCACGGACGCGCCCTTGGTGCCGAACTGACGTCCGGCGGCGTCCACCGTGGCCGAGGCCGCGACCATGAAGTCGGCGTCGCGGTGCAGCGACTGCGTGAGCGCAAGGTACCAGACCTTGCCGGCCTTGACCCACGCGCTGCCTCCGAAGCCGAGCGATGCCAGATAGAACGCGTGATTCGGGATGCCCGAGTTGATGTGCACGCCGCCGTTGTCCTCGTCGGTCTCGACGTAACCGTCCATGTGCGCGGGCTGCGGATCCTTGCCGACGCGCGGGTCGTCGTACGCCGTGCCCGGCGCCTTCATGCTGCGAAGCGCCTTGCCGTGGATCCCCTTCGCCCAGATCCCGGCGCCGATCAACCAGTCCGCGCGCTTCACGGTCTGGCGGTGCGCGTGCTGCTTCACAAGCGAGCCGAACACATCGCTCATGTGCTCGTTCAACGCCCCGCTCTGGCCCTGGTAGTCGAGCCCGGCCTCGTACTGCGTGACGCCGTGCGTGAGCTCGTGGCCGATGATGTCGAGCGACGACGTGAAGCGGTTGAAGATCTCACCGTCCCCGTCGCCAAACACCATCTGGCGGCCGTTCCAGAACGCGTTGTTGAACGAGCGCCGGTAGTGGACCGTGGCGTCGAGCGGCAAGCCGCGGGCGTCGATCGAATCGCGACCGTGCACCTGGAAGAAGTAGTCGTACGTGGCACCCAGCGCGTCGAACGCCTCGTTCACGCCGAGGTCGGCGCTGGGCCCGTCCGCCTCGTGACGCACGGGACGTCCGGGAAGGAAGAAGCCGTGCTCGGCGTCGTAGATCGTGCGCCGCCGGCCCTCACTGCCGAGCGCACGGAGCGGCGTCACGCCGCGGAGCGACAGGCGCTCGGTCGTCAACTCGGAGCAGAACACGAGGCTCTGACGGCCGCGTTCGGCGAGTCCCGGGAAGTGCGCATCGCTCAGGTTCGCCATATGAGCGAATATGTGGGGCGGCACGATCGCGCGCGCCTTTCGTCGGGGATCCTTCTCGACATCGACTCGGCGCACTGGGCACCTCCACGTTTCGTCCCTGTCTCGCCTCCTCACGGAGGCCATGGGGAGCATGGGCGTTCGGGGTGCCGCCACGGCTCGATGCGAACCGTGACGCGTTGCCCCTGCCTACGACTCCTCGCGGCCGCCGGTTTCGCATGCGAGCGCCGTGCCGCGAGTGGGCCGGAGCCGTGCACATTCGGAGGCAGCGGGCGGAATGGTCGGAACGCTCGCGTCGGTGCGGGTTTCAGGGCCGGAGCGCGCGGCCGGCCGATGGGTCCAGCGCCGAACGCGAGGCGAAGCACGCGTTCGCCCGGCCAAACCTTGGCCGTGCACCGAGCGAAACATCGCCTGCGTGTCCCGGGCTCGTGAAGCCGGTCCCGGAGTGCGTTCGCAGCGCGCCCGACTCGCCATGCGCGCCGCATGCTGAGCGTGGGCGCCCACGCCAGTGTTCAGCCGCGCACGAGCAGTCGCTGCACGAACCAGAAGCCACCCGCAGCCGCGATACCGAACGCGAGCACGCGCACGATCCGCGCATGCGCAACGGGCGCACGTTGCGCGAGCCACCCGAGCGGCGGCGCGACGAGCAGCACGATCACGGCCTGGCCGATCTCCACGCCGAGGTTGAAGCCCGCGAGCGACCACCCGAGCGCCTCGCGCGGCAGCCCGAACTCGGCGAGCACGCTCGCGAAGCCGAAGCCGTGGATCAGGCCGAAGCCGAACGCGAGCAGAGCGCGGCGATCCCGCGCCAGCTCCGCGGCACTCGCGGCATCCGCGTCGGAGTGCGGGCCACGGCGCACCCGCAAGGTCTCCACCGCCACGAACACGATCGAGAGCGCGATGAGCGGCTCGACGAGCCGGCCGGGCAGGCGCACGAGCCCGAGCGAGGCGAGCGCGAGCGTGATGCTGTGCGCGATCGTGAACGAGGTGATGATCTTCAACAGTCGTGCGAGCCCGCCGCCCAGCAGCAGGAGCCCGAGCACGAACAGGATGTGGTCGGGCCCGATGGCGATGTGGTGGATGCCTGCGGGCACGAACGTGCGCAGCACCGCAGCGACGCCCGCGGTTCCACTGCCGTACACGCGGAGCACGCGGTGCTCGGCCGTGAGCACGTCCTGGCGCAGCAGCACGCCGTCGCGATAGACGCTCACGAACGTCTCGTGGTTCGCGATCATCGGGAACACCGGGCCTTCCACCTCGAGCGCCGCGGGCGGACGCGGCAACGACGCCGCGAACGCCACCTGCACCCCGCGGCCCTCGGGGTCGGTGCGCGCGCCGCGGTAGTCCCAGTGGATCGCGCGCCCGTCGGCGCGCAGCACGAGCCGCCGCCGGAGCGAGTCCGCGAGCGCCGGCCCGGCGCGCTCGAGGAACTCCGGACGCCGGAACCACTCCGGCAGGGGCACCTCGAGCACCATCGCCGCGTCGTCCGGGTGCACGGTCAGCGCGCCCGCGAGTGAGTCCGCACTCCACCTGAGCTCGAGGTGCGCGTAGGAGACGTCGTGCGCGCGCGCGCTCGCAGCCGCAACGAGCAGCGCGCAGGCCAGCGCGAGCCCGCAGACGGATGAGCGACGCAGCAGGCGCATCAGGGTGCGGACGGCGGTTTCGCGTCGGGCACGAGCCTCGCGAACGTGAGCGAGGCCCAGGTGCTCTCCCAGTCGGCGTCAGGCGTCCCCGGCGCGCGTTTCGTCTCCGACGCCGCCACCATGTGCACGGTGCTCACCAGCCACTCGCCGGCCGCGCGCACGTCCAGCCGCACGTCACCGTTCACGTCGCTTCGCGCCTCCTGCGCCACCTCGACCGAGTCGCGCTCGAGCACCGGCCGCGTGTGCCCGTTCGCGGCGAGCGGCTGGCGCCACGTCTTCACGAGCGCGCCGGCCAGCGGATGGCCCTGCCAGAGCACGCGCACGCGCAACTCGGATGCAGCACCCGGGCGCGAGCGCGGCACGAGCTCGAGCGGCTGCCCGAGCGGCTTCGTCGCGCGCCGCTCGTCGCGCCCGGCGAGCCACGCCTTGCAGCAGCGCCGGTAGCGCTCGCGACCCAGCGGTTTCGGCTCGAGGCGCGCGCGCGCCGCGAGTGGCCCGGACAGTCCTTCCTCCGTGAGATAGGCGTCGAACTCCCCCGCGGGCAGCTCGATCGAGGCGAACGTGGACTGGTACTGCACCCAGCCACCCGTCGTGTCCACGAACGCCTGGGCCGCCCAGCGTGTCTCGCCCTCCGTCGCGAACGGTGCGAGTGCGAGACGTCGGTCCGTGTGCCACGCGAACTCCACACAGCGCGCGCCGGTCCATGGTCGTGTCTCGCCGCGAAAACCCGTGCCGGAGAGCGCCCGCACCTCCACCACCTCGCCTCGCCTCGGCGCGTGGTCGGTGACGTCGAGCCAGAATTGGTGGGCGACCGACACGCCCGCCGATGCCGCGAGCAGTACGAGTCCGAGCACCGCCGGGCGGAGCGGAGTGCGTGTGCGTCGCATCGCGGATCAGCCGGCGATCTTGCCGAGCATGACGACCTGGCCCGACGGCTTGTGCGGATCGGGCGAGCCGCCGGTCGCCTCGAGCGACACCGCGAACGCCGCCACCGCGCCATCCCGCGCGATGTGCTCCAGGCGCACGACCGCGCGACCGTCCGCGCCCGCGCGTACCACGCCGAGGCTCGTCGGGCCCGCCGCGGTGATCGCCCACAGCTCGTAGTCGCGCGCGTTCGGCGCGGTGAAGCCCTGCGCGAACAGCAGCGCGCGGTCGGACGCGGGGTCGTAGTGGACCTCCGCCGCCAGCGCCGGCGTCCCCGGCGTCGTGGACGCGAGCGTCACCGTGCGGGCGCCTGGCGCCGTCATCACCGACGCCCAGCGACGCTCCTCGTCGAGCGCGAGCTGCAGCGAATCGGTGTGCGCGCGCGCCGCCGTGAGCTCGCGCGTGAGCTCCTCGGTCCGCCGCCATGCGCTGATGCCGGCGAGCGCCACCGCGATCAGCGCGGCCGCAGCGAGCAGCGCGCCGGCCGGACTCGCGTACCACGGGCGTCGCGGCAGCGCGATCACGCTCGTCTCCCCCATCTGCCGGCCGCTCGCGCCGCCCGCGTCGATCGCCGCCAGCACGCGAGCACGCACCGCGGCGGGCGCGCGCTGCTGCGGCACCGACATCGCGAGCACGAACGCGCCGCTCGAGAGCGCGCGCAGCTCCGCCTGGCACTCCGGACAGCCCTCGGCGAGGTGCGCCTCGAGCTCGGCCCGCCCGGCCTCGTCCAGCACGCCGAGCACGTGCGCCGCGCACAGTTCGAGGTGGTCGTCGCGATGGCGGCTCATGGCAGCGCCTCCACCGGCACGCGCTCGCGGAGCTTCATGAGCGCCTGCCTCGTCCAGGATTTGATCGTGCCGAGCGGTGCGCCCAGCTGCGTGGCGATCTCGCTCTGCGACAGCCCTTCGAAGTACGCCATCTCCACCACCCGCCTCTGTTGCGGCGCGAGCGCCGTGAGCGCGGTCGCCACGTCGTTCCGCAGCACGCGCCGCGCGTAGCCGGTCGCGGGATCCGCCGCCGGCGGCGGCGGCTCGACCTGCGCCTCGACCGAGGCGGCGGTCTCCGCGCGGCGTCGGGACCCGAGTCCGCGAAGGCGGTCGAGGGCGCGGCTGCGCGTGATGGTCACGAGCCAGGCGCCCACGGCGCCCCGTGCCGGGTCGTACGAGCGGGCCGAGCGCCAGGCCTGGAGCCACGAGTCCTGCAGCACTTCCTCGGCATCCGACGCGCTCCCGACAATCCTCAGCGCCAGCGAGTACAGCAGATCGGCATAGCGATCGTAGAGCTCGGACAGCGCGGTCGGGTCTCCCCCGGCCACGCGTTCCCAGCAGCGACGATCCCGTTCCGTTTCGTTCATGGTC
>Ga0134127_10001650_pt1 | contig 16493 bp, 14 predicted proteins | sample KB31753_FD_96459 | JGI IMG/M metagenome (GOLD analysis project Ga0134127, IMG submission 96459) | Terrestrial soil microbial communities with excess Nitrogen fertilizer from Kellogg Biological Station, Michigan, USA - KB3-175-3 | ecosystem: Environmental > Terrestrial > Soil > Unclassified ...
GCCATGAGCTCCGCGATGTGCGTCGTCTTGGTGCCCGGCGCCGCGCACACGTCGGCCACCGTGGCCCCGGGCTCGGGCGCCAGGAGCCGCCCGACCAGCATCGAGGCCTCGTCCTGCACGGCGAAGCTGCCGTCGCCGAACGCGCGCCATGATGCGGGCGCGCCGCCCGGGCCCACCACGAGCCCCTCGGGCGCGTGGCGCGTCGGTCGTACGGCGAGGCCTTCTTCGGCCGCCAGGCGCTCGGCGAGGGCGTCGCGCGTCGTTCTCAGCGCGTTCGCCCGGAGCGTCAGCGGTGGCCGCTCGTTCGAGGCGCGCATGAGCGCTTCGGCCTCCTCGCGGCCGAAGCGCGCCACCCACCGCGCGGCGAGCCACGTGGGAAACGAGCAGCGTGTGGCCAGCGCTTCGAGGGGATCCCGCGGTGCCGCCGGCTCGCGCTCGTGCGGCGCGCGGCGGGCAAACGAGCGCAGCACGGCGTTCACGAAGGGCTTTACTCCAGGCGTCCGGGGCGCCAGCGTCACCGCGTCGTTGACCGCGGCGAACGTCGGGACGCGGTCGAGCAGCGCGATCTGGTATGCAGTCATTCTCAAGATCACGCGCACGCGGGCGTCGAGCGTCTCGAGCCGCCGGCGGGAGTGCGGCGCCAGGATCCAGTCGACATAGCGCTGCCAGCGGAGCGTGCCGTACACGAGTTCCATGGCCAGGGCGGCGTCGCGCGGCGACAGCGGGCGCGATGCGAGCTCGTGGTCGAGCGCGATGTCGGCGAAGCTCGCCGCCGCCTCGACACGCTCGAGCGCGCGCACGGCGACCTCGCGTGCCCGCGACCCGAGCCGGTGCGGCGCGCCGGACTTGCTCCGCGGCTTCGTCATCACGGCGCTCCCGACGCGTCGGGTGTCGAGAACGTGGCGCCCACAGTCAGTCGGGCGCCGCGCAGATAATCCGCCCACGACATCGCGCGCCGGTTTTCCGGCTGCACCTCGATGGGGCGGAGCCAGCCGTCGGCGGCGGCGATGGCCGGCTCACCGCCATCAGCGGGCCGCGCGAGCGTGCCGGGTGTTCCCCCAGGCCCCGATCCCGCGGCGGTCGCGCGCCAGATCGTGAGTGGGCCGGCGGGGCCGCGCGTCAGCGCGCCGGGCCAGGGGTTGCAGCCGCGAATGCGATTGATCAGCTCTCGCGCCGGGCGGCGCCAGTCGAGATGGCCGTCGGTACGCTTCAGGCGCGGCGCCAGCGTCGCGTCCTCGTGGCGCTGCGGCTGGGGCGTCAGCGTGTCGAGCTCGTCGAGAGTGTCCACGAGCACCTCGGCGCCCAGCACGGACAGCCGCGCCGCGAGCTCACCGGCCGTCTCCTCGGGGCCGATGGTCACCCGCGCCGAGCGCAGCATGGCCCCCGTGTCCATGCCCTCGTCCATCTGGAACGTGGTGATGCCCGTGACCGTCTCGCCGCGCATGATCGCCCACTGGATCGGCGCGGCGCCGCGATAGCGCGGCAGGAGCGAGCCGTGGACGTTGATCGAGCCGCGGCGGGGCGCGTCGAGCACCGCGCGGGGCAGGATCTGCCCGAAGGCGACAACCACACCCACGTCGGCGCGGAGGGCGCGCAGGCGCTCGGGCCACTCCGGATCGCGCAGCCGCGGCGGCTGCAGCACCTGAATGCCCGCGGCCAGCGCGCGCGTCTTGACCGGCGGCGGGGTCAGCCGCTGGCCGCGATGCGCGGGCCGGTCGGGCTGGGTGACGACGGCGACGACCTCGTGGCGGCACAGCACCGCCTCGAGCGTCGGCAGGGCAAACTCGGGCGTGCCGTAGAAGAGAACTCTAGAGCGCGAAGGCGTGGCGGGAGGCGTCCTCGCGGAGACCCTCTTTCTTGATCTTCCGCTTGATGCGGTCGCGCGTCACCGGGTCGACGCGGTCGATGAAGAGGACGCCGTCGAGGTGATCGATCTCGTGCTGGAGGACGCGCGCGCGCAACCCAGTGGCGCGGATGGCCAGCGGACCGCCGTTCACGTCCTGCGCCTCGATCTTCACCCACGCCGAGCGCGTGACCGGCGCGAACACGCCCGGGATCGAGAGGCAGCCTTCCTCGCCGGTCGCCTCGCCGCCGCGATCGACGATGGCGGGATTCAGGAGTGCCTGCACGCTGCGGCCGTCCTCGTCGGCGACGACGATGAGCCGCAGCGCGATTCCCACCTGCGGCGCGGCCAGGCCGATGCCGACCTCGTCGTACATCGTCTCGGTCATGTCCGCGATCGTCGCGCGGACCTCCGGCGTGACCTCGCCCACGGGCACGGCGCGGCGCCGCAGCGCCGGATCGCCATATCGCAAGACTTTCAGAACGGCCATTCGACCGGGTCGACCTCCACATCAATGATACCCCGGCTCGCCGGGCGCGGCGTTTTGAACTCCCCCAAGGCCTCCTCGAGCAGGCGCGGCAGCTCGGCGTCGCCCTTCACGACGGTGCGCAGGGCGCGGTCCTTCCCCTCGGCGGCCGGCGGATAGACGGTGAGCCCGGCGCGGCCGCGCAGCGCGGCGCCGACGGTGTCGGCCAGCCGGCGCGTACCGCCGGCGTCGGCCGCACGCGTGGTGACGATGGCGAGGCGCTTGAACGGCGGATAGCCGAGCTCGGCGCGGAACTCCAGCTCGCGGCGGTAGAACTCGTCGAGATCCTGCGCGGCAACCGCCGCGAACGCATAGTGTCCGGGGTTCTGCGACTGGATGATCAGGGCGCCGTCCGCGCCGACCCGCTCGGCGGCGGCCCACACCAGGCCGAGCGTGCGCTCGGCGGCGCGGAAGTCCGGCGCGCGCAGGAGCTGGTCGGGCGCGACGAACGCGGCGAGCCCGAGCGACGCGGGGCCGAAGAGGCGCAGCGCGCCGCGCGTGCCGATGACGACGTCGGCGGCCGCGGCGGCTGCCCGCTGCGCCTCGCCGCGAGCGCCGCGCACGGCGTCCGGGTCCCACCGCGCGATGCGTGCGGTGGGGAAGCGGCGGCGCACCGCGTGCTCCACGCGCTCGGCGCCCCAGCCGAACGGTGACAGGCGCCGACCGTGGCACACCGCGCACGTATCCGGCAAGGGCTGATCGGCGCCGCAGAGGCGGCAGACGAGGCGCGCAGAGGCTCGCGAGTAGGCGAACGCGATCGCGCACTCGGCGCAGCGGACCACGGTGCCGCACTCGTCGCACGCGAGCGACGAGGTGAGCCGGCTCACCGCCAGGAAGACACGGCGCCGGGCGGCCAGCGTCTCGCGGATAGCCCGGGCGACGGGCGGCGTGAGGGGCTCGCGCCGGAGAATGCCACGGGTGTCGGCGACGCTCACGGCGGGCCAGGGGCCCGGCTCCGGCAACGCCATCGTCACGCGTCCGGATCGGGCGCGCCACCACGCCTCGACGCTCGGGGTGGCCGCGGTCAGCAAGAGAGAGACGGGCTCGCGGGCGGCGCGCTCGAGCGCGACGTCGCGCGAGTGCATGCGCGGCGGGCCGGGCGGCTTGTGCGCGGCCTCGTGCTCGTCGACGAGCGCCAGGACGGCCGGCGGCCGGAGCGGAGCGAGCAGCGCCGAGCGCGTGCCGGTGGCGAGGCGCGCCGAGCCGTCGCGCAGCCCGTGCCACGCGGCGGCGCGCTCTTCGTCGGCCACGCCCGAGTCGAGCCGCACGACGCGGTCGATGCGCGCCAGGCGCTGCGCCCACCGGGCCGAGGTCTCGACGTCGGCCGCGATGAGAAGGGCCGGGCCTGTCGTGCGCTCGATGCGTTCGAGAAGTCGCCTCTCCCGTCCGCTCGCCACCAGGAGCTCGGGCTTCGGCTTGTCCGGCGCGGGGGCCGCATCGACCCGCGCGCTCTCGCGGGGCGCGTCGGCATCCGATCGCGACGGCGGCGGCAGGAGGGCGGCGCAGGTGGAGCCGAGCGACGAGAGGCTCTGCGCCGAGATCCAGCCGACGAGATCGAGCTGCGACGGCGACAGCACGGGCTCGCGATCGACCAGCCGATCGAGCGGCTTGAGCTTCGCGTCGGCGCCGTGGCGAACCGACACCACCATGCCGACGCGCGCGGCGCCGCGCAGCGGAGCGAGCGCGCGCTGGCCGGGACGGAGCGCCCAGCCGTCGGGCACGCGATACGAGAACGAATGACCGAGAGGCGCGTCGAAGGCGACGTCCGCGATGCGGGGCGGCGCCGTCATCGCGTGCGGCGGCTGTCGTACTCCCGTCGAGCGAGCTGGAGATCCTCCCACGCCATGCGCTTGTATTCCTCGCCGGGATTGCGCAGGAGGAAAGCAGGATGAAAGGTCGGGACCAGGACGGCGGAGCCGTAGGGATGCACGCGCCCGCGGAGCTTGCCGATGGGCTCCTTCGTCCCGAGCAGGCTCTGCGTCGCGACGCTGCCGAGCGCCAGGACGACCTTGGGCTGGAGCACGGCGAGCTTCGCCGCGAGATACGGCGCACAGGCGGCGAGCTCGTCGGACTCGGGATTGCGATTGCCGGGCGGCCGGCACATGACGGCGTTGCAGATGTAGACCTCGTCGCGCGACAGCTCCACCTTGCGCGCCTCGAGCATCTTCGTGAGGAGCTGGCCCGCGCGCCCGACGAACGGAAGCCCCTGCGCGTCCTCGTCGGCGCCGGGACCCTCGCCGATGACCACGAACTCCGCCCGTGGACTCCCGGAGCCGAACACGACGGTGGAGCGCCCCTCGCAGAGCTTGCACTTGCGGCAGCCCTGCGCAGCCTTTTCCTGGGCGGCGAGCGCCTCGGCGGGGCCGAGCAGTACATCGCCGCTCAGGCTCGCCTCGGTGAAGCCGAGATCGCGGTGGTGGCGCAGCGTCTCGCCGAGCGCGCTCAGCGCGTCCGCGAGCTCGGCGCGCGCGTCGTCCGTGGCCATCGCCGGCTACGCGGGGGTCTTGCGGGGCGCCGCGGTGCGGAGGGATAGGACGTGGGACAGGATCGCGTCGGCAACGGCGGTCTTCGGCATCTTCGGGAGCGGCCGCGCGCCGCCCCAGCGGTCGAGGAGCAGCACCTCGTTGTCGTCGGCGTCGAAGCCGATCCCTGACCGGCTCACGTCGTTCGCCACCAGGAGGTCGATGCCCTTCGCCTCGAGCTTCGCTCGCGCGTTCGCGGCGACGTCGTTGGTCTCTGCGGCGAAGCCCACCACGAAGGCGCCCGTCCGCCGCGCGGCCACCTCGGCCAGGATGTCCGCGTTGGGCGTCAGCTCGAGCGTGAGGTCGTGCTTGCCCTTGATCTTGGCGCTGGCGGCGTGCCGGGCACGATAGTCGGCCACCGCCGCCGCCTTGATGACGATCGTCGCCTTCTCGAGGTGCTGAAGCACCGCCTCGCGCATCTCCTCGGCGGTCTGCACCGGAACGAACACCGCGCCCGCGGGCGGCGTGAGCGCCGTGGGGCCCGAGACCAGCGTGACCGCCGCGCCTCGCCGGAGCGCGGCCACCGCGAGGCCGTAGCCCATCTTGCCGGAGGATCGGTTGGAGATGTAGCGCACCGGGTCGATCGGCTCGCGCGTGGGGCCTGCGGTAACGAGCACCCGCTCGCCTGCGAGATCGCGCGCGGGCGTCAGCACCCGGTGCAGCGACTCCACGATGTCGGCGATCTCGGGGAAGCGTCCCTTGCCGCTGAGCCCCGAGGCGAGCGCGCCCGAGTCGGGCTCGAGCACGGTGACGCCGCGGGCGCGCAGCGTGGCCACGTTGGCGACCACCGCCGGATGCTCCCACATGCCGCCGTCCATCGCCGGCACCATGAGCACCGGCGCCCGCGCGGCCAGCAGGAGCGTGGTCAGGAAGTCGTCGGCGATCCCGTGGGCCGCCTTCGCGATGACATTGGCAGTGGCCGGAGCCACGACGACCGCGTGGCAGCGCTCGGCGAGCGCGACGTGCTCGACGGCGTCCGGGCTCTGCGGATCGAAAAGGTTGGTGAGGACCGGGCGCCCCGACAGCGTCCTGAACGTCAACGGGCCGACGAACTCGCGTGCGTGCTCGGACAGGCAGACCGTGACGCCCGCCCCGAGCCGGCCGAGCTCGCGCAACAGGTAGACCGCCTTGTAGGCGGCGATCGACCCGGTGACGCCCAGGATCAGCTCGCGCCCTTCGAGACTCATGCTTTGGGCGTGTCGCCGTCTTCCTTCACGCGGTACTCGACCTTGGCCGCCGCGATCTCTTCGAGGGCGCCGCTGGTCGGCTTCTTGTGCCGGCTGTCCACGCGTGGCGCGGCGCCGCGGTTGAGCTGACGCGACCGCTTCGCGGCCAGGACGACCAGCAGGTACCGGTTCGAGACCTTGTTCAACGCGCTTTCAAGCGAGGGAAATGCCATCAATCTCGTACCTCCAGATCGGGCAGGGTGAGGCCGAGCCGGGTCACGCGACAGCGCTCGGCCAGGATGATCGACTCGAGCTGATCGAGAGCCTCCTTCACGTCACGATTCACGATCAGATAATCGTACTGCCGCCACAACGCGATCTCCTCGCGCGCCCGCCGCAAGCGGCGCTCGATGTCGGCGTCCTCGTCGGAGCGCCGCTCGCGCAGCCGCTGCTCCAGCTCCTTCACCGACGGGGCCACCACGAAGATGAGCACCGCGTCCGTGTAGCGGGCCCGGAGCTGCGCCGCCCCTTGCGTGTCGATGTCCAGCAGCACATCGCGCCCGGCGCCCAGCGCCTCCTCGAGCGAGCGCGCCCGTGTGCCGTAGAGGTTGGCGTGCACGGTGGCCCACTCGGCGAACTCGTCGCGCGCGAGCATCGCCCGGAACTCGGCTTCCCGGACGAACCGGAAGTCCGTGCCGTCGACCTCGCCCGGCCGCGGCGACCGCGTGGTGACCGAGACCGAGTAGGCCAGGTCGTGCAGCCGCAGCCGGATCTCGCGGCACAGCGTCGTCTTTCCGGCCCCGGACGGCGCCGAGACGACGAACAGCGTGCCGCGACGGCTAATCACCCGAGACACCTCGCTCGGTCACCAGCCGCTGCGCCAGCGTGGCCGGCTCGAGCGACGAGAGAATGAGATGGTCGCTGCCGGTCACGATGACCGCGCGCGTGCGCCGTCCGTTGGTGGCGTCGACCAGCTTCGTGCTGCCCTTGGCGCTCTCGATGAGCCGCTTCACCGGCAGGGAGTCCAGCGCGACGATTGCCACGATCTGCTCGGCCACGACGACGTTGCCGTGCCCCACGTTCACCAGGTGCGTCACCGATCCGCTCCCGCCGTTCGGGCGACTATTCAAGGTTCTGCGCCTGCTCCCGCATCTTCTCGATTATGCCCTTGGCGGCGAGCGCCGCCTGGCTGAGCTCGAGGTCGTCGGCCTTCGACCCGATCGTGTTGACCTCCCGATTCAGCTCCTGGATCAGGAAGTCGAGCGCCCGGCCGACCGGGCCGCCCTTGTCGAGGAGCGCCTGCAGCTGGTCGAGGTGCGCGGAGAGCCGCGTGAGCTCCTCGCGCACGTCGGTCTTCTCGGCCCAGATCGCCACCTCGGTCATGAGGCGCGCCTGGTCGACGACGGTCTCGCCCAGAAGCGCGGCGATCCGCTCGCGAAGCCGCTCCTGGTAGCGCGCCAGCGCCGCGGGCGTGCGCGCCGCGACGGCGTCGACCTGCGCGCGCAGCGCGGCGTGCAGTGCCTGGAACTCGGTGCCGAGCGCCTCGCCCTCGGTCGCGCGGCTCGTGACGAGCTCGTCGAGCGCCCGGCCGAGCACGTCCGCGAGCACGGGCCACCCGACGCTGGCCGTGGGCGTCTCGGCCTCCTGCACCAGCCGCATGACGCCCGGACGCTCGAGCACCCACGCGAGCGTCACGTCACCGCCGAGCCCGACGGCGCGCCCGAGCTCCCGGGCCTGCGCGACGTACTGCGCCGCGAGCGCGGCGTCGACCGCGATCTGCTGCGAAGACTGGCCGGGCGCCGGCGCCAGCTGCACGGCCACGTCGACGCGGCCGCGCTCGAGACGGGACTGGATCAGGCGTCGCGCGTCCATCTCGACGGCCGCGAGCGCGCGCGGCAGACGGAGCGCGATGTCGAGATGACGATGGTTGACGGAGCGAGCCTCGACCGTTACGGTCACGCTGTCCCCGACCGCCTCAGCCCGGCCGAACCCCGTCATGCTGCGAAGAGTCGAGACGGGGAGGGAGCGGGCGGGTGTCACCCAGACATTATAGGGCGAAATCTCCTGTAGTGTCAATATGTTGCGGTTGACACCGTTTGGCCGAAGGGCTAGACTCCCGCGCTCGTGTGGCCCATGCGCGTTCGTCGTCGGTGGCGGTAAGCGCGCGTGACTCGCTGGGTCCTCGTCACCCTCGGTGTCCTTCTCCTGCTCGGTATCGCCACCGTCGCACTCGCCCGGCTCCTCGGCAAGTCGGGATCGCGCGGCTCCGTCGTCGTGTCAATCGTCTCCCGGTGGATCGCCGCGTACGTGCTCTGGAGCCTCGGAGGCGGTCTGGCGCGAACGTACGGCCTGCTCGTCGAGTACTACACGCCCGCGTTCGCGGTGATCGCGCTGCTCGGCGCGCTGTTTGAGTACCGGGCACGCCTCCGGGCCGGGCGCGACCGGGCGCTGGCGATCTTCGTCGGCGTGCAGCTGGCGTGGCTCGTCTTCGTGCTCCTGCAGAACGGGTTGCTCACCCCCGGGTGGTGATAGGCTCAGGGAATGGGCGAGCAGGATGCGATCCTGGTCGTCGACGCCGACCCCGAAGCCGCGCTCCACCTGAGCGATTTCCTCGAACGCGAGGGCTACTCGATCGCCGTCGCCGGGACCGGCGGCGAGGGTCTCAGGCGCGTTCGCCAGGAGCGCTTCGCGCTCGTTTTGATCGACCTCGAGCTTCCCGACATCGATCCCACCCTCATCGTGACCGAGGCCGGGCGTGTCGAGGCGCCGCCCGAGGTCATCGTGGTCACCGGCCGCGCTACCGTCGACTCGGCGATCCAGGCGGTGGAGAGCCGGAGCGCGGGCTACATCCTGAAGCCCGTCGATCTCGTCCGTCTGGGCGCGATCGTCGCGCGGGTGTTCGAGCGGCGCCGGCTCGCGCTGGATAACGCGCGGCTCAACGCCGAGCTGACGGAGCGGCTGGCCGAGAGCGAAGCCCTCGCCGCAATTTCGGCGACGGTCAGCTCCACCCTGGACGTGCACGAGGCGTTGCGACGGATCTGCCGCGAGCTGGCCCATCTGCTCGGCGCCGATACCTCCGCCGCCTATCTGCACGAGCTGGCGACCGGTCAGCTTGTGCCGGCCGCCGCGTATCACGTGCCCAAGGAGTATCTGCCGACGCTCTCGTCGACCCCGCTGCCGCTCAAGGAACAGGGCTTTTTCCTCCCCCTGTGGGCCGATCGGCGGCCCGTTTTCACCGACGACGTGGCGCGGGACTCGCGGTTCACGCACACGATGTTCCGGAGCTTCCCGCACCAGTCGGGCCTGCTCCTGCCGCTGATCGTCGACGACGAGGTGATCGGGGGCTTCTACGTGGTGTGGTGGACGATGCGCCGGCGCTTTTCCGAGCGAGATCTGCAGCGGCTCGAGCGCGTCTGCGAGCAAGTGGGATTCTTCCTGCGCAACGCCCGCCTCTACGAGCAGGTGGAGCGCAACCAGCGTCGCCTCGAGGTGCTCAACGACGTGTCGCGGCGCCTGGCCGCCGCCCACGACCCGCAGGAAGTGCTGACGATCATCGTCAACGAGGCCGCCCGGCTCGTCGGCGCAGAGGCGGCGGGGATTCGTCTGCTGGACGGTGACGAGCTCGTGGTCGGCGCCCGGACCGATTCGGCCTCGAGTGTCATGTCGCGGCCGCGGCTCAAGGTGGGGGAGAGCCTCACCGGCCTGGTCGTGGCGCGGGGCGAGCCCGTCGTCGTCGAGGATCTGACCGCCGACACCCGCTACGATTCTGCCCACAAGCAGGCCGCCCTCGCGCGGGGCTATCGAGGATTTATCGGCGTCCCACTCAACGCCCACGGCCGCACGGTCGGCACGCTCAACGTCTTCACGCGGGGCGCCCGGCGCTTCCTGCCCGACGAGGTCGCGCTCCTGTCGGCCCTCGCCGACCAGGCCGCGCTCGCCATCGAGAAGTCGCAGCTGCTTCACGAGACCCAGGAGGGCCGCGCGCTCCTCGAGCGGCTCTCCCACGCCGCGATCGTGATGCAGAGCTCCTGGGAGCGCGAGGATCGGCTCGAGGCGTTCGTTCGCGCCTCGCGCGAGGTCGTGGGGTTCGATCGCGTGAACGTGTTCCTCCTGACCGCTGACGGCTCCGAGCTCGAGTGTGTGACGGCCGGCGGCGACCCGGACGCACCCGGTCTTCGCCTGCCGGTGACGCCGGACGCCGGGCCCTATCACGAGGCGCTCAAATCCCGCCGGCCGGTGGCGGTGCTCTCCGACGAGGACCTGGCGCGGGTGCTGCCGCTCGATCGGACGCACCTCGATCACCCCTACCTGCGCTCGCGGCGCTTCGTGGTCGCGCCGCTCGTCGTCGGCGAGCGCGTGATCGGTGTCGTCAGCGCCGACAACAAGACGAGCCGGCGCCCGATCAGCCGGCAGAGCATCGAGCCGTTCAGCTCGCTCTGCCAGAACCTCGCGATGGCGCTCGAGGAGAGCCGCCTCTACACCGCCGCGCGCGCCCGCGAGCAGGAGGCGACGCAGCTCTACGCGGTGACGCGGCAGCTGGCCACCAGCCTCGATCGCGAGCGCCTGCTCGATGTCATCGCCGCGCAGGCCCTGGAGCTGACCGGCTGCGACGCCGTCGGCATCTTCTTCTACGACGTGAAGCGCGAGGCGCTCGTCTTCCATCGCGGGCTGCACCTGCCGACCGAGCTGACCAGCGGCCTCGCCCTGCGTCCGGGCGAGGGGGTCGCCGGCCGCGCCTATCTCGAGCGCCGGCCGGTGTGGACGCGCGACCGGCTGAACGACCCGGCGGTGCGCCACTCGCCGGCGGCGCAGCGGATCGTCGACGCCGCGGCGCCGCGCGCCTATCTGGCGGTACCCATCATCAGCCGCGAGGAAACGCACGGCGTCCTGGTCGTGTACATGTCCACGCCCCACGACTTCACGCCGCGCGAGGTGCAGCTGGTCTCCACGCTCGCCGACCACGCGAGCCTCGCGCTCCAGAACGCGCGCCACTTCGAGGAGATGCGGCACCGCGAGCGCGAGGCCAAGACGCTCTCCGACGGTCTGGTACTCCTGAACCAGGCATCCCGCGCGCTCTACCGCACGCTCGAGGTCGACAAGATGCTCGACGGCGCGCTGAAGGAGCTGGCCCAGGCCTTCGGCGCCAGCGGCGCGCTCATTCGCCTGCTCGCCGGGGACGGCAGTATCAGCCGGAGCGTTGGTCACTGGGTGTCCGCCGGGCAGCCGGGCGATCCCGGTCGGCGCGGCGGGATCAGCGACTACGTGTGCCGGACCCGGACGCCCTTGCTCCTGCGCGACATCACGAAGCATCCCGACTTCGTCCATCCGGCGAACCTCGCGCACGGCGTGCGCTCGATCGCGGCGTTTCCGATCGTCGGCCAGCGCGAGCGGGTGCTCGGCATCCTTCTGCTCTACTACACGACGCCCCAGCCCTTCCCGGACACCGAGACGCGCCTGCTCACGTCCTACGCCGACCAGCTCGCGACGGCGCTCGAGAACGCCGGGCTCTACGAGGAGACGCAGACGCAGCGGGGGCGGCTCACGCAAATCTTCGACTCGACGTCCGACGGGATCGTGCTGATCAGTCCCACCGGCGAGATCCAGGCGGCCAATCGGCAGGCGGGCGAGCTCCTGAGCTTCGACGCGGACAGCGTCATCGGGACCCGCCTGGCAGATCTCCTGGCCAGCGCCCGCAGTACGCTGCCCGACTACGATCGCGCGTTCCGGGACCTCGAGGCCTTGCTGCGGAATCCGGGCCGGGGCGGCGAGGGCGACCTGGAGCTCCGGCGCACCGGGCGCACCGTGCACTGGACGGCCCAGCCCACCAGGGACGCGGCGTGCGGTATCGTCGGGCTCACGCTGACCCTCAGCGACGTGACGCACGAGCGGCAGGCCAGCCAGATGAAGACCGACTTCGTCTCGTTCGTCACCCATCAGCTCCGCACGCCCCTGGCCGGGATCAAGTGGATGCTCGAGCTCGCCGCCCAGTCGCCCGAGATGGCCGGTGAGGCCGGCAGCTACGTCGGGGACGCCCGCGCGGCAGCCGAGCGGCTGATCGTGCTCGTGAACGACCTGCTGGACATCTCGCGCCTCGAGAGCGGCAAGATGAGCGTGGCGCTCCAGCCAGCGAGCCTGGCGAAGCTGACCCGGAGCGTGCTGGACGACCTCGCGCCGCTGATTCGCGAGAAAGGTCACCGGCTCTCGGTGCAGGATGGGGGCGAGGCAACGGAGGTGCTGGCGGATCCGCAGCTCCTGCGCCAGGTCGTCCTGAATCTCACGTCCAACGCCATCAAGTACACTCCGGCGGGCGGCGTCATCTCGATCGCGCTGGGCCCCGGGACGGGCCCGACGGCCCGGTGGGCCATCACCGACAGCGGCATCGGCATTCCGGAGGGCGGCCGGGCCCGGCTCTTCGAGAAGTTCTACCGGGCCGACAACGCTCACACGGTCGAAACCGAGGGAACGGGGCTGGGTCTCTACCTGGTGCGCCTGATCGTCGAGCGGCTCGACGGCCAGGTCTGGTGCGAGTCCGAGGAAGGCCGGGGATCGACGTTCAGCTTCACGCTCCCGGTCAGCGGGTGACTGCCATGGAGACGACGGGCAAGCGGGTGCTGCTGGTGGAGGACGACCGGTTCCTGCGGCGGGCGTGCGAGGCGAGCCTTCGTCAGCGCGGGCTGACGGTGACGACCGCCGCGGACGGCGAGGAAGGGCTGCGCCTGGCGCGGAGCGAGCGGCCGGACATCGTGCTGCTCGACATGCTCATGCCGAAGCTCTCGGGCCTCGAGGTGCTGCGGGCGCTCCGCGGCGACGAGGCGACTCGCGGTCTGCCGGTGCTCATTCTCTCGAACTCGTCGCGCGAGCAGGACATCGCCGAGGTGAACCGCCTGGGGGTGTCCGGCTACTTCGTGAAGTCTAACCTGTCTCTGCAGGAGCTCGGCGATCTGGTCGGGCGCGTTCTGAACGGCGAGAGCGCCTAACTCCCGCGCCGACTCACCGAAACGCACCTGAAACACCGGCCTGCTAGACGCGGCTGCCGGGCTTGATCGCCTGGCTGCCCGCGCGGCAGAGCGGACACTCTTCCGGCTTCCACGTCGTCGCTTTCACGGTGGCCAGCGCCGCGCGCTTCACGGGAAAGTGAGCCGTGCCGCCGCTACGGTCGATCAGCGTGCCCACGCCCACCACCGTGCCGCCGAGCGCCTCGGCGCACGTGATGACCTCGCGAATGGAGCCGCCCGTGGTCATCACGTCCTCGACCACCAAGCATCGCTCGCCGGCCGGCAGCGTGAACCCGCGCCGGAGCCGCATGACGCCGTCCTCGCGCTCGGTGAAGAGCGCCCGCGCGCCGAGCGCGCGCGCTACTTCGTGGGAGACCACGATGCCGCCGATCGCCGGCGCCAGCACGCTGCCGATGCGGTCACCCCGGAACGGCGCCGCGAGCGCCTCGCCGAGCGCGGCCGCGTGAACCGGATGCTGCAGCACGAGCGCGGATTGTAGATAAACGTCGGAGTGAAGCCCGGAGGTGAGCCGGAAGTGGCCGTGCAGGAGGGCGCCCGTAGCCTCGTAGAGCTCGAGGGTCTCGCGGTCCGTCACGGCGCGGCGAGCTCCGCCAGGATCGCGCTCGCGGCGACGGCTGGATCGCGCGCGCCGGTGATCGGCCGGCCCACCACCAGGTAATTGGCGCCGGCGGCCAGCGCCCGCCGCGGCGTCGCGACGCGCACCTGGTCGTCCCGGCGCTCCTCGCCGCTCGCCGGGCGGATGCCGGGCGTGACGATGACCCATTCGGGCCCCATCGCCAGCCGCAGCGGGCTGATCTCGTGGGCCGACGCGACGCAGCCGTCGAGGCCGGCCTCGCGGGCGACGCCCGCCAGATGTAGCACGTGGGCTTCGACGCTCGACGGCACGCCGACCTCGCGCTGGAGCGTCGTTCGATCGAGGCTCGTCAGCACGGTCACGCCGAGGCAGAGCGGCCGCGGCACGCCGAAATCGTGCGCGCCCTTCGCCGCCGCCTCGGCCCCGGCGCGCATCATCGCTAGGCCGCCGCTCGCGTGAAGGTTCAGCATGAAGACGCCGTGGCGCGTGGCCTCGCGCACGGCGGCGCCCACCGTGTTCGGGATGTCGTGGTACTTCAGATCGAGGAAGACGCGGAAGCCGCGCTTGCGGGCCCGCTCGATCGCCGCCGGGCCCGCGGCCGTGAAAAGCTGCGAGCCGATCTTGCATCCGGTGACGAGGCCCTCGAGGCGGGCCAGCAGCGACTCTGCCTCGTCGAGACTGGGAACGTCGAGCGCGACCAGCAGGCGGTCGGCGGCGCTAGGCGAGGCCAGCGTGGTACTCCTGCAGGCTCTGGACGTGGAGCTCGCCCTTCAGCAGGGCCTCGATCGCGCCGATGGCGGCCTGCGCGCCGTCGAGTGTCGTGTAATGCGGGATGTCCTGGGCGACCGCCGTCCGGCGGATGATCGCCGAGTCGCGCCGGGCGCGCCCATTGTCAGGGGTATTGATGACCAGCGCGATCTCGCGGCGTCTCATGAGGTCGATCACGTTCGGGCGATACGCTTCGCCTACCTTGTGGATTGTCTCGACCGCGACACCGTATCGCATCAGCACCCTGGCGGTACCGGGCGTGGCGACCAGCGTGTACCCGAGGTCAGTGAGCCGCCGCGCCAGCGGCGCGACGGCGCGCTTGTCACCACTCCGCACGGAGACGAAGATTTTGCCGGCGGTGGGCATGGACAGACCGGCCGCGATCTGCGACTTGAGATAGGCCTTGCGGAAGTCGTGATCGAGGCCCATCACCTCGCCCGTCGACTTCATCTCCGGCCCCAGCACGGTATCGACCCCCGGGAATTTGACGAAGGGGAAGACCGATTCCTTGACGGCAATGTGGGGCAATTCCCGTCCGTCCCACGAGAGCCAGCGCTCGAGCGACTCGCCGAGCGCGGCGCGCGTGGCGACCTTGGCGAGCGGCAGCCCGATGGCTTTGGAGACGAACGGGACCGTCCGGGAGGCGCGCGGGTTCACCTCGAGCACGTACACGGTGTCGCTCTGGATGGCGAACTGCACGTTGATGAGCCCGACCACCCCGAGCGACAGCGCGAGCGCCCGCGTCTGGTTGCGAAGCGTCTGGATCTCGTCCTCCGACAGGGAGTAGGGCGGCAGCGCGCAGGCGGCGTCGCCCGAGTGGATCCCGGCCTTCTCGATGTGCTCCATCACGCCGCCCACCAGTACGTGGGTGCCGTCCGCCACCGCGTCCACGTCGATCTCGATCGCGTCGTCCAGGAACTTGTCGATGAGAACGGGGTGCTCGGGCGACACCTGCACCGCCTCGTGCATGAACTCGCCGAGGTCCTGCTCGTCGTGGACGATGCGCATGGCGCGCCCGCCCAGGACGTACGACGGACGGACGAGAACCGGATAGCCGATCTGGGTCGCGATGATCCGGGCCTCGGCCAGCGACCGCGCGGTGGCGCCGGCGGCCTGGCGGAGGCCCAGCTCGGTGATGAGATCGTTGAAGCGCTGCCGGTCCTCGGCGCGGTCGATCGCGTCGGGCGAGGTGCCGAGGATGGGCACGCCGGCGTCGCGTAGCGGCACCGCGAGCTTGAGCGGCGTCTGACCGCCGAACTGCACGACGACGCCGAGCGGATGCTCGCGCTCGACGATGTTGAGGACGTCCTCGAGCGTCAGGGGCTCGAAGTAGAGGCGGTCCGACGTGTCGTAATCCGTCGAGACCGTCTCGGGGTTGCAGTTGACCATGATCGCCTCCACGCCGAGGTCCCGCAGGGCGAATGCGGCGTGGACGCAGCAGTAGTCGAACTCGACGCCCTGGCCAATCCGGTTGGGCCCGGAGCCCAGGATGACCACCTTGCGCCGCGTGGTCGGCGGCGCCTCGTCCTCTTCCTCGTAGGTCGAGTAGAGATACGGGGTGTGCGCGACGAACTCGGCGGCGCACGTGTCGACGGTCTTGAAGGTGGCGCGGATCCCGGTCTCGCGCCGGCGCGCCCGGATGGTCGCTTCTGACGTTCCCGCGAGCTCGGCGATGCGCCGGTCGGCGAACCCGAGCTGCTTGGCCCGCCGCAGCACCTCCGGATCGGCCAGCGCCGCCTGGGCGATGCGCGGCTCGAAGGCGACGATCTCCCGCATGTTCTCGAGGAACCAGGGGTCGATTCGCGTCAGCGCGTGGATCGTCTCGGTGGTGAGCCCGGCCCGGTAGGCGTCGCCGATGGCGAACATCCGATCGGGATTCGGGACCTGGAGCAGGCGGGTGAGCTCCGCGTCGTCCAGCTTTCGCCCGAGCGTGAGACCCCAGCGGTCCTGCTCGAGCGAGCGGATCGCCTTCTGCAGCGCTTCCTTGAACGTGCGCCCGATCGCCATGACCTCGCCGACCGACTTCATCTGGGTCGTCAGCGTGCGATCGGCCTCGGGGAACTTCTCGAACGCCCAGC
>Ga0134127_10001651_pt1 | contig 16490 bp, 10 predicted proteins | sample KB31753_FD_96459 | JGI IMG/M metagenome (GOLD analysis project Ga0134127, IMG submission 96459) | Terrestrial soil microbial communities with excess Nitrogen fertilizer from Kellogg Biological Station, Michigan, USA - KB3-175-3 | ecosystem: Environmental > Terrestrial > Soil > Unclassified ...
ATCGCAGTTGTCGCTGGCCGTGCCGCCCAAAGCCAGGAATCCCGCGATGGTCGTGGCCGCAGGCGGAACGCCGCTGCTGCACTGCACGGAGACGGCTTGCGGACAGGTGATGCTCGGCTTGGTCGTGTCGTTGACCAGGAAGCTTTGGTTGCAAGTGCGGGAGCAGCCGTTTTTGGTGACGGTGAGGGTCAAGGTGAACGGTTGATTACAAGCTGGGCCGGCAGTCACACTAACGGATGCATTAGTCGATCCTGGTGGAATTGAGCCGTTCCCGGTGATCGACCAGGCATAGGAATCCATGTTCGCCGGACCGTTGTAGGAGTTGCCCGCGGAGGATGGGCAGACTGGGGAAGAACCGGTGATCGAACAGGCCGGCAGAGCACCAACGATTGTTTGGAAAGTACACGTCAGTGTTCTTCCGTTTTGGTAAGTAATGACGACCTGGAGGGTATAGTTTTGAGTGCCCGCGTTCACGAGCGTCGTCGGGCTGTTTTGAGGATGTCCTGCAGCGAACGTCGCGTCCGTAACGGGCAGGATGCTCCAACTGTAGTTCACCGCGTTGTTCTGCTGGCCCTGGGCCACAGTATAAGTGACCCCCTGCGTGCCTGCGCAAACGGCGCTCAAACCGCCGATGCACTGGGCGGGTGCCGGTTGAATCTCCACGTCCTTCACGCACGTGCTGGAGCAGCCATTCTGGTTGGTGACGTTCAAAGTGAGGCGAAACGAGCCGTTGCCGCCAAACGGAACGTCAATCTTGATCGACTGTGAGTCGAGTGCGCCGCCATTAACGTCATAAGCCACGACGTTGGGTGTTCCTGAAAGGACAGAAACGGTCCAGGAGTATGCCATGCCTGCGGGCGCGCTGTAGGGATTACCGGTCGAGCCCTCGAAGACGAAATCGTCTCCAGTGATGCTGCAGGCAGGCAACGGATTGACGGTCAAAACAACATCATTGGTGTTCATGCAGCCGCTTGCGTCAGTCACGGTGAGACGCAGTGTGGCAGTGACGTTGGTGCCAGTAACGTTCACGGTGGCGGGCAAATTCGTACAGTTGTTGCAAGAAGTCCCTGAAACGATGTTCGCCGGTCCGGAGGCGACACTCCACCCCATTGAGTTGATGGCAGTGCTACCGGGATGCGCAACGCCACTGAGCGAGAAGGCTGTCGAAGCGCCCTCGGTACATTTGGCTTGAGCCAGTCCAGCATCGGCGAGTCCGATCGTCAACTTGACTTGGTGAGGAGCGACGAAGTCTGTAATGTTCGCGGAAGGTGAAGCGGAGGTTTTTGTTTTGATCACGATCGTCTTAACGCCAATCGATAAACAAGGATCAAAGCTGCCAATGAGAGCCGTCACGTCCACCGCCGCCTCGGCAAATAGATTCGCGGCATAAGTGGTGCCGCCAAAAGCGCCGTAGGGCACAGGAACTGAGCTGGAGTTTACCGCAATCAAAACCGCGCTTGAAGGAACCGTGGCGTTAACATAGTCATAACCACATCCGCCGCTGACGGCCTGCCATCGTTGGACAAAGAAGTTCGCAGTCGATCCGCCACTGGCGAGCTCGACCGTCAAAAGAAAGTCGTTGGCCGTGCGCCCGCAATTCGGTCCGGCAGAGCTAAAGCCGCCGGAGACGCCGTCCAGATTTGTCGTCATCAAGAGCGTATTTTGCAGAAACTCGAAATCAATATAGGAGGTACCATTATCGCTAAGACGATCTCCAGAAATGACCACCCAAATATGGCCAGTGGCATCCTGGGTAATATGAAACAGGCCATTGTTGATATCGTCCTTGGCGGTCGGCTTGGACAGATTCCATTCCCACTTCGCACTTGTTGCAGTATTCGGGTTGTCGTTCACCTTACTACCGCCCTTGAAGGTGTCGTCGCCGGCGCTGTTGAACAGGTCCACGACGCGAAAAGTGATGTTGGTATTTAGGGACCCTCCCGCTGTCGTCAATACGTTGCCGCCGCTTCCACCGGGACCGGGTATCCAATCCCCAATGCCGACGGTGGGCGTGTTTGCCTGAAGGTTCCCGTCAATGCCAAAACCGCCCGTGGGAGGGTTGACCGGGGCCGTCCCCGAGGCGGCGCGGGCGGGCTGCGCGAGCAGAATGCTTGCGCAACAGGCAGCGAGCAGCACCCACCCGGAGCGGCGGCAAAGTAAATTGAGCGGGATGGTCGAGAGCGATGTTTTCATATCAATTTCCGACTTTCTTCTGTTCTCTTTTCTGGCTAGCAACGGCGATTCATTTCTTCACTGATTCAGCAAATTGAAGGATCCTCCTGCATTGCACTGTCCTGGACAAACACAACACACGGGACAAGGTACCTGCGCAGCGGTCGTGGAAAGCGCCTCCGTCCAAGGTCCACATGCAGACCTATTGGAGACAGATCGCCCCGAGAGCCGACTAGAGCAGGAAGATGCGGAACCCTTGGGGTGATAGCATGAAGGCGGGGGCTGTGACAAGACTTTTCTGCAAAATTGTCAAACCCTTGATTTACTCAGAAGAACTATGGTGCGCGCGGCGGGAGTTGAACCCACAACCTACGGCTCCGGAGGCCGGCGCTCTATCCAGTTGAGCTACGCGCGCAGTGGCTGGAAAAGCCGCTGACGGGCTTAGTCCAGATGGGAGAGCCTACTTCCAGTTCAAAAGCACCGGCAAGCAAATCCGACGGTGTTTACTTCGACCGCGCACACCGGAAACCCGAGTGGGACAAGCCCGTGTCGGGCGAAGTCTTCATTCGGGCACTGGGTCGGTAGCCTTTGCAATAGAGGTCCGAGCACAGATAGGAGCCGCCGCGCTGCACGCGCTTGGCCACGCCCGGTTCGTTGGGATCGAAGCTCGTGTCCGGACCCGCTGGATTGCGCGGTGGCGAGCGGTCGTAGTAATCGGGCAGATACCAGTCGCTGCACCACTCCCAGACGTTGCCGGCCATGTCGTAGAGGGCGTAGCCGTTCGGGGGGTAGGAGCCGACGGGCCCGGTGAGGCGGTATTGATCGGCCAAGGTGTTCTCGTTCGGAAACCGGCCTTGCCAGATGTTCGCGCGCCATTTGCCGTCGGGCACTTGCTCGGCGCCCCACAGGTAGGGTTGCTGTTCCTGGCCGCCGCGCGAGGCGTATTCCCACTCGGCCTCGGTTGGCAACCGCTTGCCCTCCCATTTGGCATAGGCCATCGCGTCGAACCAGGCGATGTGAACCACGGGATGGTTCTCGCGCCCCTTTAGATCGGAATTCGGTCCTTCGGGATGACGCCAGTTTGCGCCCGCGACGTATTTCCACCAGATGAAATGGTTTTCCAATGGCACTTCGCCAGGCGGCGGTGTGAAGACAACGGACCCGGGAACCAGATTCTCAGGCGGCGCGCCCGGAAAATCCTTTGGATCCGGCTTGCGCTCGGCCACGGTGACGTAGCCGGTCGTACGGACAAATTGCTCGAACTTTTCGTTCGTCACTTCGAACCGGTCGAGCCAGAACCCGTCGAGAGTGATTCGGTGGACGGGCTTCTCGTCTGCCTGCCCCTCTTCCGAACCCATCAGGAAGGTGCCGCCGGGAATCCAAATCATGCCGTTCGTCACGGGCTTGCCGGCAGGCGTCTGCGTCGTGTTGGTGGACGGGGAGGACTGCATTTCGTCCGTCGCCTTGCGGATGCGCTGGATGCGTTTCACCTCGCGGACCATGAAAAACACACAGGCCAGGAAGAAGAGCGCGACCATGAACAGCGCGATCTTGGGCCACTGCAGCGGCTGGGGCGGGGTCGGATCGGGGGAACTCATGGAGGGTCAACGAACTGCGGCCTGCGGGCAAAGGGTTGAAGCGTTGAAGCGTTGAAGCGGAAGCGTGCCCGACGCTGGGCGTCGAGGCTCAGTCAGGCCGCTGCGTCGGACTCGAACGACCTGTTTCATGATCTGACTGATCCTACCATTGGTTCCTTTCCACGATCCAAAACGATTTGGCACTCCGGCGAGGCGGTCGAGATCGGCGTACGCGCGTAAGCGTCGCCGTAGCACCCCAACTCCGGCCCCATGTCCTCGCCAGCGATCCAGACAAAGTTCGGCCTCTCGGCCGCCAGACCTGCAACTGCCGCGAGCATTATCGCGAGGAAACACTTCACGCCCTGAGAATGGCCGCGAGCGGAGTGCGCGCGAAAGGAATTTCTGGAAGGTCATTACAATGTAATACCGTAGCGCAGGACAATTTCTGGCGATTGTAGCGGCGGTCTGTGACCGCCGAAGTCGGGCCAGAATGTGCACCTTGTTCGGCGCTCACAGAGCACCGCTCGGCGCTCACAGAGCGCCGCTACAGTTTCTTGAGCGGGCTGCTTACGGGAGAGGGCCGGGTGAGGTGAGAAAAGGAAGTGAGAAAAGGAATAAGTGATCGCTTGCACAAAAACTGAGATCCTCCGCCGTGACACTCGCCGCTTGCGACCGCGCTCGACGGGTGCACGGCAGGGCCCTACCATTTTGCCATGAATCCTTCGAACGAAATGAGCGGCGGAATTCTCTCCGGCTTTGCCAGGCGGATTTGCACCACCACAACTTCGTGGCTCCTGGGAGTGATGTGCGTGGGAACGATTCACGCCGCCATTCGGCAGGAAAACTTCGATCGCGAACCGCCCAATTGGGAAGGCATCAATCATCGAGGCAAGTTTTTCGAGGCGAAGAATGTGACTCAGGATTTTGGCTACAGTGCGACGTCCAACCGCGCGGGCGGACAACCGGGAGAAATGGGAGGCCGAATCAACCCCGCTGCCGAGCCCGCTTGGTACGGCTACGTTTTGCCCAGGCCACTGACGTTCGAGTCGCCAATGAGCGCCGAAGGCCGGTTGTTCGCGGCCCGAGGGGGGAGCCATTGTCTCTTCGGCTTCTTCAATACGAACACGCTGGATGGCTGGCGCACTCCTAACACGATCGTGGCGCGGATCAACGGCCGCGGCGAGAGCTTTCATTGCCACTTCGAGTATTGCACGAGCCGCTGGCGGGCTGGGGCGGGTGTCATTGGCGAAATTGTTCCTGGGGAACGGATCAGCGCCCGGAACATCCCGAGCGGCAAGCCTTGTGAATGGAAGCTGACTTACGATCCCCAGGGCGCCGGCGGGCATGGCCTGCTGACCTTCACCCTCGACGGAGTCACCGCCCGCTGTGAGATTACCCCAGAGCACCGCCGCGAAGGAGTCACGGTGACTCATTTCGGCCTGCTGCCCGTGATGAAAGCCTGGGACAGCCCGGGAGAGATTTGGATGGACGATGTGAAGGTCAATGGAGTCGCGTTTGATTTTGGGAAGGATCCGAATTGGGATGCATTCAACAATCGACGCACTTACACCACGACCAACACGCGGCCCAAGTTTGATTTCGGCTGGAGCCCGACTCATCACGCCGGCGGCAAACAATCGGGGGAATTGGGCGGTCTGATTTTCCGAGGGGATTGCCGGGAACCCAGCCGGATGGCCTCGTATGGCGACCGCATCGAGGGGCTCAGCTTGAAAACTCCCTTGGAGGCTCGAGGCAAGGTTTCCATGTTGCGCGGCGTCAGCGACAGCACGGCGTCGATTGGTTTCTACAATTCCAACTTCAGCATGCGCAGCAATCCCTCGCAGAAACACTCCGTGCCGATGGACTACCTGGGCATCAACATAGAGGGTCCGTCTGCCGAGGGCTTTTTCTTCTATCCCGTTTACCGGACTCATGGCGATGAGGAACGAGCGCTCGGCGCGAATAACGGCAAGGCGCCCCGCATTTTTCCCGATCGGCGTGTTCACGATTGGTTCCTGCGCTACGACCCTGCCGGGGCCAATGGCAATGGCCAAATCACCGTCGGGCTGGATGAACAGACCTGCACACTGGACTTGGGGCCGGGCCACAAAGACCTCGGGGCGACGTTCGACCGGTTCGGAATCTGCACGCCCTGGATCGACGGGAATAGCGTAACGGCCTATTTCGACGATCTGACTTACACGAGTGCTCCGGACGTCCCGGCTGCAGGCAAGTAGACTTGGAAGTCGTTGGGCTGGACGGAGTAGCGATTTCAACTTTGTAAGTGGTTTGAGCTGATTTGATTCGGCTGAATGGGTTTGATTGCGTTGACTCGCCTTGACTCGCCCTTACTAGCCTGCCCGATGGTCATAGGGAGCTTTGAGCTCCAACTTTGGAGCGATTGGGACCAGGAGCCGATGTAGTGGGACGGGCTTCCAGCCTATCTCCTCGGGCATCCTGCCCGCGGAAGGAACTGGGGCTGGAAGCCCCGGGAGATAGGCTGGAAGCCTGTCCTACTATCCGGCGGTTCATGCGAGAAATGCGGTGGGTCGGACTGGACTGTGCCTGATTGTGTTGGACTTGGTTTGACAGTGTGTGTGGGAGCGGTGTGGCTCCGAATTTCCGTGGGACATCCACACGCGATTTGGCGAGCAGGGCGAGCCTCCTCGCGAGCCGTGAACCAGGAGCTGCCGCGCACCGACTCGGGTGGACGCTCGCCCCACCAACCAAACTGAAACCCGACTCAGATTCGGCCAAATGCCAGGCACACTGTCATTCATACCCTCCACCTTAAGCATACTTTGAAGCAGAGGTGTTAGCCCCAAACGAGCGAAACGAGCGAAACGAGCGAGAAAACAGCGACCGAAGGGGAAAAACGACCGTGATCAGCACCCGAGTGGCTTCAAAATTGCATCAAATTCCGAGGCATTTCGCAATTTGACGGCCCTGCCGGCTCGACCCGCGAACTCATCTGCGCACCGCTTTGACCCGGATGATCACGTTGCTGCCCGACGGCAGGCCACAAATCGTTTCATTGGTGCCGAGGAGAAAGCGGTTGGTTTGAACTGTGAGCGCCAGCCAATTGCTGCCGGCCATAGTGGTCTTGAACTCGGGAAACACGGAGTAGTTACTCGGCGCCGTGGTGCGCAGAACCAGGTTGGTGCCGACGGTAAACCTGGCGACGCGCACAGGCACGGTGATGATGTTTCCGCCGAATGGGTGTAGCGTACAGCGGTACGTGTAATTCGACTCCGCCAGCGGGACCTTCCAGGTAATGGTCCCAGAAAATGTAGCGTTGTTGGAGACGCCGGTACTGTTGATGCGGAAAGGATGGGAAGAGCTGGTGTTGATCGCAAACGTGTAGGTCTCGCCGCGCACGACCGTAATCGTCGGGTTTTGGCCCGCGATTGGGCCTGATGGCGTGGAGAAAGAGTAAAAGAAGCCTGGGGCAGTGACGCTGAAATCCGCGCCGCGCGCTTGCGGGACCAACGGCAGTAGAGCGAACACCGCGACGAACGCACTGAGATTCATCGACAAGTTCATGATGGCTCTCGTGAACAATCAGGTCGTCCCGCACCCAAGGAAAGAGCCTGTGTGGAGTCAGATCCTCGTTACCATACCCACCGCCATAAGGCAACACGCTATTCCGAGATAGTGCGATTCGCTAATGCCGGGATTGGTGTGGCGAGCCTCCGCGCAAGCCGCGCTCGCCCCCAAACTGGAATCGACACGGTCTCCGCACTTGCCTACGCTGCGCGCGAAATTACCAATCGCGACGTCCACGCCGTTCGCAATTCGGCGTTGGCCTGCGTTGGCAATCGTTCATCGCCATGAAGATCAGCCGCATTCTTTGCCAAGTCCTCCGCGTCGAACGCGTAGCCGCCAAGACCGCCAGTTGCCAGGATGTCGTCCTCGTACGCGTGCTCACGGACGACGGTTTGGAAGGCATCGGCGAAGCCGACGCTTCGCCCGAAGTCATCAAGGCGATCGTGGACGCGCCGTTCAGCCATAACATCGCCTGCGGCCTTCGGGAAATCCTGCTCGGTGAAAACCCCCTCGAAACCGAGCGGCTCTGGCAGAAAATGCTTCGCCGGACCCAGTATTTCGGGCGCACTTCGGTCACGCTTGCCGCCATGAGCGCCGTGGACATGGCGCTGTGGGACCTGAAAGGGAAGCGATTCGGCGTGCCAGTCCACACGTTGCTCGGCGGCAAGCAGCACAGTCGAATCAAGGCGTATGCCAGCATCCTCTTCGGCAGCGACGGCGCGGAGACGCGAGACATTGGCCGACACTGGATCCAACGCGGCTACCGCGCCGTGAAATTCGGCTGGGAGCCGATGGGCCAGAGCGAAGCGCTCGACCTGGAGTTGGTGCGCGGGGCGCGGGAGGGCCTCGGACCGGACAATATGCTGTTCATCGACGCGGGGTGCGTGTGGGACGCCCGCACCGCCTTGCGGCGGGCCCAACAGTTCGCGGAGTTCAATCCGGGCTGGCTCGAGGAGCCGCTGCGGCCGTGGGACATCGACGGGTATGTCTGGCTGCGCGACCGTTCCCCGATCCCGATCGCGGCGGGCGAAGCCGAGTGCGGGCGGGAATCGTTCCGGCCGTTCATCGACCGCCACGCGCTGGACATCTACCAGGTGGACCCCTCGCGCTGCGGTTTCACCGACGCCGCGTTCATCCGGGCCCGGGTCGAGGAGATCAATGCCCGGCTCTGCAACCATTGCTACACCAGCCCGGTAACCGTGGCGGCTTCGCTGCACTGGCTCTGCACGTGCCGCGACGCGTTCGTGTTCGAGGATTGCGTGGATGATTCGCCCATGCGCCACGAATTGACCCAGGAGAAATTCCAGGCGAGCGCGGACGGCTATATCGCAGTGCCCGACGGGCCGGGACTGGGCTTCACACTGAACGAAGCGTTTATCAAGCGTCATCTTGTCGCGCAATCGGGCTAGCTGGTTGCCAAAAGTCATTTCCGATTGGTGGCGCACGACCTGCCGGTCGTGCGAGGCTGCGCGGCAACGCAGCCCCACCAATCGGAAATGACTTTTGACAAACTCTATAGCCATGACCACTGAGGCGCGCGTGGCCCCAGCCGATTCCCGGCGCTGGCTCATTCTGGCGTTGCTGATGGCGCTCTGCTTCATCAGCCATTTCAATCGCGCCAGCCTCGCCACGGCCAGCGATGAACAGATCATGGGGCAGTTTGGCATCTCGCCGAAGGAGATGGGTGTCATCTATTCGGCATTTCTGATTGCCTACACAATCTTCATGATCCCCGGTGGTTTGCTCATCGACCATCGTGGGCCGCGGCTGGCTTTGATGGTCATGGCGCTGGGCACCGGGCTGTTTTGCGCGCTCACGGGAGGCATCGGCTTAGTCTTCGTGACCACCGGACAGGTGTGGCTGGCCTTATTTGTGGTGCGGTCATTGATGGGTTTGATGACCGCGCCGCTCCACCCGGGCGCGGCGCGCGCGGCCGGCAATTGGTTTCCACCAGGCCAACAGTTTCTTGCCAACGGTCTCATCACAGCCGCCTCGGTCCTGGCTTATGGGGTCGTGCATCCGGTTTTCGGCGGACTCATGGACCGGTTTGGGTGGCCCAAGGCATTTGTCATCACGGGCGCAGTCACGGCGCTTCTTGCGGTGGTGTGGAGAGTCCTTGCCGCGGACGCGCCCTCAAGCGCCGCAAGCGTCCCAATCCCCGCGTCGACCGATCGGCCCAAGCTGGCGGCGCTCCCGCAATTTGACCGGCTCGTGAACGACCAAAGGCTCTGGCTGCTGACGCTCGGCTACGGGGCTGTCGGCTACTTTCAATACCTCTTCTTCTACTGGCTCCACTATTACTTCAGCTCCGTCAAGCACATGGACCTGGAAGAGAGCCGCTATTACGCCAGTTTTCCGAACGTGGCGTTGGCCGTGGGCATGTTCCTGGGCGGCTGGCTGACGGAACGATTGACTCGATGGCTGCCGGGGAGCTCTTCGCGAACGCTGCTGCCGAAAGTCGGGATGAGCCTGAGCGCGGTGCTCCTGGTCTGCGGCGTCTTCACGCAAGATCGATTCTGGATCGTACTCTGGTTCACGCTTTCGCTGGGCACGCTCGGACTCTGCGAGGCTTCGTTTTGGACCATGGCCGTCGAAGTGGGGCGCGAACGGGGCGGGACGGCGGCGGCCATCATGAACACCGGTGGCAACGGCGTCGGCCTGCTGGCACCCATGATCACGCCGTGGGTCGGGACGCACCTGGGTTGGGAATGGGGGCTGGGCTTGGGAGCGATTATCGGTCTCCTCGGCGCCGCCTGCTGGTTCGGAATCCGAAGCCAGACACCACCGCCTCCGCTTCCACAAGGCTCGTAATCGAGTTATAGAGTGCCAAAAGTCATTCCGATTGGTGGGCTGCGTTGCCGCGCAGCCTCGCACGACCGGCAGGTCGTGCGCCACCAAATCGAAAATGACTTTTGGCACCAGTCTAGACCTGTTTGCGCTGCGCCCATTTCTTCCCTGCGGCCAACGCGGCCAGCGTTTCGGCGAGGCGGCGGGCGCGGGTCTCAGATTGCTTCGCCATCGAGAGCCACACGAGGTATTCGCGCTGATAGGTTGGCTTGAGCTTGTGGAAGAAGTCGGCGGCGGCGCGGTTCTGTTTGCGGGACAGGGCTTGCTTGAAAAAGTCGGGTATGGGCCATTGCGCCCGCTTGACCTTCGGGGCCGGCGGCACCATTGGGTCGGCATCGAGTTCCACGGCGGCGTGGAGGAGTTCGCGGAGCGCGCCGCGGTCCAAGCCCTCCAGCGTGGTCACTCGCATGGAGAGGATGTTGGTATTGTTGGCCCCGGAGCGGAGCAGCTTCGCCGGATCGGGCAGCTCGGTGCCGCGGAAGAACGTCACACCCAGGTGCCGCTTGCAGGCGCTCAGCCCGCACACCAGCTTGCGCCCGGAGAAACAGAGCATGTTCCACTTAACGGACTCCCTGAGGTCCGGTTCCCAGGTGAGAATCCAGTCGCAGAGTTGCTGCGCAAGTGGCGCGGAGAATTCCGGGCAGGTCTCCAGCCATTCGGAGGGGTCGTGAGTGCGGGCGCGGGAAACGTCCATGGCAGCTCACTTTGAAGCCCGTTCCCACTCGGCCTGCACTCCGCGTCGCGCAATCCACTCGTTCAAGGCCGCACGGTCCAGTTGCTCGCCCGACACCGCCAGCATTGAGCGAATGTCGCGCAGATGCTTCTCCGAGCCGCCTTCCCGGAAGAATTCCAGCTTGCGGACGATCACGTACTCCGGCGGTGCAAGCGCGATTTCGGTTCCTTCTATGGGATAGTGGCGCGATTCTCGAAAGGCCCACGCGTGCATCTCGTCTCGGTTGGCAAGGTAGGAATCCGCTTTCATGCCGGATTGGGCATGAATGACATTGAAACTGCCCCGCCGATGGCGAGCGGCGATCCGTTTCAACGGTGACCGAGTCAGGATGCGCATGCGCACAGGCAACACGAGGCGTTCCAAGGTGTAAAGCTTGCGAGCGTCCGACGGATTGCCGCATCCAGGGGCGCTATCATTCAGTCACGTGGCGGGGCCATGCTTATTTGGACTGCGGAGGCAAGCGCAGCGCGACTCCGCTTTGGCTTACCCAGGGGATGGCGACTTGCTCCTCGGTTGGTTTGAGTGCATCCTCCTTGGGTGTCGGTGAAGAACAATCAAGCCAGTGACCGGGCCGCGCGCATCTACCGCAAGCTTCGCGGGGCGCGCGGACTGGATGAGGCCGAACTCTGGCAACACGCGCTCTACTTCGCCATGACACCCGAGGAGCGATGCCGCCACAGTCTCAAGACAGCCCGCTCGGCGCTTTCCTTAAGGCGCTCCACGAGCAAAAGATAGACTTCATACTCATCGGCGCCATGGCTGCTATCGAACAGGGCGCGCCGTTGATGACGGTGGACTACGACTTTTGGGTGCGCCTCCCGGAGCGGCAATACGTCCGCCTGCTCACCATCGTGCAACGTCTCAACGGCACGATTCGAGCGAGGACACTCTATGAGTTGAGCGACGGCACCCAGGTCAACGCGGTGTTTAAGCCCGATGGCCTACGGTCGTTCACTGCGGAATGGAAACGGTGCCGCATCGGCACACTCGATGGCGTGCCACTTCGAATTCTGCCCTTGAGCCGCGTCATCGCCAGCAAGCGTGCCGCCAACCGGGAGAAGGACGTCGCGGCATTACCGATCCTTGAGCGCACCTTGCGGCTTTCAAAACGTCTGAAATAAGGCAGGGTTCGGAGCGATCCCAGGAAGTGGCCCGCTTCGAACCGCTAATCGGCGCTGATATTCACTAATAGTGGAGCCGCGCTCGTTTCAATTAGCGAAGATTAGCGGTTTAACGCGGGAAAGCACTCGATGTGCTCCGCTTCGAGCGCTTCCAATAAGCCGAACGAGCGGACGCTGTTCTCGAACAGGTCCCACCGCTCCTGCGGGGTCGCGGCCAGACCGAGGGCGTGAACGGACTTTTCCTCGTCGCTGAGTCCGCGCACGTGCTTGAGACGCGCGAGAATGCGCGCTGCGCGCACCGGCAGCGGGGGAAGTTTTCTTCTTGCCTCGTTCTTCATGCGGCACTGGTGAAAACTAGCCGTTCGCTCGAAGCGAGGTCACGCTGGGTTTATCCCAGTAGCGTCTTCGCCTTCGCAAGCGCCTCGTCCAGCTTGCTCGCGTCCTTGCCGCCGCCGCGGGCGTTGTCGGGGCGGCCGCCGCCTTTGCCGCCCACGATGGGGGCGATGGTCTGGATGATCTTTCCCGCCTGCGCTTTGGCGGTGAAGTCGGGTGTCACGGCAGCCACGAGGGACACGGCGTTGTTGGCCACACCGCCGAGGACGATCACACCCTTAAAGCGGCCCTTGAGCGAATCAGCGATGGCCTGGAGGAAATCGCCGTCGGCTTCGCCGAGGTTATGCGTGATGAGCGGGATGCCGTTCACGGTTTGCGCGCGGCCGAGCAGTTCGCTGGCGGCGTTCGAGGCGTTGCGTAACATCGCCAGCTTGACCTGCTTCTCGAGTTCCTTCTGCTGGGCGAGCAGGCTCTCGATCTTCTTTTCCAGTTCGTGAATGGGCGAATTCACCTTGCCGGCAACATTCTTGATGAGTTCGCGGTCGAGGCGCATCACGTCGTAAGCGGTGAGACCGGCAACGGCCTCGATGCGGCGCACGCCGGCGGCAATCGCACCCTCGCCGACAATGCGGAACAGGCCGATCTCGCCCGTGGCGCGGGTGTGGGTGCCGCCGCACAGTTCCATCGAATAACCGTCCAGCGCAGCAGGCTTGCCGCCGATTTGGACGACGCGGACGGTCTCGCCGTATTTCTCACCGAAGAACTGGAGGATGTCCTTGCGCGGCTTCACGTCGGCGTAAGGGACTTCGGTCCAACTCACGCTGGCGTTTTCGACGATGCGCTCGTTGACGAGCTTCTCGATGTCGTCCACCTGCGCGAGCGTGAGCGGGGCGCTGTTGAAATCAAAGGTCAGCTTCTCCGGACCGACATAGGAACCTTTCTGCGCAGCCTCCTGGCTCACGACTTCGTGCAGGGCCCAGTGGAGCAGGTGGGTGACGGTGTGGTGGCGCTCGATGGCGTGCCGGCGCGGTTTCTGGACCGAGAGGGTAACGGTACTGCCGACGGCGGGAGCGTCTGCAATTTGAGATCCCGGATTTGAGATTTCAGATGCCAGGAAGTGCAGCCACGTGTTGCCGAACTTCTGCGTGTTGGTGATGCGCCAGAGTTGGCCGCTGCCGCTCAACTCGCCCGTATCGCCGACCTGACCGCCCATCTCGGCATAGCAGGTGGAGGTGTCAAGCACGACGGCGGTTTTGTCTTTAAGGGCGACGATTTCGAGGACTTTGGCTGGCGTCTCTAACTTTTCGTAACCGACGAATTGCGTCGGGGCTGTGGATTCGATTTGAGAAAGCTCAACGACAGTCTTTTTTTGCGCGGCCTGAGCTGTCGCGCGTTGCTTCGCCATTTGCCTCTCGAAATCTTCTTTGTCGATTTGCAAACCAGTTTCTCTGGCCATCAGTTCGGTAAGATCAACAGGAAACCCGTACGTATCGTATAAGCTGAATACTTCAAGTCCTGAGATGTATTTCCAAGTGTGCCGAAACTGAGGCTTCACAATCACATTGTCTGGCACGTTTCTCCAGGCCGTTCGTTGAACGTCCATTACTTTGCCCAACGCAGCCTTGAATTGAGCCCCGGTCGTAACCTCCTCAGTGATGCATGAGAGAACGAGTCGATTGTGATTTGCATCACGATAATCAGAGATCTCCTCGGATCTTGGCGTGCCCGCCATGAACACGTCGTAAACATTTAGAACCTTGCTCGCTACCGTTCGATTGAATAATTCGATTCCCCTATCCAATGTGTTGTTAAACGCCTCCTCCTCGCGCAGAATGATTTCTTGCACTTGCTTTTTCTTGGCACGGATTTCATGGAAGACGTCGCCCATCGTGTCTGCCAGTACGTCCACGAGTTTGTAGAAGAACGGTTCATGAAACCCCAGCGTGCGGCCATAGCGCACGGCGCGGCGCAGGATGCGGCGCAGGACGTAGTTGCGGTCGGTGTTGCCGGGTTGGATCCCATCTGCAATCGCGAAAGCGAGTGTGCGAATGTGATCCGCGATGACGCGAAAAGCGACGTCGCTTTTCTCCTGTTCCGTCTCGCCTGTGCTACCAGGCTTGGGAAGAGTTGATCCGTACTTCTTCCCAGAGAGTCTGCCAATCTCGTCAAATACCGGTCGGAAAATGTCGGTCTCGTAGTTGGAGATCTTCGCATTGGCGAAATCGGTGAAGCCCTTGGTCCCTTGGATGATGCTGGTCACGCGTTCGAAGCCCATGCCGGTATCCACGTGGCGGGAGGGCAGGGGAGTGAAGCTGCCGTCGGGGTTCGCGTTGAACTGGATGAAGACCAGGTTCCAAATCTCGATGCAGCGAGCGTCGCCCTTGTTTACCAGCGCACCGCGCGTGTCGCCGGCGGGGGTGAGGTCCACGTGGATTTCGCTGCACGGGCCGCACGGGCCGGTGTCGCCCATCATCCAGAAGTTGTCCTTCTTGCCGCCATCGACGATGTGCACGGCGGGGTCGAGACCGACGCCGCGGAACTTCGCGGCCCAGTGGCCCCACGCTTCCTCGTCCCGCTCGCTCGGGTCGCCTTTGGATTTGTCGGGATTGTAGATGGTCGCATAGAGCCGTTGTGGCGGGAATTTCCAGATGTCGACGACCAGTTCCCAAGCCCAATCTATCGCCTCCTTCTTGAAGTAATCCCCAAAACTCCAGTTCCCCAACATCTCAAAAAACGTGTGGTGATACGTGTCCAATCCCACGTCGTCGAGGTCGTTGTGCTTGCCGCCAGCCCGGATGCATTTCTGGGTGTCGGCGGCGCGGGTATCGGAGGTCCTGTTGAGAGTGCCGTCGCGGTTCTTTTCGCCCCACCAGTTCGTGGCGCCTGGCCATTTGCTCACGTCAGGCTTCTGCTGGCCGAGGAAGATGGGCACGAACTGGTTCATGCCCGCATTCGTGAACAGCAGATTCGGCGCGTCGGGCAGGAGCGAACTCGACGGCACGATGGTGTGCTGCTTCGACTTGAAGAAATCGAGGAAGGATTGGCGGATTTGTGAACTCGTCAGCATCGTTGGGGCGTTGAGGTGTTAAATCGTTAAAAGGTTGAAGCGTTAAATCGTTAAAAAGGTTAAAACGTTGAATCGGTTACGAGTTGCAAGAGTTACATTGTTACAAGGGCGCTGGCGCTCGCAAATGTGTGAGCCCATCAGGCGTGCAGGTTAGCTTCCTGATGCGGCGCATGGCGAGTGCAGAAATGCCACAAGGGACGGAAAGAGTTCAAGAGTAGCTGCGACCGTGAGGTCGCGGGCCATTCCAACCGCTCCAGCCCGCGACCTCACGGTCGCAGCTACGTTTCACGTTTCACACCTTACGGCGGCAGCAATCGACTTTTGTAGAAGCGGGCAACTAACGAGAAGTGGATGGGCAAGCATGCTCCGGCAACAATGCTAGCACAGTGGCCAGCCGTTAACCAGTGCCCTTCTGAAGACTGAGGCCTACGCCCTAGCAAGAATGGCGTCGGCGGCGGGCGGGCCCGCGCGCTTCGCGAGTTTTGCGGACAGGCTCGCTCCTCGGAGCATCGAATTCGTAAGTGTCAATTTGCGCCGGATACTGCCAGGCAACATTCGGAGGCTCCGCTTGACTGGGCACGATAGGAGCCGGGCGCCGGGAGACGGGGCTCTCTGACGGGGCGACACGCGGAGCGGGCTTGGGAGTGGCCGCCGGCTCGGGTTGGATCCTGCCGGCGAGCAGTTTTTCGTACTTGAGGCGGAGTTCCGCCAGTTCCTTCTCCAGGCGCCGATTGCAATCGTCCGCGGCCGCGAGGATCCTTTGGGATTCGCTCTTCTGCGTCTGAACGGCCTCCGATTGCCGGCGCCATTTGGCTTCCGAGTGCTCCAGGTTGAGGGCGTGTCGCTTGAGTTCGGCGTTGATCTGCTCCAACTCCGTCTCGCAGGCGCCAAGCCGGCTTTCTGCGTCTTCGGCGCGGCGCGTGGATTCTGCGACGGCGTGGATTTCGGCCGTGAGTTTGGCGTGCAACTCGTCGCGTTCCCGCCGGAGCGCCGCCACCTCCTCTGTGGAGCCCTTGCTGGCGGTCTTTTTGGATTGTGCGGCCTCCAATTGCTTGCGCCAGCTGGACTCGGATTGTTCCAACTTCGAGTGCTGC
>Ga0134127_10001661_pt1 | contig 16436 bp, 14 predicted proteins | sample KB31753_FD_96459 | JGI IMG/M metagenome (GOLD analysis project Ga0134127, IMG submission 96459) | Terrestrial soil microbial communities with excess Nitrogen fertilizer from Kellogg Biological Station, Michigan, USA - KB3-175-3 | ecosystem: Environmental > Terrestrial > Soil > Unclassified ...
CCGGGCCTTCTATTTTGGTTCGAACGGTCGTTCTTCGGCGCGCCGCGCTCGGACCCTGCGCCAATTCGTCACGGAGTTGGAGGGCGCGCCGCCGAATTATCTCGAACCGTACGTGCGCCGCGGGGACTTCTCACGGTGGGTCGCCGATGTGCTCGGCGACCATGCTCTCGCGACCCAGCTCCGGGCGCTGGAGGAGCAGCATCGAATCATTGCACGGGCAGAAACCGTGGCCGAGATGGTCGCCGCGATTCGCGGGCGGTACGACTTCGTGGATGACGAAGATCGCGGATAGGGTCCAGCCACTGCGCGTGCCGCACTCTCATCATCACGCGCCGCAGAGAGGTCAACGGGCGACCGCGCCTCACCGCGCGATTCGTTGACGGGCGAGATACCGGTGACAGTCGACGCACTTGAGCGCGACCTCGACATACGCCTGCGGAGTCTTTTCGAGGTCGCGCTGGGAGGCCGCCTGGTGCAGATCGCGGACTGCCTGCACGAACGCGGCGCTGTGGCGCGAGTACTCCGGGTACTTCAGCACCATCCACCGCGGGTCGCTGGTGAGCCGCTCGAGCTCTCGACTGTTGGTCTCCAGGCTTACCCAGTCGCTGGTGACGACCGCTTCGAAAGTCCTCTGCGCATACGCGAGTTTGTCGCGCATGACGCGATTCAACTGCGGCGTCTGGCCGCCTTGCGCAGTGACGCTCAGCAACGCCGACAGACCGAGGACGACGGGCCATTCGCTCTTCATGTCACGCTCCCCGTCTCGGGTGATTCGTAAGAGTGCGGTTGAAGTCTCGATGTCATGACCGGACACGTGGCGGCACGCACGACCTGGTTCGCCGTCGAGCCGAAGATCATCAGTTCGGCGGCATTGCGTCCGTGCACGCCCATGACGATGAGATCGGCTCCGGTTTCGGCGGCGACCCGGAGGATCTGCACGTACGGTTTCCCGTGGACCACGCGCGGCACCGCGTCAACCCCATCGGGAATGCGTTCACGTCGCAGTGCAGCGAGGCGTGCGAGCGCGATCGCTTCTATGTAGCGCCGGTACTCGGCCAGGGCCGCCGCCTGTGCCGGTGGCATGTCCTGCGGCGTCGGCGCCGGCGGCTCCTCCCAGGGCCACTGGACGACATGCAGCAAGACCAGCGTGGCTCGAGATTCCTGCGCCAGCACGACCGCGTCGTTCAGCGCCGCCAGCGACGCATAGGAGAAGTCGATCGCGCAGAGCACCTGCCTGAAGGGCAGTGCTGCGGCACCGTCCGCCCGCGGCGGCACGGTCAGCACCGGACAGCGCGCCTTTCGCAGCACTTTTTCCGTCACCGAGCCGAGCAGCCACCGTTCGAAGCCTGTCGTACCGTGTGTGCTCATGACGATCAGACTTGCGGCGTGCCGCTGCGCGTGCTCGAGAATCTGCCGCGCCGGGTCGCCGGCCTCGACAAAGACGTCGACCTGCAGGTCGCGCGCGCCTGCAGCCGCAACCAGCGACGCAGCCGCCGCGCGCAGCCGCACGAGATCGCCATCCGCATCGCGGTCGCCGGGTCCGGCGCCGGTCAGCGCTGATACGACCATTGGACGACAGACATGAAGAGCCGACACCGCGGCGCCAGACCAGCGGGCGATGGCAACCGCATGTTCGATCGCATGCCGTGACGCGTCGGAGAAGTCGAGGGGACAGAGGATTCGCTCGATTGCGATCCTCGTCCCGATGTCCTGCGAGCTGGTCAACGAAGTCACTGGCTACTTTCTCTGAATCGACTCGAGATAGGCAACGAGATTGGCAATCCGCACCTTGGCCAGCGCGTTGCTGTCGCCGAGTCCCGTGAAAACCGGGCCCCACACCGGCATCTCGGTGGTGCGGTGCGCGGGCGCCGACACGCTGTCGCCCTGCGCCACGAACGCCGCCACGCGACTTCGAGGAAACTCGCCGCCGTTGCGGCGCGTCAGCAGCCGAAGGTCTGGCGGTGTCGCCTTCAGCGAGCGGGACACCGGACCGTCGCCACTCCCGTTCCGACCATGGCACGACGCGCAATAGAACGCGAACACGTCATTGCCGGCGGTCGATTCGATCACCAGCGGTGGATTCCTCGCGCCAGTGGTCTGAGCGAACACCGCGGACGCGGCCGCTCCGATACCGACAGCCAGGGTGATGGCACCGATCCAGGATTTGCGCATAGGGCACCACCGAACAGGTCAATGTCCGAGGGTGGTGCAAGACGTTGACCGGATCGCGTCGGCGGCAGGAGCGCGAAGTCCGGTGGCCTTTATGGCCAGATCGCCGCGCTGGCACGAGGTGGCTGCCGGAAATCCGGCAGTCCAGGAAGTGTCGGTGGCCGATTGAGAGGAAGATCCGCCGCTCGCCTCTGGCAGCAGTGGTGCACCTGTGGAAGACATGCGAATCCATTCCCTGCTCCTGCTCGCGCTCGCCACCGTACACCCGGCATATGCGTCGACGAGCGCCGCGGTTCTGCCGGTGCAGATAGTTCGAGGGGGCGCGACAACGACCGGGACATGCGCCCTCATTCATCGCGAGGATCGGGCCGGCGGAATCCGCCTCTATTTCGTGACCGCCGGCGGCCTCTTCCGGACCGCCGACGGGTTACGGCTGGCCGCGGAAACAGCCATCACCGTCGGTTCCGGCGTCGACATGGTCCGCGTCGATTGGAATGACGTCGTCCTTTCGGCGACCCCCGTCGTCGACGTTGCTCTGCTCCGCGTCGTCGTCGCGCGCACGAACCTCGTTCCGGGGCCGATTGGCTTCGACCCACCGTCGCCACCGGGCGCGTTCGTCGTCAGCGGCTTCGCGGGCGGACAACCGACCGACCGCCAACAGCGAACCCGGTTCGTTTCGACCGTGCTCGTGGTTGGCGACCGCGATCTGTCCGGGCTCGATGGCTGTCTCGGATCCGCCGCCAGCGCCGACGGCAGCATGTTCGGCGTCGTCACCGGGTGCGAGCCACGTAAAGCGCCAATCATCACTCTGTTCCGTGCGGCGGCAGCGTTCCTCGAACGCGTCGTTCCAGGCTTGCGGTCGCCGAGGATGACAACAGCTGACCGGCGGAACACGTTCGCCTGGAGCTCAGCGCCATGATCGGCGGCGAGCGAAGCTCGAAGGTCGTCAAAGGCCGCGCCGGAAAAACGGTATTTACGGCGTCCGCCTGTCTCTTCGCCACGGCGCTCTGGGGGACCATTTCAGCCGCGGTAGCGGTCGCTAACGAGCCGCAGGCAGCATGCCAGCAGGACGTCACGCTGTTCAGCGCCATCGCACGCCGCCAGAATCCCGCAATCGTCTCGATTACGACGACATCGCGCAGCCGCCCGTATGACCTCGGCGAGGAAGACGTGTTCCGTGGTCCTGGCGTGTCCGCGCCGCCGGCTGACGGCCGGGTATACCATGCAGCCGGATCGGGGTTCATCATCGGCAAAGAGGGTGAAATTCTCACGAACCATCACGTGGTGAACGACGCCGATACCATCGAGGTCAGCCTGTTCGGCGATGAGCGGAAACGCTATCGCGCCGAACGGGTCGGCAGCGACCCGTTGACCGACACCGCCCTGATCAGGCTCGTGAACCCGCCGGCTGACCTGCCGACGGTCACGATCGGCGATTCGAGCAGGCTCGAGCCGGGCGACTGGGTCATGGCGATAGGCAATCCGCTTCAGCTCGGTCACACGGTGACCGTCGGCGTCATCAGCTACAACGGACGCCCGATCGAAGTCCACGAGGGCCGCTGGCAGGACATGATTCAAACCGATGCCGCCATCAACCCGGGCAACTCCGGCGGGCCGCTGATCGACGTACATGGCAACGTCGTCGGCATCAACGTCGCGTTGGTCGATGACCAGGCCGGCGGCATCGCCGGGATCGGCTTTGCCGTGCCGATGAACAGCGTGATGGCGCTGCTGCCGCAATTGCGGCACGGCAAGGTGGTGCGCGGCCAGCTGGGAGTTGAGCTGCAGGGCGGGCCGATTCTCGAGGATGAAGCGCGTGAGCTCGGCTTGCCCGAGGCGACGGGGGCGATCGTCATGACGGTCTATTCCGGGTCCGCGGCTGCGCGCGCCGGCCTCCGCGCCGGCGATGTCGTCGTCGAGGTGGACGGGCGGAAGGTGGCCGATACCCGAGCGCTTCTGGCGCTCGGTTCCTCGCTCGTCCCTGGCACTGAGACAACTGTCAAGGCCTTCCGTGATGGACAGAAGCAAACGCGCGCGATCACCATCGAGGAGATGCCGATCGAGACCGAAACGAGGGCGCCACGCAGCAAGCCGAACCACGACGACGGGATCACTCTCGCAAACGTTTCCCGGGGGAAACACATCGATCCGGCCGCACCGCGCGTTGTCGACGGCGCGCTGGTCGTGAACGTCGTTGACGGCAGCGCCGCTGACGAGGCCGAGCTCAGCGCCGGCGACATTATCCGTGCGATCAACCGTCTTCCGGTTCATACCGCCGCAGAGGCGCGGCGTCGGCTGCATTCAATAGAGTCGGACCGGCCGGTTTTCCTACTCGTGTGGCGAAACGGTGCCGAACTCTTCCTGCGCCTGCGGCGTCAGTAGAGACTTTTACGAGTGAACGCGTCCCGAATGAAACACGCTCGCCGGAGTGTGACGTCATGCTCAGACGGCGAGGGTCGCGACCGGCCAACGGCCGACTGGGGGAGCCGTTCACAATCGGCGTAGCCGTCCTCCTTCAAGCCAACGCGCTGCGATAGCGGCTCACTGGCTGGCGCTTCTGGCGCAGAGGGCACGAATGCGCTGCAGCACAGAGCCGTCCGATGCCGGATCGGCGGGCACGTCAGCAGTGTCGTCAAGCAGGAGCTCGATACGCAGCCAGAAGCTTGGTTGATAGAAGATCTGTACGGGCAGCGTCATCGTGCCGTTGTCCGGCGCGTAGGAGATGCTGAACTTGCTGACGTCGCCGGTTCGCCGATTGCGAATCGAGAAATCAATTCGCACCAGCTGTTCGAACGTCCGCGCCCCAACCGTCGTCCGGCCTAGCCCACTGCGTCGCTGGATCGTCAGGTCGTAGACCGAGTTGTTGTAGACATATGCCACCGGTTGAAAGCGCTTGGCGGCGCCGTCGGCAGCCATCGTGTCGGCCAGTCGAATGGCGTGCTGGATTGCCGTCAGGAACCCGGCGTCGGCGCCGGCCGGCCGCGGCATCTGTCGGTGCTCCCAGCCCGAGTCCGCCGGCAGGCGATCGAGCAATTGCTCGAACATCCGGTAAGTGACACCGTGTCCTGCCACTTTGACCTGACGGCTGCTGACCTCGTCGTCTCCGATTGACGCGCACGAGATGCCGAAGTCCGGCCCGTCTCCTATCTCAAAACCGGCGGACGCGTCGCCGCCATCATCGTCGATGCTGCGAAGGCTGAACACCTCCGCGGACTCCGGCCGCAGCTCTTCCCGCAGGTAACCCCACTGGTTGAGGCGGCGCGGCGCGCGCTGGGGGTCTGAGCCAATCAGCAACGTCAGCGCGCTCGTCGTTCCGTCAGCGTGCCATGACATCCGGGCGCTGCCGACATCGTCACGTCCGACCCAGAACAGCGCGAGGCGAACGCGGCCGGCGATGCGATAACGATGCTCGGCGGCGCCGGAGCCAAACCGCGCCGCGCGGCCGCCGCTCGTTTCCTCCAACCGGGGCGCCGGAGCAGCGGTCAGGTTGAATGCCGCAGGCATCAAGAGCGCGGCCATCAACGCCATCCCACCCGCGCGTCCGAAGATCCTGCCGCCGTTATGCCGCGAACCGTTCCGCACCGCGCACATCCTTGGTCAAGAAGGTCAACTTCGATCACGCCGCATTGGTCGAAGAGGCGTCGACCCCCTTGATCGACACGCGCACCTGAATGCCGCGGCGAACGCTCTCGGTGACGATGCAGAAGTCTTCGAAGATGGCGCTGCACCGCTCGAGCCGGTCGCCGGCGCCGAGGCCCAGCTCCGGCACGAGCTCGACGTCAATGCGTGTGATCCTGAATCGTCCCTGGTCGTTCCTGGCGACGTGGGTGATGACCGACGCGGTCATGCCGTCGACCGTCGCGCGTGATTTGCGCAGGCACAATGTCAGGCTCGCCGCCAGGCAGTCACCGATCGCGGCACCGAGCAGTGCCGCGGCGTTTGGCGCCCGGTTCTCGCCGAGCGGCCGCGGTTCGTCCATCAGAATCGCCCGATTGCCCTCGGTGTCGGGGAACTCGGCGACGAACTGATATCCCCGCACAAGTGTGACCGTCGCGCGGTGACTTCGCTGTTCATCCATAGCGACCTCGCAGTCCGAATCGGCAGACTGTTGATGTCAGGTACGAAGCACGAAGCACGCCGCAGCGCCGCGACGAGTCGCGCGCGCGTCTGCCGCCTGGAAGGTGCGACACCAAACGCGCGTTCACAATAAGGTGACGGATTTCCGGCAGTGGCGGGCGGGCGGTGACGAGGATGGTCGGACCTGAGAGGCTGCGTCGAACGACGACAGGCGACCCCCGCCGAGTGACAGAGCATGAACGCTGCCGCTCTGCCCTTGGGCAGACGAGGCCGTCATGCGGTCCGCCCACGGTCGGAGTGTCATCTGTCGCCGTTCAGCGCTGGAAATCCCCCACTGCCGAGGAATATTCCCCGCGAGAACACGGAAGATTGTCGGAATATCTGTCGGTTTCGCTGGACCTCGTGTCCGAATCTCTGTTCCGGTTACCCCAGCGCCTGTTTCGCGTACGCCAGGCACCGCTTCACTTCTTCTACGGGAGTGGCCCGCCCGTCATAGTCGTAATCGACGTAGGCGCGAATCGGCCAACCCTCCCGCTTCAAGAGCTTCAGCACCTCTCGAATCGGTGCGTCGCCCTCCCCCCACTGGACACTGTCGCCGTTCCGCCGTCGATCGTTCAACCGCACCGTCCGAATGGCCGAATGATGCTCGCGGAGGTAGACGAGCGGATCGAGGTTGGCTGCGGTGCACGAACCGATGTCGAGGTTGACTTTGAAGTAGCCCGACAAGTTTGTCACCGGTACCGGACGCGAAGATGGCGCGATGCCGGCGGCGGCGGCAGTGCGCTGGCGATCGAGGATGGCGACGACCATTCGGTGTCGCTCGGCGAACGGTGCCATCCGACTCGCCACCTCCGCGGTCGCCGCAGCGGTAATCAGGTCGGCGCCAATCGCTTTCGCGGCGACGAAGCCCTGATTAATCTCTTCGTCGGTGAAACTCCGATCGGGACTGTAGTCGTAGGCCTGAATCCGGATACCTGCTTTCTGGAACCGTGCGCCGATTGCGGCGAAATAGGACCGCGGTGTCCGCAAGCGCCATTTGCGCAGCTCCCGCCGCATCATCTGCGGCGACATCGCCGACATCGTGTGATGCGCAGCGTGGCCATTGCCGTAACGCGGCTCGACTTGCTGGGCCGAAAGCTCGCATTCGCCGACGCCGCACGCGTGGAGTGCTTCGATCAGCGTATCGATCGGATCGCGCGCAGAGGCGCGTGTCAGTTCCCGGAAGCTGGATGTGTTGACGCCGACCGGGACCTCGCGGTCGCGCTGGCCCAGGAGTCCGGCCAGCGGGGCGACGAGACCCGCGAGCGTGATCGTTCCGATTTCACGTCGGTTGTACATAGAGCCATCCTTTCTGAGCCAGCCATCGACGTCGGCCGACCGCGAGGACCGGAGCCGGTCCTCGCGGGTATCCGACGCCTAGCCGTTCGGGTTCTGCTTCTTGCCGATTGCCATCGGCCGCATCATGTCGTGGTCCTCGTGATCGAGGATGTGGCAGTGCCAGACGTACTGACCGACGAGATCGAACCTGGCGACCAGCCTCGTGATCTCGCCGGGGTAGGCGATGACCGTGTCTTTCGCCCCGGTCTCCCACGCCTCCGGCGGACGGGCCGGGCCCGGCGGGACGTCTGGATGTTCCGGGTCGAACGGCGCCCGATCGAGGACGCGGAACTGCGTCTGGTGGATATGAATCGGATGCGCATCGGCCGTGAAGTTGCGGATTTCCCAGACCTCGGTGCCCAGACCCGGGTTTTCCGTCAGCGCGTCCATCCACGCCAACGGATTCCCGGTTCCGTCGGCGTTGACGGTGCCGAGCAGTCCGATGCTGGGGCCGAACGGAACGGCGGTCGGATCTCCGCACGGCGCTTCCCTGATCGGGATCGCAAAGGTGCCGTCCGGATTGGCGACGACGTTGACGCTGCTCGAATCGAGCTCGTTCAATGACACGCGACGCAGGCGTCCTGTGGCCTGCTGCGACGGGATCGACACCGGCGGCAGCCGATCCGGCGCGACGCTGCGATCGACCGAACTCGAGGCGCGTACGCGGAACTGCATCACGCCGCCGGTCGTCTGCGGATCCGCGATCGGGAAATCGACGCCGGGAACGCCGCCGCCGAACGGCGAGTCCGGTCCGACGTTGAGCAGGGTGATGGTGGTGCCGACCGGCACGCGGGTGAAGTCGACGATGACGTCGGCCCGCTCGGCCGGGCCCATCAGCAACCGCGTCAGCTTCGCCGCCTGCGGCAGGAAGCCGCCGTCGGCGCCGATTTGCCAGAACGGCAGGCTGTCGCGATCCAGCTGCAGCATCAACGTGCGTGCGTTGCAGCCGTTCAGCAGCCGGAAGCGGTAACGGCGCTGCTCGACGTCCAGATACGGCCAGGTGTTGCCGTTCACCATCATCGTGTTGCCGAAGAACTCAGGGTTCCAGATCGGCGAGATGTCGCTCGGCCGGTTGTCACACGTCACCCCCGGGATGAAGGGGATCTGCAGGTCGGCTGGCGACACCCCTTCGAAAAACGCCCGATCGCTCGGGAAGAACAGCGATCCGTCGGCGTTGAACGAGCGGTCCTGAATCACGATCGGGATCTCGTAGTACCTCGCCGTCGACGAATCGCCGACCGCGGGCGCCGGCCCCGGCAGCATCGGCGCCATCGTGCTGTCGCTCTTGTCACCGCGGAGCAGATAGAACGCCGCGAGCCCGGCGTGCACGTTGGCGCGGGTGATCCCGAGGGTGTGATCGTGGGCCCACAGCGTCGTCGCTGCCTGATCGTTCGAGTAGTCGAAGGTCGCGGTTCCCGGCGCCCACAGGGCGTTGAGCCGCGCCCCGGCCTTCTTTCTGAAGAAGGCGTACCACGTGCCCTCGGTCGCATAGCCGCGCGGAATGTTCTTGGCGACCGGCAGATACCAAGCCTCCGGGTAGCCGTCGCTGTCGTCGAAGGTATGGCCCCCGTGCAGGTGCGCGACCAGCGGCACCGGGCCGGTGTACGGCTGGGGGTCCATGCCCATGCCGTCGCGAGGACCGGACGGGTTCGCCCAGTGCAGCGTCTGATCGATCGGCAGCAGATGGGGCCGGAACTTGCCGTTGGTGTCGACCAGATCGTTGATCCACTTGACGCGCGCGACGCGGCCGCATCGAGCCTCGAAGGTGGGCGCCGGCGAGTGAAAGGTGCCGGAGTGGTTGACCGATCCGTACGCCCAGAGTGGGGTCGACGGCAGGCCCGGCGGCAGGACCTGCTGCCGGATCTGGCGTGCGGCGACCTCGTAGTAGTCGATCGCGCCGGCGGTGCTCGTCGGGGGCATCGCCGGCGGGATGAAGAGCGGCGTGATGAACCGTGGAATACCGAACGGGTCGAGCGAGCCGCCGGGCACCGCCTGGCTGAAGGTCCGTTGAATGAACCCGAACTTCGACGCCAGGTACAGTCCGGAACCGCCGAGTGTCCCCGCTTTCAAGAAATCGCGACGCGTTGCCATTGTGGCCTCCCTCCTCTGCCCCATCGAACTGATGGTTCTGTGTGTGTGGGAACGAACGACGACAGGGTAAAGGGAGCGCGCAGAAGGGCCGATCGCGAAACCCCTGTATTTCGGATCAAAAGATTCGCGCACGATGCGATTCGCGGCCGAACTTATCCGGCGCTTACGAACGACTGCAGATTCGAAGCGACAACCCGATCGAATCGCGTCCTCACATTCGCGCGTGACCAAAGGCGTTCACATCGCCTCGGCGTGCCGATGGCGCTACGTGTTCGCGCGCATCGTGCACATGCCGCGGCAGCGTTTATGCACCCGCCGCTCTATCCGCCCTCGAGAGTTCGGTAGTGGCGCCCTCGGAACGCGTTTCGAAGGTGCGCGGCGCCGGTCGATTAGTCGCCGTCGGCGGCGACTTTCTTCTGCCTTCAGGGTGACGGACGGGCCGGACATGGCGACGCAAGGCTGGCGATGCGCTTGTTGATCATCGATGATGACCCGGCGATGAGGGAGGCACTGGAGCGCGGCCTTCGCGAGGAGATGTTTCTCGTCGAGGGGGTGCGCGACGGTGCCGCGGCCGAAGAGCGGCTGCGACACACTGTCTACGACGTCATCGTGCTCGACGTGGTCCTGCCCGGCCAGGACGGGTTCACCATCTGCCGCCGCCTGCGCAGCCGCGGCACCGACACACCCATTCTGCTGCTCACTGGCCGCGTCGCCCCGGCCGATCGCGTGCACGGCCTGAACGCCGGCGGCGATGACTATCTGGCGAAGCCGTTCGTGTTCGACGAGCTCGTCGCGCGGATTCGAGCGCTGAGTCGCCGAGGCCGCACGCGCCAACTGAGCACAGAGCTGGCCTACGGCGATGTCCGACTCGACCAGCGCGACCACGTCGCGCGCGTCAACGGCGCGGTCGTGACAATGACGGCGACCGAGTTCCGCCTGCTCGAGTATCTGATGCTCCGCGCAGAGGCGCTGGTGACCCGCGAGGAGCTGGCGCAGCACGTGTTCGGCAGCGGTGACAGCGAGTCGAATGTCATCAACGTCTACATCGGCAACCTGCGCAGAAAGCTCGGACCGGCCGGCGTGATCGTCCGGACGATCCGCAGCGCCGGCTACGCGCTCAGAGCCGAGGTCGGTTGACGTGGAGATCGGATTTGACGAGCCGGCGGCGCCCGAGCTCCGGGCCTTCGCGGCCGCGGTGGTTCACGAGTTGCGCACGCCTTTGTCCGCTCTCTCCGCGGAGGTCGACATCGCGCTGAGGCGCGAGCGGCCGGCCGCAGCCTATCGCGAAGCGCTCGAGCGCATCAGACGCCGGGTCGCAGAACTCACCGAGTTCAGCGGCGATCTGGCTTGGCTCGGGCAGCCTCCCGAGTCTTCGAGCGAACCGCGTTCCACCAGCCTTGAATCGCTACTCGCCTCGATCGTCCAGCGTTCCGCAACAACGGATGTCGTGATCGATCGCGCGATCACTGGTATCCGCGTTCAGGGGGACGAGCCGCTGGTGACGCGCGCGATCTGGCTGCTGATGGAGCATGCACAGCGTTATCGCCACGGGGACGCCGTGGTCCGGATTCTGGTGCCTCGAACTGACCCACCCGTCACGCAGGTCGACATCGTCATCACCGCGACGCCGCCCGGGTTTGCGGCGGGCGCGTGGGACTGCCTGCGAAACCGAACGGTACACGGCGTCAGCGCCGGCGATGTCCTGCGTCTGCGGGCAGCCAGCTGCATCACGCGCGAGGTCGGCGGCGCGCTCGACGTCGGATCCGATGGTGGCGGCGTGACGGTGCGCCTGCGCCGTGGGTAGTCGCCGCCGCGCCTGCGTCGCCTTTGTCATCGCCTCGATCTGCCTGAGTGGCCCTCGCCTGTGCGCGCAGGCGGAGCACGACCAGCACGACGCCGCCAACGGGCCGGATCAGCGGTCCAGCCTGCTGCTGCGTGCATTCGGCGCAGTGGAGTGGGCTGGCAGCCAGCAGGAGGAGACGCCCAACTCGTTCGGCCTCGGACAGTTCGCCCTGTTCGCGACCTCGAATCTTCATGAGCGCGTGAGCGTCCTCGCCGAGGTCGTGCTGGAGGCGAGCGGTAACAATACACGCGTCGTCACCGATCTCGAACGGCTCCAGATCACGTTTCGCCTGCGCGATTTTCTCAACCTCTCGGCCGGCCGGTATCACACGGGCATCGGCTATTACAACGCCGCGTTCCACCACGGCGCCTACTTCGAGACCCCGATCGATCGTCCCCGCGTCTTCGCCTTCGAGGACGAGGGTGGCGTGCTGCCGGTTCACGAAGTCGGCATGACCGCGAGCGGGATCGTGCCCGGAACCGGGTCGACGCTGCGGTATCTGGCCGAGGTCGGCAACGGCCGCAGCTTCGATCGCGCCGCTCGAGGTGAGACCGACGAAGAGCGCCGTGACCGGAACGGCGCGAAGTCGACCAACCTCGGGCTCTCGTTCCGACCCTCCGGAAGCGGCGGCCTCGAACTCGGCGCCTCGTACTACCGCGACACGGTGCCGCAAAACGCCGCCGCCGCTGTGAACCTGCGCATCGGCGCCGCGTTCGCGGTGTACCGCACGCCCTCGATCGAGCTCATGGCGGAGTGGCTGCGGTTGCAGCATCGCATCGATGGCGGGCCGAGCTTTGCCAACAGTGCCGGGTACCTGCAGGGGTCGCGCGCCTGGGGACAATGGCGGCCGTACTATCGGTACGATCGCCTGGCCATCGATCCGGCGACGCCGTTCATTGGTTCGGCCGGCTCGTACCGCTCGAACATCGTCGGCATCCGGTTCGACCCGATGCAGTGGGTCGGTCTCAAGGCGCAGTACGAACATACCGACGAACCACGACAGCGTGGGGTGGACGCGGTCCGCGCGCAGCTGGTTTTCGTGTTCTGACACTGCGATGCCCCGGACCGTGATGGCCATCATCCTTGCCGGCGCTGCGCTGCTGGGAGGGCTCTGCCTGGCGACACAGCGCGTCGCGGCGCAGCCGACGGCCGCAGCCGACACGCTTGCGATCATCGTCCACCGATCGAACCCGGTCGACGAGCTGTCGTCAGTGCAGCTCCGCCGCATCTACATGTTCGACATCCAGAACTGGCCAAACGGCCGGAAGGTCACCGTGATGCTGCGCGAGAAGGGAGAGCCCGAGCGCGCGGAGGCGATCCGTCTGATCTGCGGCGTCGCCGAAGCGGAATACGACAGGCACGTGCTGCTCCAGACCTTCCGGGGCAGCCTCGGATGGGGGCCGCGGTCGATCCAGTCGGTCGCCGCGATGCTGCGCTTCGTCTTCAACGCGCCGGGCGCAATCGGATACGTGCCGGTCGATCAGATCGACGGCTCCGTCAAGGTGTTGCGGATCGACGGATTGTTACCAACCGACCCCGCGTATCCATTCCGGCGCAGCGCCGCCCGCATCGGCAAGGACGATTGATCGATGGCTGGCCACATCCAGAAGCGGCATCGGGAACTCGTCGTGCTGGCGCTCATCGCCGCGATCGTCGTCAGCCTTGGTGCGGTCGTGGCGCGGCATCTCCGCCAGGCGGCGCACGACGCCACGCTTCTCTACCGCCGGCTCGCCGATGGTCTCGATGTCATCGACGACCTCCAGTTCAACATCCAGGAGACGCGTCGGACGCTCTTGTACGCGCTGCATACGTCTGACGCGAACCGCCAGCTCGCGTATGCCGAGCAGTCGCGCGCCGCCGAGACCGAGGTCGACCGTCGCCTTTCGGATCGCAGCGCCTTGACGAACGCGCCGGGAGCCGGCCCACGCGTCGCGGCGCTGCAACAGTCATGGCGGCGGTACCTCGCCGTTCGCGACGAGGTGATCGGCCTCATTCTGGAGGGCAGCCTGCACGAAGGCGTGGCGCTCGACGAACAGCTCGGGGCCTCGCGGTTCAACGACGTCCGCGCGGCAATTGCCACGCTGAAACAGAACTTCGAGTCCGATGCTGCGACCCGCGCCGCAGAGCTGCGCCAGCACGCCGATTCGGCCACTCGTCAGCTGAGCGTGCTGGTCGCCAGCGCGCTCGCCGCGGCGATCGTCGGCATTTACCTGTTCAACCGGCGCGCCGCCGTCGAAGGGCTGCTGCGCGTCGAGGCGCACAAAGGCAGCATCCTGGAGGCGGTGCCGAACCCGATCATCAGCACCGACGCCGCCGGGCGCATCGTCGAGTTGAACGAAGCGGCGGAACGCACGTTTGGCTTCCGCCGCGCGCAGTTGCTCGGCGCGTCGGTCGACGAAACGGTCCTGGCGCCGGGCGCCCGCGGTACGCTCGACCGCCTGCTCCGCAGCGAGGCTCAATCGGCTGATGCCGCCATGCCGCGCGTCGAAATCACGGGACGGCGCGGTGATGGCACCGAGTTTCCGATGGAGATGGCCGCGGTCACCCACACCGCGGGCGGCGAGCAGATCTGGACCCTCCATCTGACCGACACCAGCGATCGGAAATGGGCAGAAGACCAGTTGCGGCGCGCGAAAGACGATGCCGAGGTCGCGACCCGTGCCAAGAGCGACTTCCTCGCGACGATGAGCCACGAGCTGCGCACGCCGCTCACCGGCGTGGTCGGCATCGCCGAGCTGCTCGAAGTCGCCGAGCATCCCGCTCAGCGGCATCACCTGACACGGATGCTCCGGAGCAGCGCGACCGCCCTGCTGAGCCTGGTGAGCGATATCCTCGATTACTCGCGCATCGAGGCCGGCCTGGTGGAGCTGACGCCGGTCTCTTTCGCGCTGCGCGCGTGCATCGAAGACGCGGTCGACCCGGTGAGCGAAGCGGGCTCACGCAAGGGGTTGGAGATGGGCTACGTCATCGAGTCCGATGTACCGCGCACCATCGTCGCCGACCAGGATCGGGTGCGGCAGGTGCTGCTGAACCTGCTGTCGAACGCGGTCAAGTTCACGGACCGCGGTGAAGTGTCGGTTCGCGTCAGCAGCCGTCCCGCGCCGGATCAGAAGGTCGCGATCGTCATCGCCGTTCGAGACACCGGCGTCGGCATCGACCAGTCGTCGCAAGCCAAACTTTTCCATCGGTTCAGCCAGGTCGATGGCACCAGCACGCGGCAGCATGGCGGCGCCGGCCTCGGCCTCGCAATCTCCGAGCGATTGAGCCGGCAGCTCGGCGGTTCCCTCTCGGTCGAGAGCGCGACGGGCGCGGGCTCGACGTTCACGTTCGAGTTCATCGCCTCTGTCGCGCAGAACTCCGCGGCTGACGAACGATGGCCCGAGGCGTTGACGGGGCTGCGCGTGCTCGGCTTGTTCGCGCCAGGCGTCGTGCGGGCCCAGGTGCGGTCGCTGCTGACGGGTTGGGGGATCCAGCTTGTGGTCGCTGACGGGATCGAATCGGTGGCAGCCGACGCCGATTTCGACGTGATCCTGGTCGATGCGGATGCGCTGGACCGCCGTCTGCTTCAGGCGGCGATCGATGCTCGCGCCATCGAAGGGTTGCGGCTCGCGGCAGTCATTGCCCTGACCCACCAGCCGCTCGGCGCGGATGCGGATCGGCCGGCGTGCCGGACTGTGCCGAAGCCGATCCGCGCCAGCGCGCTCGCCGCCACTCTTGCCGAGGCAGCTGGCGTTGGCGCCGATGCAGAGCAGGCCGCGACGGCGTACCCGACCCGGTTTCCGCCCGATTCGTTGTCAATCCTTCTCGTCGAAGACAACGCCCCGAACCGATGCGTCGTACAGATGATGCTGACCGAGCTGGGACTGCGCGCCGACGAAGCGTCGGGCGGCATCGAAGCGGTCACGCGGGCCCGAGAACGCGACTATGACGTCATCCTCATGGACATGCAGATGCCGATCGTCGACGGCCTCGAGGCGACCCGCCGCATTCGCGCGGAGCAGCGCAGAGCGCGGCCGACAATTCTGGCGCTGACCGCGAACGTCATCGCCGGCGACGACGAGCGCTGCCGCGATGCGGGGATGGATGGCTATCTGTCGAAGCCGCTGCGCATGAACGTGCTCGCGGACGCGCTGGCACCACTGGCTCGCCGCGATTCGCTCGACTGCGGCTGAACGTCGTTGCGGACGCTCGCCACCCGCTACCGACAATCCAGCAGCCACGACCTGAACGCGACATCGATTCGATGAAGGGTCTGACGCCGCTGACGAGGGACGGTGAGGGCCGCCGCTAGATGGCGGCCGGCTTCTCGAGTTTGAACTTGTCGATCCGGTAGCGGATCTGGTCGCGGTTCAATCCAAGGAGGGTGGCGGCACGGGTCTGGTTCCAGCCGCTCCGTTCGAGCGCCTGCACCACCAGCGATCGTTCGAGTTGTTCGAGGTCGATGCCACTAGCCGGCAATTCCACTCCCTCGGTCAGGCGCGTGCCACCGCCGGTCGCCACCGGAAAGTGATCGGCGGTGAGCTGCTCGCCGTCGGCGAGCAGCATCGCCCGTTCCACGGCATTGCGCAGCTCGCGAATGTTGCCAGGCCAGCCGTAGGACCTGAGCACACTCATCGCCTCCGGGTTGACGCCGCGCACGCGCTTCCGGAACTCGGTGTTGTAGGCGTCGACGAAGTAATGCACCAGCGCCGGAATATCGTCGGCGCGGCTGCGCAGCGGCGGCAACACGATCGGCAGCACGTTCAGGCGATAGTACAGATCTTCGCGGAATCGTCCCTTCTTGACCTCGTCTTCGAGCTGGCGGTTGGTCGCCGCGACCACCCGCACGTCGACGCGGATATCGGCGACGCCGCCGACCCGCTTGAAGGTCTTGTCCTCG
>Ga0134127_10001665_pt1 | contig 16432 bp, 17 predicted proteins | sample KB31753_FD_96459 | JGI IMG/M metagenome (GOLD analysis project Ga0134127, IMG submission 96459) | Terrestrial soil microbial communities with excess Nitrogen fertilizer from Kellogg Biological Station, Michigan, USA - KB3-175-3 | ecosystem: Environmental > Terrestrial > Soil > Unclassified ...
GCGTACGGCCGCTTGTGCGGCGCGAGATCGGTGCGGCTCGCCACCACGAGGCTGCGCGAGTCGAACAGCCAGCAGCGCTTGCGCGCCGCCGCTTCGCTCATGCCTTCTTCCTCGAGCGCGGATACCACGAGATCGCAGATGCCGGTCGCGGCTTCGCCCGCGCCGAGGCACAGGATGGTCTGCTCGCGCAGCGCGCCGCCGGTCACGCGCAACGCGGAATAGAGCCCCGCGAGCACCACCGCGGCCGTGCCCTGGATGTCGTCGTTGAATGCGCAGACCTTGCCGCGGTACTTGTGGAGAAAGCGGAACGCGTTCGCGTTCGCGAAATCCTCGAACTGGATCAGCGCGCCCGGGAACACCTTCTGCACCGCCTGCACGAACTCCTCCATCAGCTCGTCGTAGCGCGCGCCGCGCAGGCGCTTCTGCTTCAAGCCGATGTAGAACGGGTCGCCGCGCAGCGCCGCGTTGTCGGTGCCGACGTCGAGCATCACCGGCAGGCAGCGGCGCGGGTGGATGCCGGCGCAGGCGGCGTAAAGCGAGAGCTTGCCCACCGGGATGCCCATGCCGTTCGCGCCGAGGTCGCCCAGGCCGAGGATGCGCTCGCCATCGGTCACCACGATGATGCCGATGTCGCGCTGCGGCCAGTTGCGCAGCACCGAAGCGATGCGCCCGCGGTCGCCGGCGCTGATGAACAGGCCCCGCGGCCGCTGGAAGATGTTGCCGAATTTCTGGCACGCGAGGCCCACCGTCGGCGTGTAGATGAGCGGCATGATCTCGTCGGGGTTCTCGCTCACCACGCGAAAGAACAGCGCCTCGTTGCGGTCGTGCAGGGCGTTCAGGTCGATGAACTTCTCGAGCGCGTTGGGCAGGTCGCGCAGGTGCGCGAGGTAGCGCTGCGCCTGCACCTCCTGCGTGTGCACGTGCGGCGGCAGCAGGCCGCGCAGGCCGAGCGCATCGCGCTCCTTCAGCGTGAAAGCGGTGCCTTTGTTGAGAAGCGGGTCGCGCAGGACCGCGACGCCTTTCTGGGTGCTTCGCGTGCTCACCGCGGGGTTTGCCATGGCCTCGGATCTCCTTGGGCGCATCTTGAGCCGCCTTCGCTCGCGCGGCTTGACCCATATCAAGGGAACGCCGCCCGCGGGCTGCGATCGTGCCGCTTATGGATACATCGGACGGTTCGCTGCACGCGCAGCACGCGCAGATCGATCGCTCGCTCGACGCCGCCGTGGCCGCCGGCCGCGCCGCGCGCTGGCCGGAATACCGCCGTCGCTTGGCCGCGCTGCGCGAGGGGCTTGCCCAGCACATGGCCTTCGAGGAAGAGGCGCTATTCCCGGCGCTCGAGCAGGCCACAGCCGGCCCCGTCCGGGAGTTGCGCAACGACCACGAGGAGATTCGCCGTCACTTGGACATCCTCGGCGCGGCAGTCCCGGAGCAGGACCCGGCGGGCTGCCTCGCCGCGCTCGAAGACCTGGCCGCGCTCCTGAGCGCGCATCACCACGCCGAAATGACGCTCGACCCGCAGTACGCGAGCCGGCCGACCCCGCCGCTGCGGATGGCTGATCTGCCGGCGATGGATCTGCGGGACTTGCCGCCGCCCGAACCGATCATGCGCATCTTCCGGGCGCTAGAGCAGGGCGCCGGCGCGTCGCTGCGGGTCATTCTTCCGCACGAGCCGCTGCCGCTATACGGCCTGCTGCGCGAGCGCGGCTATACCTATGCCGGCGCGCCGCGCCCGGACGGCGGCTTCGAGGTGCTGATCGAGCGCGCTTAGAAATGGCCGTCCTTGCGCTCGGCTTCAGGCCCTTCTACCTGCTTGCCGGCGCGTACGCCGCGCTCGGCGTCGCGCTCTGGGCGTTGCAGTACGCGGGCTGGCTGCCCGGTGCGAATCCATTGTGGCATGCGCACGAGATGCTCTTCGGCTATGCCTTCGCCGTCATCGCCGGGTTCCTGCTCACCGCCGTGCGGGCATGGACCTCGCGCCCGACACCGTCCGGTGCGGCGCTCGCCGGCCTCGCCGCGCTATGGATCGCGGCGCGCGTGGCGGCGTTTCACTCGCTCGCGATCTCCAGCGTCATCGACCTCGTGTTTGCGCTTGGCGTCGCCTGGGGCATCGGGCGGCCGATCCTCGCCAGCGGCAACCGCAACTGGTACTTCATCGTCTTCGTGCTCGCGCTCGGCGCGGCGAGCGTCGCCTTCCAGGCCTACCCGCAGGTCGCGCTCGCCGCGGGCCTGGACCTGGTGCTGCTCGTGATCGCGATCATGGGCGGGCGCGTGATCCCGTCCTTCACCAACAACGCCGTGCCCGGCGCCGGCGCGCGGCGCAACCGGTATGTCGAGTACGGCGCTCTCGGCTCGGTTCTTCTCCTGATACTGGTGGACATCCTCCAGCTCCCGGCGTGGCCGGTGGCGCTGGCGGGAGCGGCATTGCATGCGGCGCGCGTCGCGCTTTGGGCGCCGCTCGCGACGCGCGCCCGACCGATTCTGTGGATCCTGCATCTCTCGTATGCCTGGGTGGTCGTGCATCTGCTGTTCCGCGGCCTCGCGGGCTTGGATCGGGTTCCCGCCGGGCTCGCCACGCACGCGCTCACCGTCGGCGTGATCGGCGGCCTCACGCTCGGCATGATGACGCGCACCGCGCGCGGCCACACCGCGCGGCCGCTGAAAGCGGGAAGCTGGGAAATCGCCGCTTATGCGCTGGTGCAGGCCGCCGCAGCGGTGCGGGTCCTCGCGCCGATTTTGTTGCCCGGAGCTTACGTGGCGCTCATCGCTCTCTCGGGCGTGCTTTGGAGCGCGGCGTTCGCGCTCTTCACCCTCGCCTACGTTCCGATCCTCACGCGCCCGCGGCTCGACGGCCAGCCCGGTTGACGAATGACAACTCGCTTGATCTGCATCAAAGTCGCGCGCTGCATCGATGCTAGATTGATTGCGAGTCGGCGAGGGCCGCGGGATTCCGGGCAATCGGTCTGGATACCGCACCGCTTGCAGGCTTCGAAGCGGCGCTGCGCCGCTACGTAAAGGCGCCCAGCTAGGCGCCCGCCCGGATACCGGGCATTCGGCCCCGCCCCTGGCGGGGCCTTTCGTTTGCACTTGCTCAAAGCGTGCGCAGGTGCGCGACGCCGAGCCGCCGCGGCTGGAGCTTGGCGCGCAGCCCCCGCTGCGCCGTCTCGGCCGAGGTGCGCGACGGGTCGAACGCAAAGGAAAGCGCGGCGTTCTCCAGCGACACGCGCCCGGTGCCGCGCTGGACGCCCGGCAGCGCCTCGATCGCCTTCAGCACGGCGCGCTGCGTTTCGGGCTTGACAATGATCTCGCCCTTGAGCGCGAAGAACGCCACGGCGTGGCCTTTCGTCTTCGCCTGCGTTACCACCGCGTGGTCGTAGCACGAGGCGATCTTGTCGTCGATGCAGATGCCGCAGGCATTCGCATCGAAGGCAAGCGCCACCAGCAGGACCGCAAACAGGTGCGTCATTTCTTTGCCTGCGGCCTGGGCGCCGCGCTGTCGTTGAAGCGGAAATACTTGAGGTAGCCGCGGATCTCGGCCTCCGAGAGGTTCTGGTTCGGCATCGGCACCTTGTATCTGGCGAGGAGCTGCTTCGCCGTCGGATCGGTGGCGAACATCTGCTCGGGCGACTTCAGGAACCGCGTGAGCCACTGCTCGTCGCGGCGCTGCGTGACGCCGAGCAGATCCGGTCCGATCTTCTTGCCTTCGCCGCCGGTGATGGCGTGGCAGGCGACGCACTTCGATTCGAAGTTGGTCTTCGCCTGCAGCGCCTCCGGGTCGGTGGGCGTGGACCCAGCCCCGATGTTGTGGTGCTCCGTTTCGGCTTCCTCGGCCTTCGCCCCGGCCTCGATCAGGCCGATCGCGCCCTGCGAGGCGTTGGCGAAGTGATGGTCGACCATGATGTAGGAGCCCTTCTGCGGGACGACGAACTCCACCGTCGCGCTGTTGGAGGAGCCGAGCAGCACCGTCTGCATGCCGCGGAACTGGTTCTCCGGGTTGCCCTCGATCCACACGCGGTCGAAGATCGTGCCGACGACGTGGAAGCTCGAGGTCCTGCTCGGGCCGACGTTCAGCACGTGCAGCCGCACGCGCTCGCCGGGCTCGGCCTTCAAGGGCTTGGTCACCATGCCGTTATGCACGCCGTTGAACACGGTGTGCGTGGGCTGCGCGGCGCGCAGCTTCGCTCCGTCCAGCACGTGCACCGGCACGCCGTCCACGCGCCGCTTCTGCGGGTCTGGCGCGACGTAGAACTCGCTCTGGATCACCACGTACTCGCGGCTCACCTTGGTCGGGTAGCCGTTCTTCGGCTCGACCACCACCGCGCCATACATGCCCGAGGCGATGTGCTCGAGCACCATCGGCGTGCCGCAGTGGTACATGAAGATGCCGGGGTAATTCGCCACGAACTCGAACTCGATGGTCTGGCCCGGCGCGATCGAGCGGTACTTGTCCTGCGGCGACACCATCGCCGCATGGAAGTCCATCGAGTGCATCATCGGCGCCGCCACCACCGCCGGCCCCGGCACCGGCTCGTCGCTGCGGTTGGTCATCACGAACTTGATGCGGTCGCCGACGCGCGCGCGCACCGTCGGCCCCGGCACCTGGTCGCCGAAGGTCCAGGCGCTGAATTTCACGCCGGGCGCGATGTCGATCAGCTTGTGCGTGGTGTCGAGGCGCACCGTCTTGACCGGGGATGCATCGAGCGGCTTGAGCTCGGCGCCCATGCTGAGCGCGGCGCCCTCGGCGAAAGCCCCCTTGTGGCGCTCGGCGGTCACCTTGGCGGGCGCGGACTCGAGCGCGAGCTTGGCGTACGTGTCGGCTGGCGTGGGGTTGCGCTCGCAAGCGGCCGCGAGCGAAAGGGTTAGTATCGATAGGCAGATGGATTTTTTCATAGGGACTGGAATCTAACGATGTTCAAGCGAATCGACCACCTGGAGCTCCTGACCGCGAGTCCGGAGCGCGAAATTTCGTTCTACACCGGGATTCTCGGCTTCAAGCTCCGCAAGCGCGACCGCGTGCCCCAGACGCCGATGGGGCCGCTCGAGCTCGTGTACCTGGAGCTCGGCGGCACGACGGTCGAGCTCATGTGCTACCCGGAACGCAAGCTCGAGGAGCGAGGCCCGGGCGAGCGCCTCGGCTACCGCATGATGGCGCTCGAGGTCGAGGACATGGACCGCGCGCTCGCGCACCTCGCGACGCACGGCGTCGAGCCGAGCTGGGGACCGATCCGGCGGCCGACGTACGCGCGCGCCGAGATCCGCGACCCCGACGGCAACCCCATCGAGCTAAGGCAATGGCTCTAGGAGACCCGTGATCCCGCGCAGGCGCGCGACGTCCGGCACGCGGATCGAGCGCCCGTTCACCTCGATCAGGCCGCCCGCGGCGAGCTCGTGCAGGATGCGCGAGAAGTGCTCGGGGGTCATGTTCAGGCGCGAGGCGAGCACGCTCTTGCCCGGCGTCAGGCAGACCTCCGCCTCGACCTGCGCGTTGTCCTCGGGCAGCTCGGCGAGCAGGTAGCCGATGACGCGCTCCTGACCCGAGCGCAGGGTATAGGCTTCGACGTCGCGAACCAGGCTGTGCAGCCGTTGCGCAATGCCGGCGAGCATGCGCCGGCCGAACGGGTTCGGGCCGAGCTCCTCGAACACCGCGTGCTTCGCCACGTGCAGCAGCAACGCGTCGGCGAGCGCCTGGGCGTACACGAGATAGGGCTTGTCGAGGAACATCAGCGCCTCGCCGAAGCTCTGCCCCGGGCGGATGATCTCGAGCACCTTCTCGACGCCGTGCGCCGAGGTGAAGGCGAGCTTCACCTGCCCGTAGACCACCAAGTGCAGACCGGTGCAGGGGTCGCCGCTTTGCACGATCGACTGCCCCTTGTCGAAGTACAGAGGCACCGTGGCCGCCGCGATGCGGTCGAGCTCCGCCGGCCCCATCTCGGAGAAGATCGCCAGGTTGGCGAGAAACGCCCGCGGCTTGATCTGCAGCGGTCGCTTGCTCATGGGCTACGGGCTCGCATGCGCTGCAGGGTGCCGCAAAGCGCGCCGCGCGACTTAATCTACGTCAAATGGCTTTCGGCGTAGCGCCGCATGGCGAGGCCGACGATCCAGTCGTTGACCGCGAGCGGCCACAGCCCCGGCCGCGCGAGCGGCAGGCTGTCCAGGAAGTGCCACAGGCGCGCCGGCCCGCCGGGCGCGATGCCGCGCCACAGCAGCCGCAGCACGATCGCCGTCGCTTCCGGGAGCGTTTCCCGCTCGATACGCGCTGGTACGCCGAAGTGAGCCAGCTTGTTGCGGATGCGCGTCGCGATCGCCCGGTCGGAGAACAGCGCGGCATAGAGCTGCCGGTACCCCGCGCTCATCTCGTCGGCCGTCATGTTCTTCGGCACGATGTTGCTCTGCCCCCGGGTGTTGTCGCCGTGCGCCGCGCCCTCGACGAGACGGCCCTCGCGCTTCAGGCGCTCGAAGAGCGGCGTCTTCGGCAGCGCGGTGAGCATGCCCACCATCGCCACCATGATCCCGGAGCGCTCGATGAAGCTCCTCTGCACCTCGAAGCTCTTCGCGGTGTCGCGGTCGAAGCCGATGATGAAGCCGGCGAGGATGTCGACGCCCGCGGCGTAGATGCGGCGCACCGCGGCGAGCATGTCGCCCGTGGTGTTTTGCGCCTTCGACGCCGCGCGCAAGGTCTCGGCATCGGGGGTCTCGATGCCGACGAACGCCCACTCGAAGCCCGCGCCGCGGAACAGCTCGAGCAGCTCCGGGTCGTCGGCGAGGTTGAGCGACGCCTCGGTGCCGAAGCGCATGACGCGGCCGTGGCGCTGCTGGTAGCCGGCGAGGAAGCGCAGCGTCTCCTTCGCCTTGGCCTTGTTGCCGATGAAGTTGTCGTCGACGAAGAACACCTTGCGCGCGCCCAGGCGCGCGAGCGCGTCGAGCTCGCGCTCGATCGCCGCGACCGGCTTGTAGCGCGGCCTGCGCCCGAACATCACGATGATGTCGCAGAACTCGCAGCTGAACGGGCAGCCGCGCGAGAGCTGGATCGTGGCGGTGGCGTAGCACTCGAGCTTGAGGAGCTCGAAGCGCGGCACGGGGGAGTCCTCCAGCCTGACGTTACCGGTCTCCCTGTACAGCTTCTCGGGACGTCCTGCTTCCAGGTCCGCGCAGAAGCGCGGCCAGATGTACTCGGCCTCGCCCGCGATCACGGTGTCGGCGGCGTCGAGGTACTCCTCCGGACACAGGGAGGCATAGCTGCCGCCGGCGACGACGCGGTACCCCGCGGCGCGATAGCGGCGCAGCAGCTCCTTCTGGCGCGGCGCCTGCACCCCCATGCCGCCGATGCCGATGAGATCGGCGTGCGGCGCACGCGGCAGCGGCTCGACGTTCTCGTCGGCGATCGTCACCACCCAGTGCGCCGGGCAGAGCGCGGCGAGCGTGGCGAGCCCGAGCGGCGGGTTGAGCGAGCGCTTGCCGCCGAGCACCTCCTCCAGTGCCCAGCGAAAGCTCCAGAAGCTCTCGGGGAGCGCCGGGTTGACGAGAAGGAGCCTCAAGCCTTCAGGAGGATAGGCCGGGGACGCCAGCGTTCTTTGACCCACATCAAGATGCTGGCTCGGTTCCTGCCCTGAAGTATCAGGGCTGATGGAAGAAGACGATGTCAAGGCGGCGCTGCGCACGGTCGAGGATCCCGAGGCCGGCATGAGCGTGCTCGACCTGGGGCTCGTGTACGGCATCGCGCTTGAGCCCGGGAAAGTGCGCGTCGAGATGACGATGACCTCGCCGGCGTGCCCGGCGTCGGACTACATCGTCGGCGAGGCGACGGCCGCGATCCGCGCCGTGGCGCCGGAAGGCACCGACGTGGAAGTGCGCCTCGTCTGGGAGCCGCCGTGGACGCCGGAGCGCATGAGCGCCGAGGCGCAAGCGAGGTTCGGATGGACGTGATCCTGGTGAAGGGAACGGGTGCCCACCTGGGCGTATAGGCTGCCGTTGCTCGCGCTGGGGTTCGTCTCGCTCGCCTTTGGCGTGGCGGGCGGGCTCGCACGCCTGTCTTCGCTCGAGGCTCCCGCAACGGCGATCGCGCTGCACGGCCCGCTCATGGTGTCGGCGTTCTTCGGCACCGTGATCTCGCTCGAGCGCGCGGTCGCGCTCGGCCGCGCGTGGGGCTACGCCGCGCCGCTGGCCGCGGGACTGGGCGGGATCTGCCTCCTGAGCGGTCTCGTCACCGCGGGGTTCTCGCTCATGGTCCTCGCCGCCGCGGTGTTCGTCGCGTGCGGCGTGCTCGTCGTGCGGCGCCAGCCTTCCCTCGAGACCGCGACGCTCCTCGCCGGCGCGGCCGCGTGGCTCGCGGGCAACGTCATGCTGCTCGAAGGCGAGGCCGCGGTGCCGTGGTGGCTCGCGTTCTTCGCCCTGACTGTCGCCGGCGAGCGCCTGGAGCTCTCGCGCTACCTCAAGCGCCCGGCGTGGGTGCGGCGCAGCTTTGCGCTGCTGGTTCTTCTGTTGCTGCTGGCGCCGCTCCTCCCGCGCGTCCTGGGCGTCGTCCTGCTGCTTCTCGCCCTGTGGCTGCTGGCGTTCGACCTCGCGCGCGTCACGATCCGGCAGACCGGCCTGCCGCGCTACGTCGCCGCCTGCCTGCTCGCTGGCTATTGCTGGCTGGGCCTGGGTGGCGCCCTCATCGCGCTCGCCACCGCCTACGATGCCGCGTTGCACGCGGTATTCGTCGGCTTCGTGTTCTCGATGGTGTTCGGCCATGCGCCGGTGATCCTGCCGGCCGTGCTGCGGGTACGGTTTCCCTACCACCCCGTGCTCTATGTTCCACTCGCGCTCCTGCACGCCTCGCTCGCGCTGCGCGTATTCGTCTCGGCCCCGTTCGGCGCCTGGGGCAACGCCGCCGCGATCGTGCTATTCATCCTCACGGCGCTTGTCCTCGCGACGATGTTTGATCGACGTCAAAGCCGGGGCGCGGCGTCCCGGTAACGTTGCAGCCATGCTAGGACTACCCATCAGGAGCGTCATCGAGCCGCGCAAGCTGGTCGTCGCGGCGCCCCATCTGAGCGTCGGCCAGGCCGCGCGGCTGATGAAGGAGGGCAAGGTCGGCGCGGTGCTGGTCGTCGAGGAAGGCCTGCTCGTCGGCATCTTCACCGAGCGCGATGCCGTCTTCCGCGTCATGGCGCGCGGCCTCGACCCCGAGTCGACCGCGCTGCGCGACGTGATGACGCGCGATCCGACCACGGTCGCGCCCGACGAGACCTTCGGCTACGCGCTGCTCCTGATGCACGAGAACGGCTTTCGCCACGCGCCGGTCGTCGAGGACGGCCGCCCGGTGGGCGTGGTCTCGGCGCGCCACGCGCTCGACCCCGACCTCGAGGAATTCACCGCCGAGGCCGAGCGGCGCCGGCACATCCGCCGCCGCTAGCCGTGCATCGTCAGGCCGCCTGACACGCTCAGGACCTGGCCGGTGATGAAGTCGGCATCGTCGCTCGCGAAAAACAGGATCGCCCCGGGAAGGTCCTCGGGCTTGCCCAGGCGGCCCATCGGGATCGCGCGGCGGTAGGCCTCGCGCAGCTTCTCCGGGTTGCCCGCGCCCTGCATGAACTGCTCGAGCATGTTGGTCTCGGTCAGGCCGGGGCACACCACGTTCAGCTGGATGTTCTTGGACGCCATCTCGCGCGCGAGCGTCTTGGTGAGCGCGATGATCCCGCCCTTGCAGGCCGAGTAGGGCGCTTCCCCCGAGGAGCCGACGCGCCCGGCGTCGGAGGCGACGTTCACCACCTTGCCGCGGCCGCGCTCGGCCATGCCGGGCAGCACGCAGTGGAGCAGGTTCATCGCGCCGAGCAGGTTGATCGAGATGATCTTCTGCCAGAAGGCCGGGTCGCTCTTGAGGAAGGGCTTGAACATGTCCCAGCCGGCGTTGTTGACGAGGATGTCCACCGCGCCGGCGCGGTCGACCGCCCTTTTCACCGCGGCGTAATCCGTGATGTCGACCGCAGGGTCGCCTTTCAGGTCCAACACGATGACGCGCGTGCCCTCCGCTTTGAATCGCTCCACCACCGCCGCGCCGATGCCGGCGGCGCCGCCGGTCACGATCGCCGTCTTGCCCTTCAGGCCTCGCATCTCATGTCTCCCGTGGAATTACGGCCGTCGCCTCGAGCTCGATCTTACCGGGCGAGTCGAGCAGGTCCGACACGAAGATCATGCTCATCGCCGGATAGTGCCGGCCCATGAGGCGTTGCCAGATGCCGCCGAGGCCGCGCCGCGCGGCGAGGTACGCCGGCTTGTCGCAGCAATAGGCGGTCATGCGGCAGATGTGCTCGGGCCGGCCGCCGGCTTCGGCGAGCACCGCGATGACGTTCTTCAGCGCCTGCTCGAACTGGGGGGCCAGCTGTTCGGATTCGAAGCGCTGCTGTGCATTCCATCCGACCTGTCCGGCGACGAACACCAGCGTTCCGGATGCCGCAATGCCGTTCGCGTACCCGAGCGGCGGCTTCCAGCCTTGCGGCAGCAGAACCTTCATCCGACGCGCGGCGGATCGGGATCCTCGTCCCAGCCCGCCTTCGGCTGCGGCACTTTCTTCATCCATTCCCGGATGAGCCGCACGTGCTCGGCTTCCTCGGACGCCATCTCGCGCGCGGCGTCGCGCACCGGTTGCGGCGCGCGGCTCGCGGCGATGCCCTCGTAGTATTTCTGCGCGTCCTGCTCGCAGCGCAGCGCGATCTCGAGCGCGTGCCAGGGCTGCATCAGGTAGTGCAGCGAGCCGAACGGCGCGGTTTCCGGTCCCTCCACGCCTTCCCAGGCATAGGCGGGCGCCATCGCCGGCATGCTCGGCCATCGCATCTCTTCGAGGATGCGCTTCGCGTGCAGCTTCTCGATCTCGGCGAGCTTGCGGAAGAGCTGCGCCACCTCGCGGTTGTTGTGGGTCTCGAGCTGCTCGGCGAACTGCGCGTAGCGCTCGGTCGCCTCGAGCTCCATCGCGTACGCGCGCGACATGAAGTCGGCGTAGCGTGCGGCGGGTTCGGGTTTCGCTCTCATAGCTGGAATGCCGTTTCGAGGTCCTCGACGGCGCCGCCATTGGAGGCAGGCACGGCGTAAACCGGCCGGTTGCCCTTGTAGAGCACGCCGATGTTGAAGCCGTCGTCGGTCATGATGCGGCGCGCGGCGCGGCCGGGATCGTCGGTGAACGCCACCGGCGCCGGATGCACCGCATCCTTCCAGCCGCGCTGCTCGGGCCGGAAGGTGACGCACGGCGAGAGGATCTCGATGAACGAGAATCCCGGATGCCGCACCGCCTCGGCGATGAGCGCGGCGCAGCCGTTCGGGTCGCCGGAGAAGGCGCGCGCGATGAAGTTGGCGCCCGAGGCGAGCGCGATCACCAGCGGATGGAATTCGCGCAATCCGGTGCCGCCGGGCGCGAGCTTCGACGACCAGCCGGGCTCGGTCGTGGGCGAGGGCTGGCCCTTCGTCATGCCGTAGACGTGGTTGTCCATCACGATGTAGGTGAGGTCGACGTTGCGCCGGCAGGCGTGCAGGAAATGGTTGCCGCCGATCGAATAACCGTCGCCGTCGCCGCTCGCGACGAGGACCGTCAGGTCGGGGCGCGCGACTTTGAGGCCGGTCGCCGCGGGCAGCGAGCGGCCGTGCACGCCGTGGAATCCGTAGCAGGTCGTGTACGCCGGAATGCGCGAAGAGCAGCCGATGCCGGAGACCAGCGCCACGTTCTCGCGCCTGAGCCCGAGCATCGCGAGCGCTTTGGTGATGGCCGACAGCACCGAATAGTCGCCGCAGCCGGGGCACCACACCGGCTTGTAGTCGGACTTGAAGTCCTTCGCCTGCAGCGCGACCGGGGCAAGGGGGGCGTTCATAGCGCTCGCGCGATCTCTTCGGGACGGAAGGGCAGCGGGCCGGGCCGGCGCAGGCTCCTCACCTCCCCGGGAAGGTCATATTGCGCGCGCAGGTAGCGCAGGAACTGGCCGCTGTGGTTCTGCTCGACCACCAGCACGCGCTTCACGCCTTCGAGCGCCTGCTTCAGCCTTTCGGGCTGCGCGGGCGAGAGCAGCCGCAGCGACACGAGCTTCACTGCCTTGCCAGCCAAAGCTTCGCGGACGGGTCCGGTGCAGGAGCCGAATGTCACCACCGCTGTCTCTCCCTCGCCCTCGATGCTCGCCCAGGCATCCCCCGGGTCGAGCTGCGAGACCTTGCGCGCGCGCTTGTCCATCTGCGCCAGGTGGTCGCCCGCCTGCGACGACGGCGTGCCGCGCTCGTTGTGCTCCAGGCCGTCGGCCGTATAGGCGCAGCCCGCGGTGCCGGGAATCGCCATCGGCGATACGCCGGACTCGGTCAGGGCGTAGCGCTGATAGGCCTCGCCGGGTTTCGCGGTTTGTCTCTCGAACCCCATTTGCGGGAACACCGGAACATCGACGATGGCTCGGGCCTGGCCGAAATACTGGTCCGAGAGCACGATCGCGGGCGCCTGCAGCGATTCCGCGAGGCCAACGGCCCATTGCGTCGCCGCGATGCAATCGCAGACCGAATTGGGCGCGATGACGATGTGCGGCGCATCGCCGTGCATGCCGTAGAGCGCGATGTTGAGGTCGCCCTGCTCGCTCTTGGTCGCAATGCCGGTGGAGGGGCCGGTTCGCATCACGTCGACCACCACGACCGGCACTTCCGCGACGACTCCCAGGCCGAGCGATTCGATCATGAGCGACAAGCCCGGACCCGAAGTCGCGGTGAGCGCCGGCACCCCGCCGTAGGAAGCGCCGAGCGCCATGTTGATCGAGGCGAGCTCGTCCTCGGCCTGCACCAGCGCGCCGCCGAGCCTGGTGAGCGCGGGCGCGAGCCACTCGAGCAGCTCGGTCGCCGGGGTGATCGGGTACGCGGCGACGAAGCGCACCCCGCCGCGCAGCGCGCCGTAGCCCGCGGCTTCGTTGCCGCTGATGAGCCAGCGGGGTTTGGATGCCTTTGGTCTTTGCAGACGGAAATCCGCTCCCAGGGATTTCGCCTGATCAAAACCGAGCCGCGCCGCGGCAATGCCGGGCTCGAGCCCCTTCTTCATCGACTTGCGCGCCGCGGCTTCCACGGCCTCGGCCGGAAGCCCTATCAGCGCCGCGAGCACGCCGAGCGCGACCATGTTGGGCCACGCGCCCGGGATTTCGCCGGCGGTCTTCTTCAAGGGAAGCGGCACGTAGCGCGCGCCGCTTTTCAGGAAGACCTCGGGCGGCGCGCCGTGCGCGGGGTCGCCGAGGATCACGCTGTCGGCGCCGAGCGGGATCTCGGCGGCGAAGCGCGCGACGTTCTGCCAGTCGATCGCCGCGAGGACGTGGAAGCGGTCTTCCTGCGCGTCGGTCGGGAAGGCGGCGATGCGCACCATGGCGGCGGCCTCGCCGCCGCGGATCTGCGGGCCGCTCGTCCGGGTCATGAGGCCGTAGTAGCCGGCCGCGGCGGCGGCTTCCAGCAGCATATTGCCGGCGGTCATGACGCCGGCGCCGCCGCTGCCGGCGAGCGCCACCGAGACGGAATCACGCATGACGGGAGGTTGGCCGATTGCCGCGCGCAAACCTTGACGCATATCAAATCGGGCGTCGGTTCCCGGATCGAGAATCTGGAAACCGCCTAAATCGGTATTGGAATGCTGATTTGACAAGGAGAGGCACCATGACGGCCCCCGAGACGTTCTTCCTCAGAAGCCACGACCTGGCGCAGATTTCGGTTCCGGGGGTGCGGGTCGAGCGCCGGCCGGCGCGCGAGCCGGGCGGCAAGCCCGCCAGCGGCCTGCACAACGCCTGGATCTGGCTCGACAACCCTTCGCAGTACAACTCCTACACCACCGAGATGGTGAAGGCGGTGATCCTCGCCTTCCGCGCCGCGTCGAACGCGCGCGACGTGAACTGCGTGGTATTCACCGGCGCCGGCGACAAGGCGTTCTGCACCGGCGGCAACACGAAGGAATACGCCGAGTACTACTCGGGGCGGCCGCAGGAGTATCGCCAGTACATGCGGCTGTTCAACGACATGGTCTCGGCGATCCTCGCCTGCGACAAGCCGGTGATCTGCCGCGTGAACGGCATGCGCATCGGCGGCGGCCAGGAGATCGGCATGGCCTGCGACTTCTCGGTCGCGCAGGACCTCGCGCGCTTCGGCCAGGCCGGTCCCAAGCACGGCTCGGCGCCGATCGGCGGCGCGACCGACTTCCTGCCGGTGGTGATCGGCGCCGAGCGCGCCATGGCGGCGTGCGTGCTGTGCGAGCCGTTCTCGGCGCACGAGGCCTACCACCTGGGGATGCTGACCGACATCACGCCGGGCCTCAGGGTCGACGGCAAGTTCGTGCCCAACCCGCTGGTGGAGACGCAGCGGGTCTACGACGAGTACGGCAGACTGATTTTCGGCAAGAGCAAGACCGGTGAGGCGCTGGCGAAGGGCAAGGAGCTCCTGAAGCGCGGCACGGTCGACCTCGCGGCGCTCGACGACAAGGTCGAGGAGCTGTGCGGGAAGATGCTGCTCACTTTCCCCGACTGCACGAGCAAGACCGTCGAGGAGCTGAGGAAGCCCAAGCTCGACGCCTGGAACCGCAACAAGGAGAACTCGCTCGCCTGGCTCGCGCTCAACATGGTGACCGAGGCGCGCGCCGGCTTCACCGCGTTCAACGAGGGCCCGAAGGACAAGCGCGAGGTCGATTTCGTCAGGCTGCGGCAGAAGATCGCCGCCGGCGAGCCGTGGGTGGGAAGCCTTCACGACCAGATCCAGCCGAAGAAATGAACGACAGTCCTCTCAAGGTCTGGCTCGAACCGCATGTGTCCAAAACGGGCGCGCTGCTGCGCCTGCGCCTGTCCCGGCCCAAAGCCAACCTGATCGACGCCGCGATGATCGCCGCGCTGCGCGCGGCGTTCGAGGCCCACCGCGCCAACCCTGGCCTGCTCGCCGCGCTGGTCGATCACGAAGGACCGCACTTCTCCTTCGGCGCGAGCGTCGAGGAGCACCTGCCCGCGCGCTGCGAGCAGATGCTGAAGGAGCTGCATTGCCTTCTGAACGAGATGCTGGCCTGGCCCAGGCCGGTGCTGATGGCGGTGCGCGGCCAATGCCTCGGCGGCGGGCTCGAGCTCGCCGCCGCCGGCAGCATGATCTTCGCCGCGCCCGACGCGCAGCTCGGCCAGCCCGAGATGAAGCTCGGCGTGTTCGCGCCCGCGGCGTCGGTGCTGCTGCCGCTTCGCATCGGCCAGGCGCGCGCCGAGGACCTGCTGCTCTCGGGCCGCACCGTGAGCGCCATGCAGGCCGCGGTGTGGGGGCTGGTGAACGAGGTCGTCGACGATCCGGCGGCGGCGGCCGCCCTCTATTTCGAGAAGCACCTCCTCGGCAAGAGCGCGGCGTCGCTCGCGCTTGCCGTGCGCGCGGCGCGCGAGCCGTTCGCCGAGCGGGCGCGCGCGCGGCTCGAGGACGTTGAAGCGCTCTATCTCGACAAGCTGATGGCGACCCGCGATGCGAACGAAGGCCTCAAAGCCTTCATCGAAAAGCGCCAACCCCGATGGGAGCACCGATGAGCGCGCAGCACATCGTCGAGCGTTGCGTGGCGCTGTTCGAGGACCTCGAGTTCAACTCGGTGAAGCAATGGAAGGCGGCGGCGCCCGGGCGCAAGGCGCTCGGCTACATGCCGATCTACGTGCCGCGCGAGATCATCCACGCCGCGGGCATGCTGCCGGTCGGCATCTTCGGCGGCGGCGACCAGCTCGAGGTGATCCAGGGCGACGCCTACTACCAGAGCTACATCTGCCGCATCCCGCGCTCGACGGTCGAGCTCGGCCTTACCGGCCGGCTCGACTGCCTCGACGGCATGCTGTTTCCCTCGATCTGCGACGTGATCCGCAACCTCTCGGGCATGTGGCAGATCATGTTCAAGGACAAGTACGTCAAGTACTTCGACCTGCCGCAGAACTACGACGACGCGACCGGCGGCAGCTTCTACGTTCATGAAATGCAGACGCTGCGCGAAGACCTCGGCACGCTCGCGGGCAAGCCGATCTCCGATGACGAGCTGAAGAAATCCATCGCGGTCTACAACGAGAACCGCAAGGCCGTGCGCGAGCTCTACGCCTACCGCGCGCAGAAGCCGTGGCAGGCGCCGACCTCCGAGGTCTACCTCGTCCTGCGCGCGGGGTGCGTGTTGCCCCCGGACGAACATACCCGCCTGATTCGCGAATACCTGTTCGAGACCGAAAAGCAAAAGCGGCCGCAGCGCGACAACGCGCGTGTCATCGTGACCGGCTCGTTCTGCGAGCAGCCGCCGCTCGGCCTGATCAAGTCGATCGAGATGGCGGGCTGCTACGTGGTCGACGACGACTTCCAGCTGACCCAGTGCTGGCTGCTGGACGATGTGCCGCTCGACGGTGATCCGCTCGAGGAGCTGTCGAAGGCGTTCCTGCACCGCTCGGCGCAGACCGCGTCGAAGTACGACGAGCGCAAGGAAGAC
>Ga0134127_10001667_pt1 | contig 16422 bp, 17 predicted proteins | sample KB31753_FD_96459 | JGI IMG/M metagenome (GOLD analysis project Ga0134127, IMG submission 96459) | Terrestrial soil microbial communities with excess Nitrogen fertilizer from Kellogg Biological Station, Michigan, USA - KB3-175-3 | ecosystem: Environmental > Terrestrial > Soil > Unclassified ...
CTCGACTATTATGCGGGCGCGGGAATCCCATTCATCCCGCACCGGACGCTGGTGTCCGATAAGCCGATCCCGATCGACGAGCTTGCTCGGGAAATCGCTTATCAATGGTGGGGCCAGGGGGTTGGACTGAAAAGCTTTGACGATGCCTGGTTGTCGCAGGGACTGTCCGAGTACTCTTCCGTCCTCTATCGCGAATCTCAGCAGAGCGCAGCTGAATTCAATGAGACGCTCCTGGAGAAGATCCAGCTGGCGCTTGCATTCGAGCAGGAAGCATCGATATCCCGCGCGCCGGCGCAACTCAACGACCAGTCGCCGGCCTATCGCTCGGTGGTCTTCTACAAGGGCGCTTACGTCTATCACATGCTTCGCACGACAATTGGCGACGACAAGTTCTTCAATCTGCTTAAGACCTATTACTCAACGTACAAAGGACAGAACGCAAATATAGAAGACTTCGAGACGCTGGCGGACAAGGTGTCGGGGCAAAAGCTGCGAGGTTTCTTCGGCATGTGGGTCGACTCGACGGGCGTTCCGGAATTCAAAGTCGAGTATTCGATAATCCGCACAAAAGAGGGGAAGTTCAAAGTACGCGGAACCGTGCGTCAGAACATGGATTCATTCAGAGGCCCGGTTGGAGTCGCGCTGGAAGCAGAAGGCGGCCGCCAGTCGAAGACGACGCTCGACATGCGAGGAACATCGGCGGACTTTGATCTCTCAAGCGAGGGCAAACCGCTCGAAGTCGTGGTCGATCCCGAGAATCGATATCTGCGGATCAGCGATGCGATCCGCGTATCAGTTGTCGTTCGCCGAGGTATCCAGCACTTCGAGCGCGAGGAGTACGCTGAAGCCGAGGAGCAATTCCGATCGGCATTGAAGCTCAATCCGCGGTCGTCGTGGGCGTGGTACAACATCGGACTGCTCTACATGGAACAGCGCAACTGGCAGAAGGCCCGCGACGCTTTTACGGAGACGGTGAACGGCGATCTCGAACCGGCGTGGCTCGAGGTTTGGTCATACATCAAGCGCGGAAATGCGTGGGATGCCGAAGACAATCGGGACCGCGCCGTCGCCGAGTACAACAAAGCCAAGGAGAGCGGCGGGACCTACAACGGCGCTCAACAAGTGGCGGAGAAATACCTCGGTCAACCGTATAAGAAGGAACGCTCGGCACAGCCGGGGAATTAAGGTTCAGAGTTTCTGGTTTCTGGTTTCTGGTCTTTAGCGTGAATCCACAACCAGAAACCAGAAACTCTCACCTCTTGGAGGCAAAACATCAATGAGTACCGCAGCGATCGCAAGACCCCATTCATCCGAGTATGCGCCTTATTACGAGAAGTACATTTCACGCGTGCCTGATGGCGATATCGTCGCCACGCTCGGCACGCAGCTTGAGAGGACGCTGGCTTTGATCCGCGGAATTCCCGAGGATCGAGGAGACTTCCGTTACGCTGAAGGCAAGTGGAGCATAAAGGAACTGCTCGGCCACGTGATCGACGGCGAGCGGGTGTTCGCGTATCGCGCGCTTCGGTTTGGACGGGGAGACACGACGCCGCTCCCGGGTTTCGAGCAGGACGACTTCGTTCGGGGAGCAGACTTCAACAAGCGCAGCCTCAGCGACCTTGCCGAGGAATTCGAGCATGTTCGCCGATCGACGATCTCGCTTCTGGCAAGTCTGGAGCCCGGCGCGTGGGATCGCCGAGGAACGGCTAACGACGACGAGGTATCGGTTCGCGGCATCGCGTTCATCATCGCGGGCCATGAGCGACATCACGTAGAGGTTCTAAAGAGTCGATATCTTTGACCTATGAGACATGTATCGGGTGACTAAACCTCTCTCTGGTACGACATTGCGCGGCTAGCCTTAAAGTACGAGCCTGTGGGAATTATTGGACTTCTGTTAGCGTCCTTTCAACCATCAAAAACAAGTAAAGCTAACGAACGCGGAGAGCCTTGTCACAGACTCTTCTCGTTTCGGTGATGGATGATGTCCTGGTCGTGTTGCTATGTTGCCGGGTTAGGGATTAGACCCGAGGTTTGGAGGAGAAATAGACCACGGATTGGGCGGATCAGACGGATTCACATGGATCAGACCCGTGTGAATCCGTCCAATCCGTCCCATCCGTGGTCTATTATTCACTCAATTTGGAGGCCATCAGATTTGGGGCACTACCGGTGATCGCTCGATCTCTGCGCTTGACCTCAAGCTGATACAATGGGAGAGCGTAACTGAAGACCGTCGAGTCGAGAGCAAGATGCCAGAAGTGAAATAATCGAAAATGATTGCCGAGACTGTTTCACACTACAGAATTCTGAGGATCCTCGGCTCGGGCGGGATGGGAGACGTGTATCTGGCCGAAGACACCAGGCTCGGACGAAGCGTAGCGCTCAAGTTCCTGTCAGCTTCATACCAATATGACAGCGACCGCCGAGAACGGTTTCTCAGAGAAGCCCGCGCCGCATCCGCGCTAAGCTCACCGAACGTCGCAGCGATCTATGACATCGGAGAACACGAAGAAACGATGTACATTGTGATGGAGTATTGCGAGGGGGAACTGCTTTCAACAAAACTGGAACACGGTCCCTTAGAAGTCCATCAGTCCATCGACATAGCGATTCAAGTGGCCGAGGCGCTGGATGAAGCTCATTCGATGGGAATCGTTCACTGGGACATCAAGAGCTCGAACCTGATTATCACCCCGCGCGGTCTGGTTAAAGTCCTCGACTTCGGCGTTGCCAAGGTGTTCGCTACTCCGGAGCCAACTCAGGAGCGATCTGATGAGCGGACTGTGCAGCTGGGGAAGGAAACGGCGCCGGGCGTTATTCTGGGCACAATCGCCTATATGTCGCCCGAGCAGGCGCGAGGTTTGGAAATTGATGGCCGCAGCGATTTGTACAGCCTCGGCGTGCTGCTCTACGAGATGCTAACCAGTACCCAGCCGTTCGAGGGCGACACGACGGGTGACCTTTTGGTTTCGGTCCTGACTAAAGATCCGCCTTCGCTTGCCGCTTACTCCACGCAGATTCCGGCCGAGATGCAGTGGATAGTCTCCAAGGCGCTCCGAAAAGATAAGACACTTCGATACCAGACCGCGCGAGACTTCATTATCGACTTGAAAAACCTCGCTTCCGGACTGGAAACAAGGATATTGGCGCCGGAATCGCAGAGCGAAGGGCCACCCGGTGCTGAAGCGCCCCGGGCCAGGACTGCGACAAAGAGCTCGGGTCCTCGAACGCGGAAACGCAAGGCAGTCGATTCCATAGCCGTCTTGCCCCTCGTCAACTCGACTGACAACCCCGACTTTGAATATCTGAGCGACGGAATCACCGAAAGCCTGATTAACACGCTGTCTCGAATCCCAAAGCTGCGGGTTATGGCGCGTAGCACGGTCTTCAAGTACAAGGGCCGCGACATCGATCCACAGCGGGTGGGCGCCGAACTGAACGTCCGGGCGGTGTTTACTGGACGATTGCGCCGGGTGGGAGAGAAATTCCTGTTCGGTGCAGAATTGGTTGACGTGAACGATGGATCACTGCTGTGGGGCGAGCAATATACGAGGAGGCTATCGGGCATACTCTCGTTACAGGATGAGATTTCAAGCGACATTGGTGAGAAACTGCGGCTCAAGCTGAGCACCGGCGAGAGACGAAAGTTGGCGAAGCGGGCGACGGAGAACACCGAAGCATACGAGCTCTACCTGAGGGGTCGTTTTCACTGGAGTAAGTGGACGGAAGACGGCTTGCGGGAGTCAATCGCCTTCTTTGATCAGGCGCTCAGCAAGGATCCGAGCTTCGCGCTCGCTTATTCCGGCCTGGCAGCCGCCTATGGTGTCCTTTCTTACTTTAATCCGGACACTGCTCAGGCGCACGGAGCGATCTTGAAGGCGAAGGCCTGCGCGCACAGGGCGTTGGAGCTCGACGAGGCACAGGCGGAGTCGCATCTGGTGCTTGGGAACATGGCGAATTTTAACGACTGGGATCTCCCTGCAGCGGAGCGAGAATTGAGGCTGGCGATCGAACTGAACCCAAGCCTTTCTGATGCGCATCAGAGTTACAGCATTTGTCTAATGAACCAGTGCCGGTTTGACGAGGCGATAGCAGAGATGGAGCTGGCCGTTGAACTCGATCCGTTATCGCTGCCGGCGAACCTGAGCTGGGGCTTTCTTTTGTTCAACATTGGACGATATGGCGAAGCCTTGACCCAGATCAGGAAAACGCTCGAGCTGGAACCGACAATCAGTCTTGCGGAGAATGATCCGACATTCCACATTGCCCACCAGCTGCTCGGTGGTTGTCTTGAACAACTGCAGAAGTACGAAGAAGCGGTGGCCGAATACTTGACCATGATTCGCGAGTGGCCCGGAAAGGCAGAGATGAGCAGGGCTCTCTTGCAGGCGTTCTTTGAGACAGGGATGAGCGGCTTCTGGCGGAGGTTTGTGGACTTCGCTCCGGAGCTGGTGGAGCAAAGATTGATAACGCCACTGTTTGCGGCGAGCGTCTACGCCTCGATTGGGGATAAAGACGGGGCATTTGACTGGATAGAGAAAGCTTTGGGAGCGCGGCTTCCGAGTTTATCGCACATACAAGCTGACCCGCGGTTGGAGAGCCTCCGGTCGGACCCGCGATTCGATGACGTGTTGCGTCGAATGGGAGTGAGCCGAAGGGAGCAGTTGGATTCAGGATTGTCCTCGAATTAGCCCTTCGATTTCGGGTGCCAAACTTGCGGCATGCGTAGTAAACGCGATATAAGTAATGCACTATTTCGAGTGGGGCCATAGCTCAGCTGGGAGAGCGCATGACTGGCAGTTGTGCGAGCCTTGCCCGTCTAGTCCGCCGATAACCACGTCATAGTAAGTTACCGATTTTTAGTCTTCCATTGTTCGCTGACGGTCGCTGCGTCTGGTTGTCACCGATGGTTGTCAAGTTACGACTCACCTGACGGTCCGCCGATGCCGCCGGACAACGCGCGATTCTCAAGGCGCGTTGGCGTGTAGATCCACAAAACCCGCAGGGGCCTTTATAGAGAGGGCCATGAAACAAACGCACAACTGGCCTACGTTTGAGGACATCAACGCGTTCATCGAGGCGCGCGTTGGCGATCAGCCTGACGATGAGGGACTGGTCAAACTCGACAGCAAATGGCAATGGCACTCGGTTGCTTGCCGCGCGTCTGATCTTTTTGGTGAGAACTGGCGAGACTACTTGATTCAGTACGTTGGCGTAGTGCTTCATAGCTTCAAACGCGAAGTGTCCCAGACAGAGGCACGCAAGAGGATGACGCACACGGGATTCCTGACCATCCTCGCGGATAAGCGGATTGTGCAAGTCCGGAGGGTAAGGATCTTGCACAAGCTGACCACGGCGTTTATCGACATTCGCTATGCGCCAGTAGACAAGAAAACCAAACTCGGCGTAGTGGGCTTTGAAAACGTGCAGCATCTCAAAACATGGCCTGAATTCCAAACCGAAATCTTACCGTTGTGGAAAGGTCTTGCTTTGCGCGGTTTGATCGAGAAGCCAAAGAAACTCCAGAAGGCCATTGACGACATTGTCACCGTGGGACGCGAACTCGACCGCGACGGCAATCTTTCCAGACGAACTGTCGCCATAAGGCTGCGCGGTTTATACACGACGGGGCACAGTGATGAAGCGGATATCAAGTCCCTCGACCGACTCATCAGGTCTTACGACCAAGGATGGAAGTGGAGAACCATCAAATTGATCATTCGTGGCCCGAAATAATTTGTCCATTCCATGTCCACTTTTCAGCGCTATGCTAAAAGCATGCCAACGCTGAAAGTGATGCTGAATCAAGAAACCATTGACGCGCTTCAGGAGCGTGCTCAGCAGGAACTGCGGCCGCCCGATTACGAGGCTGCCGCGCTTTTGCGCCAGAGCCTTGGCCTGCCGCTTCCTTCTGAGCCTCGCCGCGCCGCAAACGATACCGACGCCTCCAAAGTTGAAATCGCGGAGGAGGCGTAAGATGAACGCAACAGGAGGCCGACCCCGGCCAGGGAATGGCGCGTTGAACACCGCACCGCAGAAGGATGAGCAGCCGCGCCTACTGCGCCCATTGGAAGCCTTCACCCTACTGTCCGTCGGTCGGAGCAAAGGTTACGAGTTGTTGGCTCGCGGCGAGATACCGGGAATAGTGCGCTTCGGCCCGCGCTGCACAAGGATTCGAGCCGCCGAGTTGCGACGGTGGCTCGAAGGCCGTGAGGAGACAACCCCATGAGAGCCCCGCGCTCCCGTTTGGGTCGCGAGGATGAGCAGCGGCTGCGCGAGAGCCTTTGATTCCGAAACAGAGCGTGTCGAGGCAAGGCGAATGAGTAACGAAGGGTTCGCAGAATTCGGAATAATTGCAAGCATAATAGAGCATCCGAACATTCTTCCGGTTGTGCGCGAGGAATTGGACTTGTCCGACTTTTTGCGGGAAAAGAATCGCGTAGTCTATCGGGCAATATGCGAGCTTTACGATACTGGAATCACTCCCGGCTGGGATTCGCTGCTTGAACACCTGACAGCGTCGGGCGATCTGCCCAAGGTCGGAGGCGCTAGTGGGCTCGCCGAAATGATCGACGGTGTACCGCGTTCGGATGACGTTCGCCCGCTAATACGAATGGTTAAGAAGCTGGCGCTCGATCACCGGGCCGCGTCTGAATTCGAGGTTGTTCGTTTGGCGTTAGAGGATGGAGAGCAGCCGAGCGAAGTGCTGGCAGAACAATTGCCCAAGCTGGCAGAGCTACACGAGCAAGCCACAGCGGGCCGTAGACCTCGATTCGAGTTGCTTCACTGGTCAGAACTTGACCAACTACCGGAACCCAAATTTCTACCGGGCACTCACATCTTCAGCGGCGGTTTCAATATGTGGTACGGCTTATCGGGAACCGGAAAAAGTTTCAAAGCTCTGACCGACGGCTATCATCTGTCTCGGTTGGGACTCGGGGCTGTTGTTTACGTTTCACCCGAGGGCAAAGGCGCGTGGGCAAAACGTCGCAAAGCATGGTCAGAGCACTCGGGCCTTGCCCCGGACGAAATGTACTTTCATCCCGGTGCGGTGAATCTGCTAAACGATGGCGAGGTATCTGACTTCATCGCAGACTTGAAGACGAAGTTTCCAGATGGCGTTTTGCTAGTGGTCTTCGACACAAAATCAAGAATGATGCCCGGTGCCAATGAAAACGATGCGAAGGATGACGGACTTCAGGTAACACACACCGACCGCATCAAAGACATGCTCGGTAGCGCCATCCTGCTAATTCATCACTCCGACAAGAAAGACCTTTCCGCTCGGGGCTCCGGCGCGACCACCAATGCTGCTGACTGCATTCTCAAATTAAAACGTTCCGCTGAAATCATCACTATTAGCGTGACGTGGCCGGAAGGCAAACTCAAAGACGGCGAGCCGTGGCCGGATGAACAATTTCGTTTCGTCAAAGCCGCCGATAGCGTGGTGCTTGAGCCCACCGACAAGGTCACAACCGAATTCAGCACGCTAACCCCCAAGCATATCGCGATTCTAAAAGCGATCGGCGCAAACGGCGCTGCGGGCGCAGGCTATAAGCGAATCGCTGCCTTGACCGGCATCCCAGAGCGGTCCGTCTATCGTTATGTCGAAGACCTGATCGCAGTCCGTCCAATGCTGGTCAGCGGTTTCGAGTTGCCAAAAAACCGTGGCAAACGGTTGCTCATAACTCCAGCGGGCCGCAAGCTCTTGCCAATCGTGCCAAATCCAAGGGCAACCGATAAACCTAACGGGCATAGTAAATTAGTTGACCCGCTCGCCAGTTCGCCAACAGTTCGCCAACGGTTCGCCAGTGACCTGCCACCGTTCGCCGCCACTCTCCCCTCTAAGGGGAGTGGCGAAGTGGCGAACTCGGTGGAGCCGGACAGCAGCGGCGACCCGGAAAAAGGGACGGTGGAGGTATGACCGTCGAGACTTTTGTGTGCAGCGTCATAGCAAGGGGCGTGACCTTCGAGCCGGTCGGCGACAAGCTGCGAGTTAACCCGGTTGAGAAGCTGGGGCCCAGCGAACTGGAAACGATCCGCGAGTACAGAGCCCGTGTCCTCCTGCTGGCGATCCAGAAAAGCGAGACGCTTCTCGGCGCTAGGGGTGTTCCACCCGACGTTGAAAACTGACTTGGACCGATAGCAGTCATCCGCTGGGATGCGATCGAGGAACATCTGGGAAGTATCGCGGTCTGATAAATACGTACTCGCGACGAACAAGGATTGACTTGACCGAGGGTTTATGGAGAGCAAGGCGCGAACAGTGTCGGAAACGAGATCCTGAAGACCGGATATCGTACCACCGCTCCTGGAAGCCGCGCCAACCTGTATCCTGTATGCCCGCTCAGAAATGGGATCGAGCGCGAGCCACTCCTTAGCTGCCTTTATAGCGGCCGTGTAGTCGCCGTCGATGAGTTTCCTGTCAGCCAGCTCCTCAGTTTTCGGAAGAAGCAAGCGTCGCCATCGGCCTTGCTCCCTGATCCAGGTGTCAGTCGAAACTAGCTTACAGTCTTTTGACTGGGACGAGTAACTAACTGAGACGCGGGCGTACTCGGTTCCGAGTTTTGATTCCTCGCCAAGCACTTCGAATGAGGAGTAAACGGCGTCGCCACCGGAATCGCTCGGCTGCGCTCCCTTTTCCCAAGTTTCGCTGCTAGTCTCCTTCGCCGTTAGGCTTGACATGAGGACCCATTTGCCGCCCGGGTTGAATGGTTTCCCCACGTCGTAATAAGACTTGAGCACGGCCGATAAGTCGGTTTGGTCGAGGGATGCAGCACAGTCGTCGTGAGACCTCATCTTTTCTGTACACGCGAGTGGAAGAAGCGCAAAGACCATTGCGACCCACGCTAGGTTCTGTGGGCGGGCTTGCGGAATGAAGCAACTCGGCTAGGGGCTATTGTGCTTTCCTCTTCCATTGTGAGGATATCCAATCGCATAAAGCACTCAGAGGATTCTTACTACAGAATTCAGAGATCACTTTTCCGGCGCTCAAAGTACTTCGATGCCGCGATTTGATCTGGTGGTACTCTGAACGCACCCCACGTTGGCGCTGGTTACGCAATCGGTTATGTGAAGAGAGTATAACAAAGCGTGTGAGACCCAAGTAGGTTGCTGCTGGACTGCGCCCGCGCGGCTCGCTCGCGGGACACTCAGTGGCGCGGACGTGCTGGAAGGCGACGCGCCTAATAGCATATTAGGAGGTCAGTAGTTAAACGTAACAGACATTGTAATTAAGAAGGCCTGACAGCCAGCAAGACAACCAAGAATCAGCGGTCAACGGACGATCATAGGGTTCGGTTGACAGCGTCCTAGCGGGCATCGCCGATGGCATCACTTGGAGCGACTTGCAGGCAGCGATGGAGCAGGATCCCGATGGGGCCGACACAATCTGGCGAACCTCAAGCAGATGGCCCGAGAGAATGTGGCCTGCGGTGAATATGTCTCGCACGAATAATGGCGAATCAAACACCATACCGGCGGCGACATTTGGCGTAATGCTCAACGCGTTCATAAAGCGTGGCAGCCGCGCAATGCTATCGAACAGTCTCTAGTTGAAACGCTAGTCCAGGCGCAGATCTCTTATAACTCCTGGCTAGGGGCCGGACTTGTACCTCATGGACTCAAACTCAAACGCAAACGGCACCGAGATGAAGGCTCAACGCTGCGACCATACCGTACCCCGTGACGATCCTTAGCGCTGCTCTCAATGCGGCGTGAAATTATGCGGCGCGCGACGGAAGAACTGCGCGTGCGGTCATCGCTTCGGGCGAGATGAATACGAGTTGACAGCTTGCCCCGGCTGCGCAGCTTCCCGTTTCTGTAATACGCAACTTGTACTGCAGTCAGGTCGCTGCCGACTTCACGGAGGAAAAAGGTCCACAAAGGCCTCGCTGGCTGCACGGGAGATTTGCACAGTATTGGCGAAGTTGATGCGATGAGTCAGGCGCTCAACTACCTCGCGACCGCATATGACCCGCTCATGATCAGCGGCGTTACGCGTCGCTTGAGGTCAGCGATTCTCGGCTTTGAAGACTGAGTTGCACCGGCGCTGACCTTGATTCTGAACCTAGCCACCCTTTCTCGCCGAGGTGCTTAGTCTCGTTCGCACTTTGGGGGCTAATCGATGGAGCGCGTCTGGGCTCAGGAAGAAGACTTGAGAGTGAGTCTATCGTGAGCTTACGCCACCGAAAGACTTGTCAATATTGACCGAGGGGAGAGAGCATCTTGAATACGTGTACTAATGGCGATATCATCGGCCTTGCTGTTAGTTCGGTTACGTCACCTTAGCCCCGAGGTCGCAATCGCATGTTTGAGTTGCCTGCCGATGTCCACGCCAAGGTAAAGTCGCTACACCGTTACCAACGTCGCGTAAGGACTGCCATCATACTTGGCCCCCCACTTTTTGCTCTGACCGCGTGGACACTTTTGTGGCTCATCACTCATGGTGAGCTTTTTTCGATCCCGCAGGACGCGGCAAAATACATGCTCGATACGCTGATATGGCATTTCTCGCCTCGGTTCTTGGTGGCACTTGTCCGTTCGGAGCACCGAAGCATCGTCTGGGCTCCCGTCCTCCTCACAATCTACTACGTCTATCATTTGGTTTCCGTTGCCGTGTTACTCACGTTTCCAATTGCAGGGCTCCTCTACTGGAGAGTCCGACTGCGCCGTCATGAGCGAGGCCTTCTCACCTCTACCGCCCTGATTGATGCCATGACGTTGTACCTCGATCAGCCCTCGATTCGTCGTCGCGCCGCACTGAGGCTCGCGGCCCGGTTTTTCGCTCCTTCAACATGTGCTTCTCCCGTTGCGGCTAAGTGGGCAGAGCAGCCTGCATTTCAATGGTTTGCGTCCGCCACACTTGCGCGTCCTGAGCGAGATATCATTCTGAGTTTGGGAAGTTTCAAGGATTCGCTGATAAGGTCAATCGCTGGTCGCATGCCACTCGACGCTTACCTGGAGTCCCTCTCGAAGCTGCAAGAATTCTTCTATCTTGTATGCAGGCGATCGTCGCGGCACTTCGCTTTGAAACAACGGGGCCGTGCTTCCGATCATCGCCTCGCGGAGCCTGAGCGAGAGGTTGAAGTCTTGCGAGCCTTCGCCGTCTGCGCGAGGCCTCATATCCTGGCAGCGTCGAGGGAACCAAGAAAAAAGGAGCGCTCCTCAAGCCTTAGGAGAATCCTCTCTGAGTTTATTGGGTCACGCGCCCTTCAGGCCGCCGGAGCCCTGTCGAGCGCTGCGGCCGTCATGATGACACTTGGTGTACTGTTGTTCGGCATCGAACTCAGGCAGGCGTTTTTGACTTGGTTCACTGCAACGTTCGGCAGCTTCGCGATCTCACTCGGCATCAGCTCGGTGGCATCGCGGTCACGCGCAGGCAGCGAAGATTCAACCTCGTCGAAGCCGTAGGTGTTGATCGTTCAATAGCAATGAATTTAGGCGCATCCGCGCTCGTGTCTATAGCGCAGCGGGCTAGGCTTGGAAGCTCAGCGCGCAAGTGTTCGGGGCTATGTCAAAGCTGGAAGCATCGTCGCCGACCACCTTCGAAGGCAAGGGCGAGGCGTAAGTAAGCACTCGGGCGGCGGTCATCGAAACATCGCGCACTCGGAAAGAAGTATAGCTACATCCTCGACGACGCCTACCGCTGGGAGATGGGCCGCGCCTAAGGGCAAGGACGGCGAGCTCGACCACAACAAGGCGCTGACCGGCGACGACCTGCGCGACACTCAAACGCTTCGTCGAGGATGCCGACGAGCCGCTGCTGCTCGGTGAGTGGGGGGAGCGGGACGGGAATCTCGAAACTGTATGGTATCCGGCAATCCACCTCTCCCGCTCGATCATACCGATGGGCGTCTGAGCCGAGATCTCAAAGCTCGCACTCAGGGCATGAGTCGTGAACAGATCGTTAGAATGTGGGATAGTGCGTACCTCAAGCGGGCGAAAGAGCACACGATGGTGCTGGGCTGCCAAGTTCTCTTCCGCAGTCTTGAGCAACCGCCTCCGGAACGACTGGATCACTTGGATCGGTAAGGTGCCTTCAACGCAAACACCTCCCACAATCTCAGAAAGGCTTTGGACACAACTATGTATCGCGCAGGGCTCTCATGAAACGCAAGCTCGACGCCCACTGGGGACGTTGGAAACAATCGCTTCCGCAAGCTGCATTCAGCGGAGAACTCAAAGGATAAGTCCATGGGCAAAGACGACCACAAAATCGACGCCGACGACCGAAACGTTTTCGACGACGGCCGATGTCTACGCTCACGTCAACCAACAGCAGATTGGAGCCGCGATGGATAAGCTCGATCGCGCAATGGGGGAGTCACGTTGATGTGACAGATCAGTTGGAGAATTCCTTCGGTCTGAAGCTATTGTGTTTTGACGCTGATGACGCTGCGAACCTGGGCAACAAGTTTAGGCTGCCTCATAAGGTACCTCTAATCATTAGTCTGTCCAGGAAGGAGTCGAGTCAACCGTTGACATAAGAAAGAGACATTCCAAGATGCGCGATCATTAGTACGACCTACTCGATTTTGGTCCTACCTCGTATGAAGATGACAACTTTGGATTCCAAACGGCTTTTGCTTATGATTCTCGTATGATGCTTCCTCAATACGACCTGACATCTGACAAAGGTTTAACCGTCTTTGAGTTTGTGAGCGTTGGTAAGAAAGGTAAAATACCAAAAATAGTTCAATATTCGGAAACAGAAAAAAAAGGCACTTTCAATCTTGGATTCGGCGACAAGTGTTTACAAACGGACGAATTTGACGATACGGTAATTTCCAACAACGGCGATACTAAAAAAGTTTTGGCGACCGTTGCCGCTACGGTTTATGCTTTTACTGACGAACATCCAGAGGCTTCGATTTATGCAAAGGGAAGGTCAAAATCGCGGACAAGGCTTTATCGAATGGGATTGACGGGTGTTTTGAGCGAAATAGTTAAAGATTTTGAGCTATACGGATTAAGAGACGGCGGATGGCACGAATTTGTAAAAGGCGTTCAGTACGATGCATTCTTGATCAAGCGAAGGAGTTAAACTAATGAAAAGAAATGAGGAATTAAACAAGTCAAAGTTGCCGATAGTTAAAACTGATAGATCACTTGACAAATACAAGAAGAGAGTTCTGTTTAAGAAAAAACTTGAGAAAGCCAATGAAACATTAAGAAGCGTTGGTTTGCCAAAAGGTTTACAAAAATCAAAGGCGTAACATCTCTGTAGCTTAGGAAAGAGTCGTCAAAAGACGGATGCGGACCAAGCATCATAGGGCGGGACCTGCTTGTTACTCCGAGTGATCCCAGTGGCTCTTGTACTGGTTGAGTGTTCGCGCGCGCCGTCATCGAGCAGTCAGAAATAGCGGTGGTTGTCAAAATCTGGTTGTCAATCTTGCCATCTACCGACTAGACACGCTATAAGTTATTGAAACCAATTCGAGTGGGGCCATAGCTCAGCTGGGAGAGCGCATGACTGGCAGTCATGAGGTCAGGGGTTCGATCCCCCTTGGCTCCACCACTTACAAAAACTCGTCAAAAAAAGTGTGGCTCCAGTGTGGCGATGTCTGAAGTTTGCCGGCGTAGCTCAGTTAGCAGCATCTGATTGTAATCAAAGGGTCGGGGGCTCGAATCCCTTCGCCGGCTTCATTTTATAGGCTACGCGCGTAGGCCGAGGGTGGTTTTTTCTTTTTGGTTTGACTCGCTGCTCGATTATTGAATCGGAGCGTTGAGGAATGTGATGGTTTTTCTCATCAGATCGTTCAAGCGGCATTATCACAAAATCAAGGGTATGAGACCTAAGCTTTACTCTACCGGCTCTTTTGGTTTCGAGTTGAACTTTGATGATCAGGCGGGGATTCGGATACAGAACAAGACTCCTGATGAGCGCGAGACTGTTCGCTTCGTCAACCTGATGCGTCCCTTCTTGAATCCGAAGGACAAACTCTACTATCGAAACGTGTGGAATTCGTTGCGAGAGAGTTTGGCCGGGGAGCTAGCAGCCGAAACGATCGAACAGGTGGAACGGATGATTGATCAGATGAACAAGGGTTACATATTGATTGAGGATAAAGGAGAGACTTTCACGGCGGAGAGTCTCTATGAGCTTGTGGCTGAAGGACAGTACTTCACCGAGGTAGATGAAATCCGCCGCCGCCTAAGTGAATTGACGGTCAACCCGTTCGCACCTCCACTGCTTTATCAAGCGTTTTATACTTACCATGAGAGCGCATTCGCCTTGGTAAATCATTTGCTCAAGATCATCCATCAGATCGAGCAGAGTGAAACGGGCAAATCCTTGATTGAGATTACGGCGGATTCCAGAAACCAATGTATCTACTGCCTCTCAACCTCGGGTGATTTCACGGCTGAGGAGCACATATTTCCTGAATCGTTAGGCAATGATGAATTGATACTCCCAAAGGGTCTTGTGTGTAAGGAATGCAACAACAATCTGCTTTCGCTGTTAGACTCCGCGTTGGTTGATTTTCCTCCTATTGCGCTATTGCGCGTTCAGTACGTTCCATACACAAAAAAAGGGCAAACTACCTAAAGCGGATTTCGAGAATGCAACCGTTGAAAGAACGCATCCGCGCCATCTCAAGTGGACTGCAAAAGGCGACTCGAAAATTATCACGGAAGAAACTCAGCGTGAGGATGGTCAGGTCGCTTTCAAGTTTAACTTAGAAGGGAAAAAGAACCGCCATGATCCATGCACCCTTGGCCGCGCCCTTTACAAAATCACCTTGGGCATGGCCGCGCTAGATAAGGGACAGGAGTATGCTTGTTCGAATAGATTCGACGCAGCGAGGCAGTTCATTTTAGGCCGGAGAGCCGCGCCTAATAGACTGCTTTACTGCAAGAACATAAAACCGGAGCCGCAAGTTCAAATAACAGCTTATCTCGATCTAGCCGAAGGCACCATCGGAGCATTGAGTATTTTTGGAATGCTGTTCGCTCTGAATCTCGAAGAGAACCCGCCGATGACAATGAATCCCCTACTATCGCAGGCGGGGTTTGATTTCTTTCCGCAGAACGCAACAGACGAGGCGGCGTAGCGCGGAAAAGCTTAGTTAGCGCTAGCAATCAAAATTGATTTGTAATCACACAGTCTAGTTTTTACTCCTTTCCACAGCTTCTACGACATCGAGATTAACCGCATTTCTCGGAGCTTTTTCAGACTCTGCCGTGCCCATCTCTTCCACTGATTTTATGGCTTTAACTAGATTTGGTGGGCAATTGGTGGGCAATTGGTTGGTCGCAGCACTTTCGGGCGCTAATGCGTCGACTGCGCACGCACACAGCGGCAACCAGGTTGATTCAGGGTGGAATGAGTCTCCAGGAATTCGGACGCGTGCTCGGACATACCCAGGCGCAGACTACGTTTAGATACGTGAACGTCGACGAGTCAGCGAACCGCCGCGCGGGTGAGATCCTGAACGAAATCCTTGCGCTGCTGCCGAAGTAAAGCTACCTCCGGCAAGGTTTCTATGTTGGCTTCGTGGGAGGATCGGGCCGTCGATCATTCATTGCGGAGTCCTCGATAAAGCAAGAACAAACAAGAAAGACCAAAGATAAAAGTAAAAGGGGCAGCTTCTTTAGGATGGTCGTACGGGACGAATCCCGCAATAAGGACTATGCTGTACACGATACCTGACACACCGGCAGCAAAAAGGATAAACATTATTACGCAACCCATTCCATCATTTGAAAAGCGCATGATTGGCGCAACCATACTCTCCCTCTTCGTGGAGCGTCAATTATGAATATTGGATTTGAGAAAGAAGCGCTTTATGGACGCCGCTGCATAGATCAAGGATCTCAGAGATAGCCTTCAAATCGATCAATCCTTGGGGAAAGCCCGCTGTCGACGTCGATGCGTCTCGGTTTCTGTTCGTCGGCCCGAGGACTCGACAAAACGGGGCGGACTCTGTTTTACTCCGCCCCGTCTCTGGTGTTATACGGCTCGAACCGCGCACGTCAGTCTAATCTTACGACGAGCGTTCCGAGTCAAAATGTGCGGCGATACCCGCACAGGTCTGCGGCCTCTGCCGCGTTGTTTTCTCTGCATTGGACACACCTTTCCTTAGCCCGCCACTAATCGGCGAGCGAGCTCGGACGTGAAACTTTCAGCTTGCGGGCTAGACTCGATGTGGGTACAATGCAGAAGGTCAGCGCGCAAGCTGACGGTCAAAAAGATTTGGTTTTTAAACGACCCTGGTAGCTATGAACTGCCGGGGTCTTCGTTTTTCCACCTCCCATTTCTATACTAACCAAGACCGCAGCCAGGAAATGACGCTGCCTTGTTTTTAGTAAATAGCAAAGCCAGCGAGTAACCGGGCCTACTCCGGTTAAACACGCTCTGCTCCGTGAAAACCTGTTTGTTACCGTCTGCGATAGTAGGCAGCGCAACGGGTCTGA
>Ga0134127_10001670_pt1 | contig 16400 bp, 17 predicted proteins | sample KB31753_FD_96459 | JGI IMG/M metagenome (GOLD analysis project Ga0134127, IMG submission 96459) | Terrestrial soil microbial communities with excess Nitrogen fertilizer from Kellogg Biological Station, Michigan, USA - KB3-175-3 | ecosystem: Environmental > Terrestrial > Soil > Unclassified ...
AAGCACGGGTGGCTTTTTCCTCGGCAGGAGTGATTAAATTATTGAGAAGTAAAGTTAGTTTTTTGGAGGAAATGCCTTGTTTGACTAAACTATTAAATTCTCTCACAGCTGGCTCTAAATCAGCACGGGTGGCACTGGTCGGCTGAATTAATAAATGAGCGTGTTGAGCGATTTCGTAAGTTCCTTTACTAGTTCGAGCAGGACCATCAATAATAATTAAGTCGTATTGTTTGGATAAAGGTCAAATATCTTTTACTTGTTGGAATACTTGGCAATTAATAACAGATAAGCCGTTTTCTTTTCGCAATTGCGTTCATTTATAACTGGTAGATTGTTGGGGGTCGCAATCGGCTAGTAAAGTTTTTATTTTTTGGCGGGTAGTTTCCACTGCTAAGGCCTGAGCGAGAGTAGATTTTCCCACCCCTCCTTTTTGAGAGATAAAAGCCAGTATTAGCATATATTTATTTTATGTCTAGACAAATCTAACTTCTATACAAATCTAGCAGATAAATAAATCTAACTGCTATAAAAATATATATTATGAATAAGTGAAGCCAAAAAATCAAAAGTTTAGGAACTCCTTCCCAAGAGACTAGCGAAAATTTAAAAGCTCCCGAAATGGTAATTGATAAAAGAAGTTGACGCAAAAATGGTCGCACCGAACAGTTTGGCACCAGAGTAAAAAAAGAATGGTTAACTGATTTAAAAAAGATATCGCAAGAGGAAAGGTTAAAGTTGGTGGAAGTGTTGGAGGATGCTTTGGTGTGTTATAAAGCGTGCGGGAAGCATCGAAGGAAATAATGCTTTGAATGAGAAAGAGGGGAAAAAACAATTATACGGATTTATGAAAGAAAGAGTTTTACCGCTAACATTTAACAATAATATTCCGCTAAATATTCAAGAAAAAATAAAAGACAATCCGAATAGTTATAACATAAAAAATTTAGGTCAAGTTTCTACTCCAAACGGCATTGTTGAATTTATGCTTGATATTATTGGATATAAAGGGGGAACTATACTCAATAAGCATATACTAGATAATTCCTGTGGCGAGGGTGCTTTTTTAAAGAGTATAGTTAAAAGATATGTAGAAATAGCCCAGGAAAAAAAACTATCCGCTACCGAAATAAAAAAAGGTTTAGAAACTTATATTCATGGGGTAGAAATATGTTCTGCTGCCTTTAAAAACTGTTTAAAAAACTTAAATTCTATATTCTCAGCCAATTATGATATAAAACTAGGAGATGCTTTATTTATTAAGGACTATGATAAAAAAATGGACTTTGTGGTTGGTAATCCGCCCTATGTTAAAATTCATAATTTAAACGGACAAACCAAAAATATTATTTCTCAGCAACAACTAAAAGGAATGGTGAATTTGTATTTGTTGTTTTATTTTTTATCTTTTCAGCAATTAAATACCAATGGGAAGTTAATTTATATTACTCCTTCTTTCCTTAAAAATGCTAGCGGTAAGGTTTTGCGAGAGAAAATTTCCCAAGAAAAGAAACTAGTTCACATTTATAACTTCAAGCATCGGCAAGTTTTTCCGGATATAACTACTTATCCAGTAATAGCCTTATTTTCTAATTCCCAAGCAAGCCAGAAATTTAACTATTCTGTAGTTGAACTAAAAAATAACTCCCAAGAGAAAGTAATTTTGACTTCTACTGCTGAATTAGACTGAAAGGAGGTGGTAATTGAGAATAGATTTATTTTCGAACAGCAATTATTAACAGAAAGTAAGAAAATTTTCGCTGAAAATTCTAAAAATTATTGTGAAGTAAAAAATGCTTTTGCTACTTTGGCGGATGATGTTTTTATTGCCGAAAAATTTCCTTTTACTTCCCCAGACATAATTAAAATAGTCAAAAGTTCAACCGGAGAAATGAAAGAATGTATTTTTCCTTATTACTATGATAATGAAAGCAAGCGATATTTATTAAAGGATTTTGCAGAACTAGATAAAAATACTAGAAATTATTTACTTGCTTTTCAGCCTCAACTAAAAAATAGGTCAATCAAGGAAAAAGATAAATGATGACAATTTGGTCGGAGCCAAGCCATTAATGATATTGGCAAGAATAAAATTTATGTTAACTCTTTATTTAACAAAGAAATTAGTAATGTCAATTTCGGATCAGTTCCAGAAGGCACGGGAATATATGGCGGAATATATATTTTACCTAATGGAACCAAACCAAAGATTATTGAAAAGCACCTCGAAAGTAAAAAGTTTAAAGAATTTGTAAAAACTTTTGGCGAACACCGCAACGGCAATTGGTATTTAATTAATTCGCGAATAATGACTAAATATTTGAATTATCTTATTTCTTTGTCAGAGAAAAGAGAACACAATAATAATTACAATGAAACCTAAATTAAATAATTTAAATGAAAAATTTTTAAAATGCTTGGAGCAAAGTTTTCTGAAATATTTAGAAAAAGGAGCCAAAGGAGTGCGAGGGACGGGGAAATTAAAAATTCTCCATCCGCACATTGCTCGGGACTTGGGAAATATTTTAGGTGCTAAATATCAAATTTTCTCCTTGGATGAAAAGCAAGGAAAAGAAAAGACAATCAGAGGTCGTTATATAGATAAAAGAGTGGATATAGCAGTAATGAAAGGAGAAAGACCAGTCGCGGGAATTGGCATTAAGTTCATTATGAGTAATTATCGCCAAAACTCAAACAATTATTTTGAAAATATGTTAGGAGAAACCGCTAATATCAGAACTAATAGCATTTTGTATTTTCAAATAGTTGTCTGTTTTGTTCGTTCACCTTATTTCTATAAAGAGGAAAATAAAGAAAAAGTCATTAAGAATTTTGAGAAAATTGGTTTAACTCATTTAGAAAAATATCAAATTCTTTCCCAAGATGACACTACTATTTATTTACATTCACCACTTAAAACTCTGTTGGTTTTAGTAGATTTTGCTAATATTGACTGCGAAGAATTGTTTAAGAGTAATAAATTGAAAACTAATAGCGAGTTTATTCAAATAGTTAAAGAGAAAGGAGCAGAGTTGAAATTCAGCGAATTAGAGGATGAAAAACAGGTTTTAGATAGCAAACTTTTCTTTGAAAATGCTTTGGTATTTAATGATTATCAGGGGTTTATTAAGAAATGTGCTAAATTAATAGGGGGACACTTTGATGAGTAGATATGAATGAAAACCGAGAAACTAGATCCAAAGAAGAAAACCGATTTGAAAATCAAAGTTGATATAAATCCAAGGAAGATGTAAAGGAATATTTGATGAAGAAGTATCCAACAGAGGAGAAATTAAAAAAGTTAAAGGGCATTGTAATTAGGGCTTACAACCACGATAAGTTTACTTTTCAAGACAAAGAATTAATTTGAGATAGTATGCTGTTCAGGTATGGAGTTGAAAATGATTATTCTACTAAATATACTTTTCCCCTAGTTAATGTTGATAATTTAACTAAATTAGCCTATCGATTGGATGAAAACAACTGGAAAGACCCTGAATTTATGAAAAAGTTTGGGATTAGCATGAATGATATTGTTTTTTTAAGTGTGGCAGAAAGAAATTTTAAAGTCTACCGAATTCTTGATAATCTGGCTAACCAAATTTTAGCTTACTGTATTATTGTTGCTAACCGACTAGTTAATGGGATAGATAAAGCATTTGAAGAAATGGTGATGGATATGGCTTTTGGTTATCAGAGGTGTGCTGAATTCTTATACCTCAAACTTGTTCAAAGAAACAGTCTACAAATCTTAATAGATAAGGCTAACCAAGCCCTTGTCGGTGATAAAGAACTTCTCCAAAAATTATCTGATTTACCTTTTTTTAATGAGTGGGTGAAAGAGAAATTAAAAACAGACTAAAATATTAATTCGCCTATTGCGTAAATAGTATGAGAACCAAAAAAATTTATCCTTACCCGAGCCATAAAAATCCCATCATTCTTCCTAATTCATTTGTTTCGGATTCGGCTTACTCAGTAAAAGACCAATTAATTGAAATTCAAAAGAGAATAATGGCGAACGAGAAAATTTTCAAGAGGAAAGATGATAAAATACCCGCACTGTGATTTTTACTTCCGACGGCTTATTTACCGGAACCTTTTCTTTCCTCGTGGTGTTTTGAATGCTTTAAGTTTATCAGGGAAGCACTAAGACATGGGATAATTAAGAATCGGCATGATGCTCGGTTTTGAGGATTAAAAGAGAAAAAGGCATTATGTGGGGATTGTTTAGAAAAAAGATTGGGAGAGATGACGGCGAGGAAAAGGCACTTGTGGGCCGAATATAAGAAAAGGGGTTATTGAGAGATTAATTAATACTCAATGGGCGATATTTATTAGTTCTATTTTCTAAAATTAGGGGGTGGCCTTAAAGATTGCTCTATTTGCTGGTAATAATTGATTTTTTGTCATTGATAAAAAGACTTGATAATAACTTTTAATTGCTGTTGGTAATTATCAGTTTGTTGTTTTTCCTGATAGAGTAATTGTTTTAAGTTGTTGTTTTCCTTCTGATTTTCGGTTAATTTCTCCTTCAACTCGTCTTTGCTCTGTAAAGCCTCGGTAAGTTTACTTTGAGAAGTCTCCAATGAACTTTCTAAAAGTTTAATTTTGGCTAATAAAATTGTTTCTTTTTTGGTTGATTTTTGTTCTTGGCTGGTGATTAATGCTAATGGTTGACTAGTTTTCAACTGATCGGAATTTTTGTTAGCAGGATTCAAGGAAAATTTTTCTAGTGTTTTAGGTGAAACTTTGTTAGTTAATATTCTTGGGGTTTTTTTAAGTGTTTTTGGAGTTGATAAGGAATTATCCTCATGAGTAGGTTTCTTGTTTGGAATTAGCGGCTTTTGGTCTGTAAAAACAGATTCGGGGCTTTTCGGTACCTGGGGAAATAAATAATCTGTGGTTATTTTATTCAGCGGAGCAAAATTTTCTGTGATTAGAGGAGGCTTTGGCTGTTCTCTGCTTTCTAATCACTTTTTGCCGGCTAAAATTCCACCACCAATATTGTCGTCATCATCTCTGTGGTAGATATTCCGCCAATATAAAGCGGTTGTCCGAATGCTGGAATGTCCTAATAGTTTCTGCAATATCGGTAAAGGTATGCCAGACTCCGCCTGATAAGTAGCGAAAGCGTGTCGTAAAGTGTGAGGTGTTAATTCAGTTTCAGCCGAAACACCTAATTCCCGCTTAATTTTTTTTAAGAAGTGGTAAAAATTTCAGCGGTTAGTTTGATTGGGTTTTCAGTTTTGTTTCCTTAATTCCTTGATGACTTTTTTTTGGATGTAAACCAATCTTTCTTTTTTACCCTTTGGTTTTTCTATTCTATACAAGCCATTAAGAGTTTTATTTGCTAGACTAAAACTTACTGCTTCACTCACTCTCAACCCTGCCTTACTACACAAAAGATAGCACCCGTAATGAACTTTCCGCAAATGTTCTCCTCTCCTGTTGGGAACCGACATTATTTTCCTCCTAACTTTTTTTAAAAGTTGTGGCGCGGGAAGCATATAAGCAATTTTAGACTAAAAAGGGACAAAAACTCCACAAAAAAACAAACCTAACCAAATTTTACCTACTGAATAAAGTTTAGTTGAATTTTAACTGACCTTTACGGACTTTACTCGATAGTTATTTATGGCAGTTTATCCCTAATTCATTGATAACACAGTATGGTTTTTTGGTTAAAAATATTCTGCGGCCTTTTTTCACTCGGCATCCCAAAATTTTTACCAGGAACCACAACCACAAGAAAGGAGACGCAGAGGATAGTTTAGGAGAATTCACACACCTAGCATCTTACAAAAAGAAAATTAAAAATAAAAGAAAAAGGGAAAAAATGGGATTTAATGGCTATTTTTACTTATTTTTAATAAGTAAAGGGCCAAAATTAGCCAAAAAAAGTGCCATACTTCACCCCTCGCCTCGGTTCGGAACTAAAATAAATATATAGGTTGATATTTCCCTATATTCAAGTTCTCATTTTAGGAGGTCGGCCAGTTAAGTAAATAGTTTTTGTTGGACTATTTTTGATAGTTTTGTTGGCTCTTCATAACATACACTTCCATTTACTCTAATCTGATTACAGATTTCAATGGGGTGTGCCAACTGAGGAGTTTCCAAGCTTCCGCTACCTATTGCCCTAGTCGGTAATCCTGACTAGTTTGTTTTTGGTTTTTTAACCGAAACAGCAACTTGACTTCCGTATTACGCTCGCAACCAGTTTAGTTTTGGATCTAAGGCTGGTTGTGGGAATAATGAGTTAATTTCCCAAAGTAAAGAATGATAGTAAAAATTAAGTTCTCTATTTTCAAAAATTAATTCTCCGATAAAGAGTTAAGGAGGTTTTTTTAAAAACAAAAATATTTCCTTTCTTGTTTGAAAATAAGTTAAAGAAATAAAAAATTTCTCTCCTCCTTTCTGATTTTTTAATTTCCTTTCTTTATTTTGTTTTCAAGAATTAGTATGTGAGACTATTTCTTGGTAATTCCCATTTACCATTTTTCGTTGAATATTCAAAGCAACCCAATAGGCTACTAGGTAGGTAAATGGGATTTTAACAACACCATTCGCCTACTGAATTGTTTTCAATAGACAACATTATATTAATAATTTTATACTTATTTACCACGCATTAGACAAGCACTTCTTATAAAATATTCAAGATCCAAAAATAAGAGTTGCAATTGTGAAAGAAACTAAAAATCACCAACTCTGAATAGCATTAAAAAAAGAGTGTTTGATTTCAATTCCTTCTGCTATATTCAAGCCGCTTGCGTGATATTTGTAAAGCGAGAAAGAAAATAACCAGCAAAATATACCGGCACATATTCAAATTGGACCAAATATTATTATTTTGAGAATATTGTTTTCTATTCAGTTGGTTATTTTTCCTATCATTATAATTCTTGTTTTTTTCTTTTACCTAGTAAATAACCAAAAACCACCGCTGAAATTCCAAAAATAACTAATCCTCCAACTAATAAAGGATTATTATTACCAAGCTGCTTATTATCTGATTTTGCTGGTGAATTGCTGGAAATAAGAGTTTGGAGATAATGGGCGTTTTGGGTTTGGTTATTGTCTCCTTTGGCAACTAATTTCTGAGCATATTCCAACAAGTCCATTAAAATAGTGCCTTTAAAAGAATTAATTTTTATTTTTTTATCTTTAATGCCCTGGACTAGTTTTCCAAAATTTTCACTAGTCAAATTTTCCAAGTTTTTAGCTGATAAAGGATTATTTTCACAATTTAGATATTCCAAATTAGGAAAATTTTCTAATAATCAGGCTAAATCTAATTCCTTAATTTGGTTGCCAAAAAAGTTTATTTTCTTTAAGTTTTCTTTTTGCGGCAGAGTATTTAAAAAGTCCAAGTTTTCAAATTTGTTATTGTAAGAATTAAGACTAGTTAGAGCAGTAAATTCTTTTAAATCAGCCTCACCAGATAAATCCCGATTGCTAATATCTAAATACTTAATTTTAGCCTTATTAGTAAGTTGATTAATATTTTCTTGGGCATTATTAGTCATATTATATTATGATTTTAGTCTTTTTTTGTTTTTATAACGCTTTCTCTGATTTTTAGTCAGTTTTTTACCTGCTTGCTGTTGTCAACTCCGATTATTTAAACGAGTAGGGTCAAAGTTTCGCACATGGGCTAATTGTTTTTGCTCTAATTTGGTTTTTTGGATTCTGTTTCTCTTTTTTCCTACCAGTCGGATCAGTAATTTTAAAGGAAATTTCAAAGCTTTTAAAGTGGCAGCTAGCACATTTATCTAAACAAGAATTTCCTCGCTTTCAGGAGAATAAAAACTTACTACTTTCCGGTAAGTCTTAAAGTTTTTTTCATTCTCTTCAAATTCTATTTCTACTTCTTTTATACTTTCTCAATTATTTTTTAAATCAGTTCAACCATCTTTAACGGCTTTTTCAAAACAAAAATAGGCTTCATCTTGGTTATCATTGTTGACTATTAAGAAATAAGTGTTTAAGTTTCGATCCTCTAATTTTTTAATAGTAATGTTTTTTAAATTAAGGGTTGGCATATATTAGAGATTTTTTTTGTTGAAATTCTTTTAGTTCTTTAAAAGTTAAATCACAACCCAGAAATTCCCTTCTTAATTCTTGACAGACTTCTAAAACGACAAAACTTCCCGCACACGGATCAACAATTAAGTCTCCTTCGTTAGTGGTTGCTTCAATCAGAGCCTTTATTAATTCTCTTGGTTTCTGATGCGGATGCTACCGTTTACTAATTGGCAAAACATTCTCCTCTCACACATTCCCAAAACTTCTATTTTTGAATACCTTTCCTTTTTGTGGGTATTTCTGAATCAAAAAACAAAACTCAGCATTACTTCTTAGTCAATTTCCCAGTCCCAAAGTATTCTTTTTGTGCCAGACCAAGAAATCAACAATTTTTAAACTTGGTGTTTTCAGAAGCCAAAGTGGTATGCGGTCATTGCCTAATAGAGTTTTATTTACTCACAAAAGACAAAAAGCAGAAGGTTTAAGAGTTCTTTCAATTTGTTCTAATATTCTTAATATTTGATAATCACTTTGGGAATATAAAGGATAATCAGTCCGCAAAACATTCCGCACTGGTTCATATTGCGGATCAAAAAAAACTAAACTAACTGAGTTATTTTCGCAATTGCTTAATAATTCCAAGGCTTCTCCTTCTTGTTTGGTGTTTAATGAGTATTCTTTTGGCTTTGATAATTCCGTTGTTTCGGTCATATAAGGTCATTTTAGGTTGAGAGGCTGTTATATAGAATATAAAGAAAAATAATTTTCCTAATTTTAGTAAATTTTTTGTTGGAGTTCTTGGAATGTAGAGTTTTTTAAAAAATTGGCATTCCTAGATTTCGGGGTTTTTACCTCTTGGGTGCTTGGTAAAATTTATTTGCTTATTCAGAGAATAAAAAAAGCAGAAAATAATTAAATGGATAACTGGCTTTTTTTGAAAAATGAAGTGGTTGGCTGACTAATTTTTTATAATAAAATAAATTAACGATGACAAAGAATAGAGAATAATTGATAAAAAGTTATCTAATCCCTAACTTTTTGTGGTGAAGTTAGAGTAATAGTTGGATGCTAAACTATAAATGGTTAAGATAACAAAAAAGATAATTTGATAGAGGTTTCTAGCCCGTGAAAAACGGATTATGGCAGAAAGCGTTTAATCATACCGTTCCGTCGTTTGGACTATTAAGTTATCAAAAAAGTAAAAAAAACGAGAGTTAAATGATTAGTTGCCGAACTTATTCGGTAGAACAATATTTAGATTAATTAACTATTTATTGCTCGTTACTGATTATTTAGTTTTTGTTATTTGGAATAAAGTTAGTATTCTTAAAAAAAATACAAAGAATAAAGCAAAATAATAGAAATTAAATGTATGGTAAAAGAAAGTAATTTAATAATTGAAAATAAGAAGCCTTTTGAAATAGTTCAAGAGGTAAACAATGAAGTTCCTAGTTTTGAGGAGTTTATAAAAAGTTATGAGGGTGATGTGAATTATGCTGATTTAAATGGTAGTGATGTTGGAACTAATAAAGGTTATGGACCTTGTAGTTGACATAATTCTAAATGTACTTGCTATGTAAGTGACGGTTGAATACCTTTAAATTCAGGTTGTCCTTCGTGTACTTATTCAGCCGGAAATTCGTATCAGTGAGTTCATGCTGGTTGTGGCGGTCAGATGTATATCTCTTTGAATGCTCGCATTAAGTGCTTTAAACCTAGTTGTTCAAGAGATCTCAAATGAAATGAATGGGGATTTAAATGCGATCATGTTAATCATACAGGATATTGACAAGCAACGAGTGGTAGAGCACTTTTAACTGCTTTAAGTATTGCAACTGGTATGAATTCTGATGATTCTAGGGTAATGCGAATGATAAATCAAATTGGAATTAAACTATTACAAGATAGTTTGTAGAACTTTAAATAATTAAGTAAATCATAAACAGTAAATTTAATATAGTAATATGAAGAGAAATAATAATAATAAAAAATATGGATACGAGCAACAGCAAAAACAAGTCAATTTAGTAGCACACGATAAAATCTTAGTATTTGAAAATTTTCGATACTTGATGGAGGGTTTGGAAGAATATATTGAAAAATCAGGTTATTATCCTAATTTTAAAAGTAAAAGACAATTACAAAATATAACAGTTCCAAGAGAAAAAAAATTGTCTATTAAAAATTGCGAGGAATTGTTTAGAACTCGCCTTTTGCTTTTTTTTGGAGTTCTTGGTAATGACACACCCGATTCCACTAGGAAAGAAGTTCAAGAAGAGTATTACAAATGGATAAATATGGTAGGAATTGATGCTAATAATTGTCTTGATGAGAAATTAAAGCATTTTTTAGTTGAAACAAATAATGTTATAGAAGGTAAGAGTGATAAAATTGTTAGCCAAACTCAGGAATATTTGGATGGTAATCCAATCGATCTAACTGATCCTAATGAAGTGGGAAGTTTAATTAAAGTATTTAGTTCTGTTCAAGGTCCTATGGATGAAAAAAGAGAACAGGCGAGGTTATATGAAGGCAAGAATTATTTCCAAGTAGAGGTTGAGAATAAATTTGATGGAGGTAATACTCAGCAAGGCGAGCAAGTTTTTAATCAACTTGCTGGTTCAGTTGCCGGTCATCATAAAGATTTTAGTTTTTTTTCTCAACAAGGACAACGATCGAATAATTCTCAACAGCGAACTAATTTTGAGATAATTCAAGATGTTAAAATCAACCCTCAAAGTTGAAGCATTAATGAGGTAATTAATGGTTATGATGTTTTTAATAAGCCAAAAAAAGAAAATGCTCTTATTCATAATTCGGCCGAGGTTGGGTTTAATGGAGCAGTGTCTAATTGGCAACAACCAATATATCTAGCAACAAGGTTTAACCAGGCAGAAATAGCCGAAATTAAGCGGGCTTTAAATATTGCTGAGGATGATGAAAACCGACAAATAATTGAAAGCATAAAAAGTGATTTAAGCAGTTGAAAAATTAAGTTAGTGCATGGTAATAATTGACTTGTTCACAAGCAAGCCCGGGAAGTTGAAAGCGAAGTAGGACATTTATTACATCCTAAACAAAGGTTTACTGATGAGGAATGAACCGAAATTGAAAATGCCTTAAATAGTCATCAATCATGAGGTTCACGAATAGTTTCAAACATTTTACCTAATAATTATGGTAATAGACAAGGTTATAAGTTAGAAGTAGATCAATTTACTTCTTCTGCTTTTCAAAAAGATGATAAAGACATCGGAAGTGGCGGTATTTTCGCTATTGTTGTCATTGCTAGCATTTTACTAGTTGCTAGTGTAGTGGTAATTAAAAAACGATTAAACAGAAAAGTAAAAAGTAGATAACATCTGATTATTATTAAAAAAACGGGGTCTTGGCTAAGCCCGCCAATAGAATTAGCCAAAGTGGGGGGGTAGTAATGCCCCCTAATTTAAAAAAACTAATAGAAAAGTAAATTAATTAGTAAAAATATGACAAAAAATTATATAATTCCAAAGGAAAATAAAGCCCAAGTAGTAGAAATTAGAGAAATAGAAAATCAAATCCTTTCTTATGAAGAATTTTTGGAGGATTACAACAATAAAGAGCAAGTAAATTACGAAGACCTAACTCATGAGGATATAAGTTTGAATGAGAGTTATGGTCCGTGTAGTTGAAATAATCCTCGATGTCTTTGTCATGTAAGTCAAGGGTTTATTCCTTTATGTTTGGCTTGCCCTAGTTGTAGTGATATAAATCCTTCCATGTGGTTTCATTCTAGTGGATATCTTGCGAAATCTAGTAAAAATTCTAGTTGTGGAAATTTGTTGGTGTCTGGTCAAGGCTATATTAAATGTTCCACTTGTGAGGTAAGGGGATACTGAAAGGATTGAAAATTTGAATGTTCTAAAAATCATGGATATAAATATGCAACAAGCACCATGACTTTCATGAGTGCTTTAAATATTGCTTCGGGATTTCAATCTAGTGAAGGAATTATTATGAGCATAATTCAGGAATTAGGTATTCATTTATTAAGGAGTGAAAATTAAAGGAAACTAAAACTCTTTGTTGATAAGTATCTGAAATCTAACTTCAAAAAAAAAGAGCCTCAAAAACTCCCTTTTCCTAATAATTGCGGTTCTCACTGAAATTATTAGTTAGAAAACTTCCATTATGCCAAGTCTAGGAGGTAAAGAGAAACACAACACAGAAATGAATTTTTTTTGGTTCTTTTTTTAAAGGGCAAAAGGTAAAAAAGATAGGAAAAATTTAAGCAATTAATTTAATTCACTATAAACCATAAAACAAATAAAATATCAAGCAATATTTAAGGAAAACAACCTTTATTCATACTTCTTTTTACAGCCCTTACATACTCCTGCTTCCTCATCCAGTTCTTTAACTCACTTTTGACATTCGGGACATTGTTCTTTATCTGCCTTTTGCTCTTTTTCGTAATCAGCAATAATTTTCTCTCTTTCTGCTTTTATTTCAGCCTGAATTTCTTTTTTGGTTTCACAATCCCAACAATCACAATTAATCTTGCCCCTCTCCTCATGGAATTTGGCTCGTTCTATTTCTTTTAAGTAATTGTTGCTTTGTCTTTCTAATCTCTCTTCTTCGTCAAGGTATCCGTTCTCTATCCTTACCTTTTCATAACCTCAATACTTTATTACTCTTTGCTGTTGATCGTAATCTAAACTATTCCAGCTTTTACTTAATTTTCTTTTCTCAGACTTGGCTGTTTCTCAAAAGTCTCTAATTAAGTTATTCGTCACCTGTTCCAATTTCATTATATCTACTATGCCGGTAATTCCTTTGTTAATGTCTTTGAGAGTTTGGTTAAAATCTATTCATAACTTCATCTTTTTTTTGTTTAGTTCCGTGTATTCTTTAAATGGCATTAAGACTTCAATATGTTTGGCTTGGTAATATTTAGCCTGGATTTGTTTAGTAGATAATTGTTCTTGGGCTTTCTTTTTGGCGTAGTTTATTTTCTTTTGGGCTTTTATTCTTTCTTTATCTTGCTGATATCTTTCCTTCTGCTGTTGCTTTTTCCTTTCTTTATTCTTTTGGTAATTCTCTTGGTAGATTTGTTGGCGAGATTTTGGTTGAGGTTTATTGTCTGGTGAAATACTATTTATAGTATTAGTTTGGGTTTTGCTTGCTTTTTTAGTCCTTTTTACCATATATGTTTATTTTATTGTTATTCCAACTTTGTTTTGTTATTCCAACCATAGAATATTATTTTTAAGTTAGGGTGGATATTCCCCCCATAAATACCCCTTCTGTCAGGAATAACCTCCAAAAAGGACTAAAAAAGGGGTTATTTTTCCATAAATGTCTGAAACAAACGACAAAAAGGGGATAAATAAAGGCAGAAAAGGTGGGGAATAAATTAACAAGTCATCTACATAAAAATTAAGTTAATAAAAAAAACATGTCTCACGAACTTCCTTATATTTGCAGACTTTGTAAAAATTTTTTAGAAGAAGAAAATTTTACTTATGCCATAGACAGACGCACTGGAAATCCCGTTCTGTTTTGTAATCCTTGCCGAAAAGATGGAGAAAAATTTAGGGATGGTAAAATCACTAAAGAAGAATTCAAAAGAAAAATTAAAAAACGCTGAGAAGAAGAAGACTTAAAGATAAAGCAAAAAATTAAAGAAGCTGAGAAACAGGGATGAGTAGTAGAAACAATTACTTATGATGGAAAATCTCCTGAAACAATTATTTGTTGTCAATTAGTAGAGTGATTTAATAAGGCGGAAGAAGAGAAAAAAGAACTTCAAAGTTCAAGTCTTTTGTTTATCTTAAATAACCTAGAAAAAAAAGGAAAATTATGTCCTAATTGCTTAAAATTTCGCAATAATTTACAAAATAAAAAGTTGAATAATGGCTAATATTTTTATTAATCAAGACCCAAGGAACAGTTTAATATCTATCTTGAAGAACTTTAAACCACCAGAAGTTAAAGAAAACTACAACTTTGACCAAGATAACGAAATTGATTTCTGCAATGACAAAAATAGTAATTTAAATCCAAAGAAAAACCATAACTCAAAACTTTTAAGAAAGAGGTATCCAAAAGGTAAACATAGTTATTATTTAAAGTTTTATGTGGAAGAATTTCAGGATGCTATCCAAACTGGAAGTCCTAAATATCTCCATATTCATATAGTCTTTAAAAGCAGTGATAAAACTTTATTCAAGGTTAAATTTCCCCAAGTAGAAGAGGTAAAGCAAAAGAGATCAATAGATAAAGAAATAAAAAGGAAAATGAGAAATTGAATTAAAGAAGAGTTCGATAACATTATGAAAGAAATAAGAGAAAAGTTAGAGCAAGAAGGCTTAAAAATATCTGAGACAAAAAATAAAGATGGAGATTACGACATAATTAAAAAATAATAATATAACTATAATAGCAATGGATAAAATCAAAAACAGTTCTATAACTATTTATCAACTATTTAGGAGGGAATTTATTGAGCCTAAAAGCAGTTATTTAGAATGGGCTTTTACTTATCTTTTAAAATGTTTTTACTTTCCTAAATATTTAAGACCCGAATATTTAAAATGAACTGAAAACCATGCGGAAAAAGAACTATGAGAAGAACTAACGGGAGGAAAGTTTGACAAAGAAGAACGACTAATTTTTACTGATAAAGATAAAGAAAAAAAATGAGAGAAAATAAGTGATGCCGACCGAGATTTTTTAACTGGCAAATTTAGTAACGACTTTATTAAATACGCTTTATCTTTTACCCCTTATGAGGACAAAAACTTTAATATTCCTACTGATGAACAAGTGAATCAACTTTATAAAGCTTTTCAGTTAATACCTACCGAATGAAAAGAAAAACAGCCTTGATACCCTTATTCTACTTGTGATTTAGCCCTTGATGATGGTTTAACTACGATTAAATGAACTAACAAAACTAAAATTGACCAGGAAGAAATAAAAGAATTAGTAACTAATTACTTTGACTATGACTTGCCTTCCATTAAAGGACTTAAAATTTACTTTGCCAAAGAAGGAAAATGACTTACTACTAAAATATGAGGAAGATGTCCAAGTGATATTACGATTGAAGACTTTAAAGCAGAAAAATTAGGAAGACTTGTTGATTGAAGAGAACAAACAGAAAAAAATTCAGAACCAAAAAAAGTAATTAATTTGTTGGAAAAACTCCGTTTGGGAGAAACAACAAAACTTTTTCCACCTTCTACTGAAAATTTCATTGATAAAATAGAATACTCGCGAGCAGATAGACAAAAGGCATAGAGTATATCAGCAAATTTATTTAAAACTAATAGAAAATAAGCACAAATAAGAATGTGCGAAATAAAGAAAAAAAGGGAGGGTTAGACCTCCCTCTCTTCCGGACACTCCAAGTGTCCCACGGCTTTTAGTCAGAAGTTTAAGCCATAAGCAATTAACTTCTGCCCTGAATAGGCCGAAATAAATTCCTCTTTATTGAGGTCGTTAGCATAATCGCTCACATAAAGACGATAATTGCTCTGTGAAATGTCCTGCTCCGTAAGGTAGTGCTGACAATAAGCACAAGAAAATTCCTTTAAATAATCAGACTTATTAAAAGTTCCTTGAAATTTTAATTCAACTGCTCCCATAATTATTTAGTAATTTCTGTGATTTGGTTGTCAGCAGCTACGGAGCCAACTACGGAGTAATTAACCTTACAATTATCGCACTGATAAACGCCAGGGCAACCCAGGCGATATCCTGACTTACATTCGAGAAGGATACGACCTTGCCGGCGAATTTCCATTCGGGCAAATATTCGCTCCTGATGCGATAATTTCTCTTGAATAGTCCGAAGTTGACTTTTTAAATAGTTAACTTGGTTTTCTATTTTCTTGAAAACTAGGTTATAAAAAGCCTCTTTGGCTGGTTCAAATTGGAGAGCAAATTTGACCTTATTTTCAATTAAGATTTCTAATCACCAATCATCGCAATTCTCTTTTTGGGTCTTTTTCAACGCTTCGGCTAAATATTTAGTGCTAAATCTTTTTACTTCGTCTAAATAACCGATCAATTGTTCGGATTTTTGTTGTTTAGTTTCTCAACTACTCAATTCAGTAATCATCTCTTGCTCTTTTTGTTTCAACAACTCAATTTGGCTTTCAACTTTGGTTTTTTTGTTTTTCGTATGAAGGAGGGTTTCTCCGTGGTAATTTATGAACTTGTTATTCATACTTTTCTATATCAGCCTCGCAGAGTGCTATTTCCCAAAATGTCAGTGGGAAATTGGAAAAAACTCTTTTTTTCACTTTTAACTTGTTTAAAAGAGCAGGGTTTAAGTCAAAAAGTATTAATAAAAACAAGTCCAAAAAATAAATTATGATGATAGA
>Ga0134127_10001671_pt1 | contig 16394 bp, 13 predicted proteins | sample KB31753_FD_96459 | JGI IMG/M metagenome (GOLD analysis project Ga0134127, IMG submission 96459) | Terrestrial soil microbial communities with excess Nitrogen fertilizer from Kellogg Biological Station, Michigan, USA - KB3-175-3 | ecosystem: Environmental > Terrestrial > Soil > Unclassified ...
ACGAGGACTCGGGCGAGGACGGCGAGCGCTACAAGCCATCGCAATGCCCCTCGCTTGCGTGACGCGCGCGCGAATGGAAGCACAGCACCGGCTGCAATGGCGAGCGGGAAGGCGAGCGTGAGCATCACGGCTGGCAGTCCGCGCGACGCTCCCAGGCCTGCCGCCGACGCCGTGTAGAGCAACGCGACCGCGTAGAAGACGAGCCATCCCACCGGCCACTCGCGATTTCTTATCGCGAAGGCCGCCGGGAAGGTGACGATCGCCCCATACGCGAGAAGGGCGTACACATTTCCCTGTCCGCCGCTCGTGACGAACGGCGCAATCGCGGCGCCGGCGAGGCCGAGGCACCAGAGCGGCTCGTCGCCCTCCTGAATGGCGAACAGCGCGAGCGCCGAGGACACGAGGGCGACGAACGCGAATGCGACGATGGTCGGCAGGAGCCGGAGTCCAGGCCCTGCCGCGTACGCGCAGATGTGCACGATCACGAGCGCCAACCCGACCATGCTCGAGCCGAACGACCGCTCGCGTGCGCGCAGCTTGAACCCCCACGCGCCGATCGCCGCCGCGAACACCAGCCCGACCCCGACGCGCATGGCCGGAGTGAAATGGATGTAGCCGTGCGTGATCGCCCAGCTCATGAACGTGCCTACCGCGGCGGCCGCCGCCAGCACGGCGATGAGGAGCATGCCGTATCGGCCGAGAAATCGCTCGATGTCGTTGGCACTGACGTCGGCGGCCGGTCGCACAGCGCGCGGCCGCGGCGCCGTGTCGCGCCACCTCGCAGGCGGCGCATCTTCGGTCCGGCGCTCGAGCGGCGGTCCTGGTTCGACGCCGAGCTCCCCGCGAAGCGCGGCGAGCTCTCGTGAGAGCGCGGCGAGTACGCGCTCGGCGTTGCGGAGGCGGTTCTCGAGGGAGGGAGTCGAGGCCATGCGTACTTGATGAACGCCGCCGGCCGCACGGGACGCAAGGGGAGAGCAAGCAGAACGTTGGCCCGGCTTCTGCTTTAGAGACGGGTGGAGTTACCGACGCAGGCACAACTCAACTTCGAGCTGCGACATGAAACAGCCAGATATGACTGCTCAGCATTTGAAGCGCACGGCGGATCGCCGGACCAAGCGTCATCTCCGTGAACTCTGCGATGAAGTCCTCGCCTCCTATCGCCAGGCCCGAGGCGACGACCTGTTCTCGAGCGAAGACAGAGCGACCGCGCGCGAGCTGACCGCTTCAGTAGTGGCTCGGCGATAAGCGCTCCGGCCGCACCCGCAGTCGAAGAGGATAGCTCCGCCGAACGACGCTGATCGTCCAGCCGCTGGGCCGCCGCCCGCACGCTGTCTGGACCGCCCCGATCCGGTTTCACTGGCGCCGGAGCCGTCGGTGCGTACCTTCTGATAGAGCGCTCCGTGAGGCGTGCAGATGACCAGCGAACTATCAAGTCGCGCTGACGCCGCCCGTCGACGCACGAACTCCGTAGGACAGCACGGCGACGCGATCGCCGAGTGGATGAGGGCTTCGCTCGACGCTCTCATCGGGCTCATCGAGCAGGTGGTGCCGGGCATGCGCGGGTCCGTCCTCCTCCTGGACGACGACGGCGTGACTCTCCGCCATGGGGCCGCACCCAGCTTGCCCGAGGCGTACTGCCGGTTGATCGATGGGGAGCGGATCGGCCCGACCGCCGGCTCCTGCGGCACCGCGGCCTTCCGGCGCCAACGCGTCATCGTGCGCGACATAGCGACCGACCCTCTCTGGGCGAACTACAAGGCGGCCGCTGAGCCGTTCGGGCTCGCCGCGTGCTGGTCGACGCCGATCTTCGACGCGGAGGGCCGGCTCCTCGGCACATTCGCGATGTACTACGACGAGCCGCGCGATCCGACCGAAGAAGACATCGCGCTCACCGAGACGGCGACCCTGCTGTCGGCGAACCTCATCACGCGGGCGCGGGCCGCGAGAGCCCTGCGCGCGCGCACCGAGTCCGCGGAGCGGCTCTCCCAGGGTCTCCGCGAGCGCGAGGAGGAGTTGCGCCTGGGCCGTGAACGCCTCAGGGCCGCGCTCGACGCCTCGGCGACGAGCACGTGGGAGTGGAATGTGCGCACCGACGTGGTCGACTGCGACGAAGGACTCTATCGGTTGTTCGGCGTGGATCCGTCCGAGGGGGCTGGCTCTTTCGACCTGTTCGTCTCACGCATCCACCCGGAGGATCGTGATCGGCTCGTCGCCGCGGCGAGAAGCAGCGCGAGCGAGGCCACGGACCTCGATGAGGAATTCCGCGTCGTGTGGCGGGACGGCTCCGTCCACTGGATCGTGGACCGTGGGCGCGCGATCGTCGGCGAGGATGGAAAGCCAAAGCATCTCATCGGCGCGTGCGTGGATGTCACCGACCGGCGCACGCGCGAAGAACAGTTCCGCGCGCTCGCGGAGAGCATCCCGCAGCTCGCGTGGATGGCCGATGCGAGCGGCTCGATCTACTGGTACAACCGGCGGTGGTACGACTTCACGGGGACCACGCTCGAGCAGATGCGCGGTTGGGGATGGACATCGGTCCATCATCCGGACCACGTCGCTGGCGTAGTGGCGCGCATCCAGCACTCGTGGGACACTGGCGAGCCGTGGGAGGACACGTTCCCGCTTCGCGGCCGCGACGGGCAGTACAGGTGGTTCCTGTCCCGCGCCGAACCGATCCGCGATGCGGACGGGCGCGTTGTGCGCTGGTTCGGCACGAACACGGACATCACCCGGCATCTCGAGGCCGAGCGGGCCGTGCGTGAGAGCGAGGCCAAGCTGCGCCGCATCGCCGACTCAGGCATCGTCGGCGTGTTCTATTGGAGCATGTCGGGCGCGATCACCGGTGCGAACGCGGAATTCCTGCGCATGCTCGGACGGTCGGAGGAGGACCTCCGCGCCGGGCGGGTCAACTGGAGCGAACTGACCCCGCCTGAATGGGCGGAAGTGGACGCGACGAAGCTTGTCGAGCTGAACGAGCATGGCGTCGCGATGAATTGGGAGAAGGAATTCGCGCTGGCGGATGGGAGCCGGGTCCCGGTGCTCATCGGCGCCGCGTTCCTGGACGGCTCCGTCGATCGCGGGATCGCCGTCTGCCTCGACATCACCGAACGGCGCCGCGCGGAGAGGGAGCGGGAGCGATTGCTCGCGACCGAGCGCGCGACGCGCGAGGCGGCCGAGCGCGCGAGCCGGCTTCGCGACGAGGTGATGGCCGTCGTCGCGCACGACCTGCGGAACCCCGTCCACACCATCATCCTCAGCGCCGGAATCCTGCGCGAGATCCCGCTCGACGAGGACCAGCGGCTGCAGCGTCTCAGCGTCATCCAGCGCACCGCGAAGGGCATGGAGCACCTCATCCGGGACCTGCTCGACGCGGCGCGGATCGAGTCGGGCACGTTCGCCGTGCGTCAGGAGCGCATGCACGTGCGCGCGCTCCTCGACGACGCGCTCGAGCTGTTCGCGGCCACGGCGCGTGAACAGCGTGTGACATTGCGCTGTCACGTCGACGACGACGTCACCCTGGTCCTCGGTGACCATGACCGATTCGAGCAGGCGCTCTCGAACATCATCGGCAACGCTCTGAAGTTCACGCCGTCGGGCGGAGAGATCAGCGTCTCCGCGCGCGTGGTGCGCGAGGAAGGCGCTGTCGAGATCAGCGTCGCGGACACGGGCAGCGGCATTCCCGCCGAGTACCTCGGCCACGTCTTCGACCGTTTCTGGCAGGCCGATCGCCAGGGGCGCGCCGGCGCGGGCCTCGGCCTCTCGATCGTGAAGGGGATCGTGGAGGCGCACGGCGGGAGTATCCGCGTCGAGAGCCAGGTCGACCAGGGCACGACCTTCTCGTTCACACTGCCGCTCGCGCCGCTTCAATCGAGGACTCCGACGGCATTGTAAGTCGTCGAGCGCTCCGTCGAGCAACAAGTCTCTGTGCCGTTACAGCAATATCATAGTGCGAAACCAGCATTTGACGCACCACACTTCCGGCAATACCCATTCGTCCATGCCCTGCAGTAATCGCCGGCTGCCTCTTCCACGAACGCACCCTGGACATGCCGATGAAACCCATCACGTCAGACCGTATCGCCAAGCCGGCGGGCCCATTTTCACCCGCGGTCCGCGACGGCGATCGTCTCTACACAAGCGGCCAGATCGCGCAAGATCCCGCCACCGGCAAGGTGATCGAGGGCGGCGTCGCCGCTCAAACGGAGCAAATCTTCCGGAACCTCGAAGCGCTCATGAGCGCCGCGGGCACATCGTTCGCGGATGTTGTGAAAGTGAACGTGTATCTCACGGACATGCGCGACTTCACCGCGATGAACGAAGTGTATGCCAGGCATTTCGAGGCGCCGTATCCGGCCCGCACGACGGTGGCCGTGGCAGAGCTACCACTCGGCGCGATCATCGAGATCGAAATGATCGCGGGCTGAGGCTGCGCGCGGCCAGCGTCCCACGAGGTGAGCGGGCGATCAGCCTTCGCGCAGGGCAATCAACGGGTCCACCTTCGTGGCGCGCCGGGCCGGGAGATAGCTGGCGAGAGTCGCGATGCCAAACAACAGCACAGGTACGGCGAGAAAGACCGCCGGATCGTGGGGACGCACCCCGTACAGCAGACTCGCCATCAGGGACGCGGAAGCCGCTGCAAGGACCAGCCCGACGAGGACCCCCAGGCCAGCAAGCATCACCCCTCTGTTCAAGAACATCCCCAGGATGTCCTGCCGCCGCGCGCCGAGGGCCATGCGGATGCCGATCTCGCGCGAGCTCTGGCCGACCATATACGCCAGCAAGCCGTAAATGCCGATGGAGGCCAGGAGCGCCGCCAGTCCCGCAAATCCGCCGACGAGATCGGCGGCAAAGCGATGCGCCGCCAGTGATCGATCGAGGACGTCGCTCATGGAAGCGACGCCAAAGACCGGCAGGCTGGGATCGATGGTCTGGATTTCATGTCGAATCCGCGGCTCGAGCACCGCCGCGGGCAAGGGCGTGCGTAGTACCACGCTCAGTCGCTTGTTGGAATCTTGATAGCTCGACACGTAGATGTGGGGAACGCCATCGACGTCGAGACCATCACTCTTGATGTCCTTGACGATTCCCACGATGGTTGTCCATGGCTTCGTGGCGTCTCGCGTGAATCGCACCCGGCGGCCCAGCGGATCGCTGCCCGGCCAGTATTGTCGCGCCGTGCTCTCGTCAATGACAGCCACCGGCGGTTTGCCGTCTTCATCGTCTTCGGTGAATGAGCGGCCGCGCTGGAGTGAGGCCTGTAACACCCTGAAATAGTCGGGGCTTACTTGAAATCTCTCAGCACGCACATCCTGCAGGGAGGCGTCCGGTCGATCCTCGATCGCAAAGCCTTCATTCGGCACACCACCGACCGCATTGGGGTTGGTATTGGTGCTCGGGAGCACTGACGTGATCGCGGCCAGTTCCACTCCGGGGATTTCGATCATGCGGCGCAGTAACTCACGCTGAAAGCCGGCTCGGCGAGGCACATCGCGATACGGGTCCGTTGCGCGGTCGCTCGGGTTTGGAAGCTGGAGGTTTGCCGTCACAAGGTGGGTCGGATTGAACCCCGGATTTTCTTGCAACAGGCCGCGCATCGTACGCAGCAGCAAGCCGGCTCCGATCATGAGTATGACGGCGAATGCGAGCTCGGAGACGATGAGAACATCCCGCAGTCGGCCGGTCTTCACGCTGTAGCCGGACCCTCGGCCACCCTCACGAATGGCCGACGCGAGAGCGACCTTTGCCGAGTGCAGCGCGGGGGCGAGTCCGAACACCACACCGGTGAGAATGGAAATCAGCAGGGCGAACGCGAGCACCGTCCAGTCGATTCGTACCTCGTTGAGCCGGGGAAGGTTCGATGGTACGAAGCGCACGATGAAGCGCATCGTAGCCGCCGCGGTTGCGATGCCCGCGACGCCGCCAATGAGCGACAGCAGCATGGACTCGGTCAGCATCTGGCGGACCAGACGGCCGCGACTCGCCCCCAGCGACAGCCGCACCGCCACCTCTTGTTGTCGTCCCGACGCACGCGCCAGGAGAAGATTCGCAATGTTCAACGAGACGATGAACACGATCAGGATGACCGCGCCCAGCAGCACCAATAGCATGGGCCGAACATTTCCGACCAACGTTTCCTGCAGGGATTGAATTTCGATCGTCCATTGCGTCTTCGGCGGGTAATCGCCGGGATAGGCGCGGCGCAACTCGGCGGCCATCGTCGCGAGACGCGTCTGGGCTTGCGCCAGCGTGAGGCCAGGCTTCAGTCGTCCGATCGCATTGACAAAACGGCGGGCGCCGCGCGCTGGCTCGGGAAAGGGTGGGCCGACGAATCCGCCGGCGGCAAACACCTCCGCTTCGCCGGAGATCGTCGGACCAGGATGGCGAAATCCGCGCGGCAGAACTCCAATAATGGTCTGGGGATCATTGTCGACCCGGAGGATACGGCCGACGATGTTGGGATCGGCGCCGTAGGCGCGGCGCCAGAAGCCATCGCTGATCACGACCTTATCAGACCAACCCGGCACAAAGTCCTGCGGACCAAACAACCGTCCGAGCTGCGGGGTCACACCCAAGAGGGAGAAGTAGCTGAAGCTGCCATTGACCCCATCGACACGTTCAGGGGGTCCGCCGCCGATCACATCCTCGTTCCCCTCGAAAATCGGGGTGACATCGTCGAATACGCCCGATCGCTTCTGTAAATCCTCCAGCTCGGGCTCGGAGAACCTGACGTCTCGCAAGCCGACGCCCGGCTCATTGAAGAAGATGCGTACGAGGCGCTCGGGATCCCGGTAAGGCAGCGACCGCAGCAACACGGCATCCACGATGCTGAAAATGGCCGTGTTGGCTCCCACGCCCAGCGCCAGCGTCAGGACAGCCACGATCGTGAGCGTGGGCTTCCTGACCAGCATGCGCAACCCGTAGCGAATATCCTGGCCGAGCTCCGACACAATGCGAGTCATTCCTCTCTCCCGCGACATGTTATTCGTGCACCCTCCTGGCGCGCTATGGCTTCGGCAGCGCCGTCGGCGGGAGCATGCCGTTCAGGCGCATGTAGTTCGCGATCTGGCTGTAGTGGTCGGTGAGATCGAGCGCGTGCAGGAACACCATGTTGCCCCGCGTCGATTTCCGCTCGGCGCCGTGGTAGACGAACGACATCGCGTCGTCGAGCGTCGCATCGGCGACCTGTTCGATCGCCTGGTCGCAGAATGCAAACGACGCCTTGAGCTTCGCCACGAGCTCCGCCTTTGGCCAAGTCGCCTTGACTGAATCCGGCGTAGACGTGTCTGTGGCGTCGATTGTCGGCTTCATCGCACCGAAGTTGCTGCAGAAGACGTAACTGTCGCTCGCCACGTGCTGCGCGATGTAACCGAAGGTGAACTGCGCCGGGGTCGGCTTGTAGCCGAACTTCGACTCGGGAATCGAGTCGAAGGCCTGCGCGATGTTGCGGTGAAGCGTCGCGATGCGGGTCCTGAACGCCGTCGTCATCGCATTGGCCTGCGGCGTCGATGGCTGCTGAGCGGCGAGCGCGATCGGGAGAGCGAGGCCCGCCATGGCGATACGAAGGGGCGTCATGCTGCTTCCTCTGACGATGATGAGCGTGGATAGGAGCGATTCGTCGGACGCGACGAATGCCTAAGACCGATTCGCGCTTGCGTCAAATGCAATCTCGTCAGTATCATGTTGCCCGCCCAGCAATAAGGAGTTTGTCCCCATGCTCGACGAGATCCGGACGTTCGTCGTCCTGGCCGAATCAGGTTCGCTGCAACGGGCAGCCGAACGGCTGTTCCTGACGCCTTCGGCGGTCACGCGGCAGATCCAGCGCCTGGAAGCGGCATTGCAGACGCCCCTTCTCGATCGCCGCGTGAAGCCTGGGCGCATCACCCGTGAAGGCCTGGCGGTGCTCGACCGCGGCCGCGAGATGCTGCGCATCATGGACGACCTCAAGGCGAGCGGCGCGAAGGACACGGAACCGAGCGGCGCGTTCCGAATCGGATTGTCGCATGCTCTCGCGCAGCCGAGCCTCGTCGCGTCGATCCAGCGCTTGACGAGCCGGTTCCCCGGCCTTCAACCCGTGCTGAGCAGCCATCTCAGGCAACAACTCATGGAGCAGGTGCGCTCCGGCGAGCTCGATGTTGCGCTCGGGTTTCTCGCGGCTGACGACAGGATGCCGCACGATCTGACCGGCAGCGTTCTGGCCACGGAACGTCTTGTATTGGTCAAGGCGAGAGAAGCCCAGCCTCGCCCACGGCGCGGGAGCAAGTCGAAGGATCAGGCTCTCGACGGACGCTGGGTGCTCAACCCGCCGGGCTGCTTCATTCGCGCATCACTGGAGGCCACGCTTCGCGAACGCGGCGCGCCATTCGAAGTCGCCGCCGCGATCAACAACATCGACATGCAGCTGTCGCTCGTGGCCAGCGGGATCGGCTTTGGTCTCATCCCGGAGCGGTTTCTCGCTTCGCATCCCAAGCGGCGGCGACTGGAACGGGTGGCACGGTCCGGCATCAGCATCGAAGCTTCGATCGTGTTCATGCAGGCGGCCCATTTGGGTCGGCTGGAGCAGGCGGCGGCGTTTCTTCAGGAGGAGTTTCGCGATCATTTCGCGGCGCGCGAGGGGGAGTGATGGCGAAGCGCGCAGCTCCTCCTGCTTCGGCGCCTATGTGACCAGAGATGATACGATGAAGTTATATTATGGGGCGCTGACTGCTGTCGGCCGTTCCTCAGGACGGATACAACCCGACTCGTTGGAGACATTTTATGCGAAAAGCAGCACTTGCTTTATGCGCGAGTTTGACGGCGGCGGCCTGCGGCGGCGGTGATCTGAGCGCGCCGGCGAATGCTTCGCTCGACGCGTCGTCATCCCTCGGCGCTGTCTATGCGCTCACCGCGATCAACGGCCACGCGCTTCCGTGCTGTTCGCACGTCACCAGCGATGGAAAGACCGAGCAATGGGCATCCAGCGCAATTCACTTCACGACCGCTGACACGTACACGTGGACCGTGGAGCTGCGCTTTGATTCGGAGCTGGGCCCGCAGTATTTCAATACGGAGATCGTCGACAGCCTCGTTTCCGCGGGTCACTACGCGCACGAGGGAAACCGCATCGTCTTCGCCGACTCGACGACCTCACGGGTTTTTTCCGCGACGCTGGTGAACGACACGATCGCGGTGACCTATGCGGGGTCGACGTACCGCTTTCGGCCGGTGCCGCCTCCGGGAGTATCCGCGTCGCAGTGGGCCCAGAGCTCCTGTAACGACGTGGCGGGCGATGACCCGGGATGTCCCGTCGCCGATGCCTCGGGCGTCGTGACGACTACACTCGGCGGCATGCTCGAATTCGACTACAACGTCGCTGCCGGCCACTATGCCTCGGCGACCGAGTACCAATATCGTCATCCAGATGGAACGACCGAGACACGCCAGGTCACCTCGTCCACAGGGACATATCGGTGGGATGGAACGACGGTGACGCTGACGGACAGCGCGACCGGCGCGACGATGACCGGCCAATTCGATGGTTCGCCGGGGCGCCTCCGCGTTCAATCGGGCGCCAGCGTCTTCGGTTTTTTCCGACTCATCCAGCTCCCGCCGGGGACGGACCGCCGGCCTCGTTGACCAACGACCGGTAACCAACGCAAACGCCGCCGAGCGACGAGGGCTCGACGGCGGTGTAGATCGGTGGCATACAAAGAGCGGGCGACCGGGCTCGAACCGGCGACGTCCAGCTTGGGAAGCTGGCATTCTACCAACTGAATTACGCCCGCGTCCCTCTATAATACGTCTGAGACCACATCCCGGGAAGCAGCCGTCCGACCACGGGATCGTCGCGAACAGTTCCCTCCCCTGGACCTTCGCCATGCTCAGACTCGTCTGCCTGCTGTCGCTCGCCCTTGCCGCCACTCTGCCGGCCCAGCGGCCCTACCAGACCGACAGCACTGTCGCGAAGACGCTGATTGCCCTGGAGCAGCGGTCCTGGCGCGCCTGGCAGGATCGCGACTCCACGTTCTTCCGCCACTTCCTCTCCGAGGATCACGTGGAAGTCGGCACCGGCGGACCGACAGGTAAGGCAGCCGTCGTGGCCGGCGTCGGCGACCGCGCCTGCGTCGTGCGTGAGTTTCGCACCGAGCGCTTCCATGTCACGCAGTTCGCCGCGAACACCGCGCTCGTCGTGTATCGCGCCGCGCAGCTCACACTCTGCCACGGCAAGAAGATCCCGAGTCCCGTGTGGGTCTCGTCGCTGTACGTGTTCCGTGACGGCCGCTGGCAGAACGCAGCATATCAACAGACGCTGACGCCTCCTTGACTCGGGGGGCCGCGGGTCGGCCCGCCGCTACTCGGCCCGCAACGCCACAGCCGGATCCACGCGCGCCGCCCGTGCCGCCGGCAGCCAGCACGCCAGTACTCCGATCGTACCGAGCAGCGCCGCGACGGTGCCGAGCGTGATCGGATCATGCGGCGTCACGCCAAAGAGAATGCCACGCAGCACGCGCGAGGCGAACAGCGCACCGATAGCGCCGGCCCCCAGTCCGATCCCCAACACGCCCGCGCCTTCGCTGAGCACCATCCGCCGCACCCGGCCCGCGTCCGCGCCAAGGCTCATGCGAATGCCTATCTCGCTCGTTCGCGAGCGCACCGAGAACGCGAGCACGCCTGCGATGCCGACCATGGCGATCAGCAGCGCCAATCCGCCAAACGACGCGATGAACATCGCGTTCAGCCGCCGGGTCGCGATGCTCTCGTCGCGGATCTCCGCGACCGTCGCGACTTTCTCGATGAGCTGATCGGGGAACGCGGCGCGAAGCGTGCGGAGCACCGTGGCCTTCATCTGATCCGGGTCCGACGCCGTGCGGATCACGAGCGACGCACCGATGATCACTTCCTGCGCGAACGGCTCGTACATCTCGGGGCTGACGTCCGCATCGAGGCCGCCGTTGCGTGTGTCGCCCACCACGCCAACGACAGTGCGCCAATCGCCAGTGAAGGGCGTCACCTTCAGGACCGCGCCCGTCGGCGCAATGCGGCGGCCGATCGGATTCTCCTTCCCAAAAAGCTGTCGCGCAAAGGACTGGCTCAGGATGACGACACGCGTCGATCCGCGGACGTCCGTGCTCGCGAAGTCGCGCCCAGCCACCAGCGGGATCCCGGTCGCCTCGAAATAGCCGGGGTCGACCGTCGTGAGTGCCGCCCGAGGCGTCGGCGCGTCTGGCCGCACCGCGACGTTCTCCGCATTGATGTCGAACGCCATCATCGAACTGCGGAGCGGCGCGCCGGAGCCGAGGGCCGCGCCACTCACACCAGGAAGCGCCGCGACCGCGTCTCGCATCCTCGTGTAGCGCGCCAGGTTCCCTGGCTGATCTCCCATCTCCCGGATCAAGTCGCCACCCAATGGCAGCGACATGGTGAGCACATGATCCACGCGCACGCCTGTCGCGACCGCCTGCAGGTTCATGAGCGTTCTCACGAGCAAGCCGGCACCCGTGAGAAGCACCATGCACACGGCCACCTGCACGGCAACGAGTGACCGCTGGACCCGGCGACGCCCGGCGCCGAGCGTCATCCGCCGGCTGGCCGGCGCCAGGGAGGCGGCGAGCAGACGGTCGCTGCCAATCCGCGGGACGTACGAGAGGACGATGGCGGCGGCAATGCTCGTGACGACGCCGACAGCCAGCACGACGCCGTCCAGATGGATCTCGCCCGAACGCGGCGAGAATTGCGCCGCGAAAAGGATCAGCAACCGCAAGCCGGCGAGCGCGATCAGCACGCCGAGCCCGCCGCCAATCAGCGCGAGCACGAGATTCTCGACGAGCAGCAATCGGCGCAGGCGTCCGCCGCGGGCGCCGAGCGCCGTGCGAAGCAGCATCTCGCGCTCGCGGCCGAGGCCGCGCATGAGCGTGAGGTTCGATACGTTCGCGCAGGCGATCAAGAGCACGAACGCCGCGGCGCCCATCAGCAGCCAGAAGGTGAGCCGCGCCTGCGCGTTCTCCGCGTCGCGCAGCGTGGAAAGCGCGACGGTGTACTGCCCCGCCTTCTGATAGGAATCGGGATGATCCTGAATCATCCGGGCCGCGATGCTGCCAATCTCGGCTCGCGCCTGTTCGACCGAGGCGTTCGGCGCCAGCCGCGCGAAGATCTCCGTCATGCGGTGCGTGCGGAGCGTGTTCATCGTCGCGCCCAAGTGGTGCGGGCTCGTGACTGTGTTGATGAAGACGTCAACGGGATTCGGGTACTGCGGCGCCGGCTGCACCACGCCGACGATCTGCGCCGGCATCCCGTTCATCTTGATGATCCGCCCCAGGACGCCCGGATCGCCGCCAAAGTGATCCATCCAGTAGTGGCTCGACAGCACGGCGACCGGTGCCGCGGCGGCGCCATCGTCGTGCGCGTCGGTGAGTCGGCCGAGCACCGGATCGAGGCCGAGCACGCTGAAATAATTTCCGCTGACCACTGCCGCGTCCGCGCGCACGATCCGCCCATCGGTGCCCACGAGGGTGAAGGGCATCACGTCGGAATACTCGGCGATCTCGCCCAGCGTCCTGGAGCTGGCACGGAAGTCCGCGACCTCGGGAACCGAGAAGAGTGTGTTGACCCGCTTCTCGCCCGGCGCCGAGAGGCGCAGATACACGAGGCGGTCTCCGTTCCGATTCGGCAGCGCTTTGAGCATGGTGCCGCGGAGGAGCGTGAACATCGCCGTGTTCGCGCCAATCCCGAGGGCGAGTGTGAGGATCACCGCGATGGAGAAACCCCGCGCACGGCCGAGACTGCGCAGCGCGAACCTCACGTCGCCGAGTGTGTCCTCGATCCACCGCGTGCCTCTCGTGTCGCGGACCTGTTCCTTTCGAAGCTCGACGCCACCGAAGGCGCGCAGCGCCGCGGTCCGCGCGGCGTCGGGCGACATGCCGGCCGCGACGTTGGCGGCGGTCTGCTGCTCCAGATGGTACGTGAGCTCCTCGTTCAGCTCGCGCTCGACGTCTCCGGCATGGAAGAGCGAGCGGAGTCGAAGCGGGATGATGCGCAGCATGCGCTCGATACGTGTGCCTGGACTCATCTCACGCCTCCTGGAGGCGGACGACAGCGGAAATGGCGTGGGCGAGGCGGTCCCAATTGCTCGCCTCGACTTGAAGCTGCTTTCGACCCGCGCGCGTGAGCGAGTAGAACTTGGCGCGGCGATTGTTTTCCGTCTGCCGCCACTCGGCCGTCACCCATCCTTCCTGCTCGAGCTTGTGGAGGGCCGGGTACAGCGAGCCGTCGCTGACCTGGAGCACGTCGGCGGAGAGCTGCTTGAGGCGCTGCCCAATGGCCCAGCCGTTCATGGGCTCGAAGGCGAGCATCTTGAGCACGAGGAGGTCGAGGGTGCCCTGAACGAGGTCGTTGGGTTTGCTCACGGGATCCTTAGCTCGGTTACCGAGATGAGAATATGTGCTTTCCCCTCGGTAAGCAAGTGGAACGTCATAGGACCGTACGCCCGCGGCACGATTCAAAGTTTCGCCGAAATATGGGGGACCGCGATTAACGCGCTCCGCGGGAAGACGGTCGCCACCGAGAAACCCACGCATTCGCACGTATTGGGAATGCGCCATGCGTCAACCGTTAACTTATCATTTGTTTACGCGCGGTCGAAGTCCAGTCCGCCGTCCGAGCCTACCGCGCGTGAAGGGCGGCAACCCGTTTGTCCTTGGAGTAGCAGCATGCGAAGAACCCTGCAGTCCAGTTGCGCGACCCTGTTTCTCGTGGCCGCCATCACCGCATGCGGAAGCGACAACGCTGTCGCGCCGCTTTCATCTGGAGACATCCTCGGCAGCACCCCTTCGTGGTTCGAGGGCGACGTCGTGCAGCTCGACTACACGCACGACTTCGAGTGCAAGAATCCGCCAACGGCCGCCTCGGTCTCGGGATGCGAGATGGGCGAAGACGCCACCACGATGCCGACCGCGCCGACCGCCATTCCCGTGCTCTATGTCATGGTGCCGATGGGGTTCACCCCGCCCGACAGCACGCTGCACTGCCCGCACGTCGGCAACTGCGTCGCCCATCCGTCGGATCTGGACGTGAGCCGAGTCTTTGGTCCCGGCACCGAAAAGATGCCGCTGCCTCCGCATAGCCACATTGTCATCGATGCGATGAATCACATGCCGACCCCGTGGTCCATGGAGGTGATCGGCGTGAAGGACCGCGCGACATGGGACAACATCTCCACGACGCAGAATCTTTCCGAAGTCCGACTGCTCCAGCTCAACGATCCGAATCAGATCCACATCACGGACGACAATCCGACGAACATCTTCCTCTTCTTCAGGGTTCGATGATGCGAACCGTGCGCGGGGCGCCGCTCCTTGCCGTGCTGGGCGGCGCCGTTATCTGCCTCGGGGCGTGGCTTCCCTGGATGACGTACTTCGCCGGTCTCTATCCGCTGCGCGGGGTGATCGGCCTGTACGGGCGGCTGCTCATCGCCGCTGGCATCGGGGCGATACTGCTCGGCGGGATCGACACCGCCGCCCCGCTTCGCTTCCGTCCGCGGACCGTCGCGCGGGCGGTCGGCCTTCTCGGTCTGGTCGTCACGTCGGCCGCTGTGTGGCTGTTCGTGGGCGTTCGCGAGCTCGCGCATATCGGGGCGACGAACGCGATGTTTTCGCCGCGACCGGCATCCGGCCTGCTGGTGGTCAGCGTGGGCGGCCTCGTGCTCATTCTGGCCGCACTTCGCGATCGCGCGGGCGGAGGACCTGAGATCAGTCCGCCAGGTGGTTGAGTGGGGACCGTCTGAGCCCGCGACTCCTGTCAACCCGTCACGCAGGTCCCGGACGAGTCGACGTTCAGCTGACCGCGATAGCGCCGGCGACGGCTTCCATGGACTGTGTCGGCTCGATCGCGCGGCTGATCACCAGCAGTGTCCCGCCGAACAGCATCGTATCGAACACGAAGTTCAGCGCGAGCACGCCGTCGCCGGTCGTGTGTGCCAGGAACATCTGCGGGACGTAGAGCGCGAGTGTGAGTAACAGCATGAGCGCGCCAGCCCACGCCGCGGCGGCGCTTGCGTATCGCTCGACAAGCATCGTGACGCCAAGTGCCATCAGGAGCAGGCCCGTCGTGTACGCGATCACGTGCGGCGCCGGAACCCAGCCCGCCGTGGGCGTGACGTCCGGGACCCCGGGTGCAAACTGCGGGGCGATGAAATGCTCCATCCCATAGAACAGCAGCACGCCTGCTGTCCACACGCGTATGATCACGGTGAGCTCGGGCGACGATTCCGAACCGCGACGGGCCGCATCGGCGAGCCACAGCGCGAGTGCACCCACGGCGAACGTCGTCTCTCTCGCCGCGAGGCTCCACGCGATGCGCACCGTGGGATGCGCGACAGCGCCCGGCAGATCCATGAGGAGCACGAACAGAGCGAACATGATGAAGAGACACAGCGCGGACCAGCGGATGTACCGCCGCGCGACGAAGCTCGTGGCGGCGGCCAGATGCGCGACGCCCACGAAGTACGCGATGAAGAGAGGATCTGGCAGCCACTTGGGAACTATCTGCGCCAGACTCGCCGCCGCGGTGAAGTGCTCGCCGGCGAACGCCGCCAGAGCCGCGGCAACGAAGACGGGCCCGAACGTGCCGAGACCGGATGCATCGGTCGACCCCGATCGGTCGCCCCGCCGACTGTAGCACACGAGGCCAGCAAGCAGGTAAACGACTCCCAACAGAGTCGGCCAGAGCACGGCTGGAGCTGTCACGGACGCCTCGCGAGATGGTGGCTCGATTCCCCGCTAGACAACGCCGCCATCGTGAGCAGGCGTCACACGCGGGGTCGCCACCAGCAAAGAAGCGATAGCCCGAGGGCCAGGCCCGAATCAGTCCGTCCGCAGAGCGATGACCGGATCCACGCGGCTCGCGCGGCGCGCCGGCGCACCCGTCGCCGCGATGGCGATCAACGCCATCACTATCGCGGCCGCGGAGAAGACGGCCGCGTCATCGGCCCCGCTCAGATACAACATGGACCCGAGCACGCGCGCGACGGCGGCGCCTCCAGCGACGCCGGTGGCCAACCCTACCACGAGCATCGCGCCCGTCTGTCCGCCCACGAGCCGCAGGACGTCGCGCGTTCTCGCGCCCAGCGCGATGCGCATGCCGATCTCTTTGGTGCGCTGCGCGACTGAATAGGAAATGACGCCGTACAGTCCGACGGCCGCCAGCAAGGACGCGATGCATGCGAGCAGCGCAAGCATCCGCGCGGAGGTGGCCTGACTCTGGAGTGGAACCGTGACGTAGTCGGCGAGCGGCATGGCGTTGAATACAGGAACGCTCGGGTCGGCGGCGCGGACGGCCGCTTCGATCGCCCGGACGCTCTGGTCGACGGGCATCGCTGAACGGACGAGGAACGTGTAGCCGTATTCCGGGCGATAGACCTGCCG
>Ga0134127_10001672_pt1 | contig 16390 bp, 15 predicted proteins | sample KB31753_FD_96459 | JGI IMG/M metagenome (GOLD analysis project Ga0134127, IMG submission 96459) | Terrestrial soil microbial communities with excess Nitrogen fertilizer from Kellogg Biological Station, Michigan, USA - KB3-175-3 | ecosystem: Environmental > Terrestrial > Soil > Unclassified ...
CATCGAGCTCGCGCAGCGCGGCGCGGCGGCCGCCGAGCCACGAGTTGGAGCGCACGACGTCGCGCATGGAGGCTTCCCGCACCTCGGCGGCCACGCTGTCGCCGTCGAGGATCTCCGCGCCGTCGCGGCGCTTCACCCGCGCACCGGCAGTCTCATGGACGGAGCGGCGCGTATCCGCCGCGGTAGTACAGCAGCGGCTCGCGGTCGCCCTCGAGCGCACGCGCGCGTTCGACGCGCGCGACGAAGATCGTGTGATCGCCTGCCTCGTGCCGCTCCGTGATCCGGCATTCCATGTGCGCGAGCGCGTCGTCGATCAGCACCACACCGCACTCCCCGCGCGCAAAGCCGATTCCCTCGAAGCGTTCCGTCCGCGCGTCGGCGTCGGCGAAGCGCCGCGAGTACTTCTCCATGTCGCTGGAGAGAATGCTGATACCTATATGAACATCCGGTGCGAGCACCGGGTGCAGCTCGGCCGCGTGGTCGACGCAGAACAACACGAGCGGCGGCTCGAGGCTCAGGGAGCAGAAGGCGCTCACCGTCATGCCACGATCCTCGCCGGCCGCCGTGCGCGCCGTGATGATCGTGATCCCTGACGCGAAGCGTCCGAGCACGCTGCGGAATGTGTCGGCGTCCACGCAGCCGCTCAGGCTCCGACCGCGGGTGCGGATGGCATGGGCCGCGGCCCAAACACGCCCCACAGAAAACCCGGCCGTGTGATCGCGCGCGCCGGGACGAAGTCGCCCGTCACGCCGATGAGCAGATCGGCCAGTTCCTTCCGGGCCGCGAGGCCGCCAGCGGCCCGGTTCATCAGGCGCGGATGCGCCACGACGGCGGCAACGATGCGCTCGACGAGCCACTTGCCCGAGAACTCGCTCCGGCGACGCGCGTCGTAATCACGAAGCGCCGCGTCAGCGGAGACGTTGCCGCGTGCGCCCAAATATTCCTGCGCGGCGGCGGCGAGCATCTCGCCCCCACGAAGCGCCGCGTAAATGCCTTCGCCCGTGAACGGGTCGTAAAAATCCGCCGCGTCGCCAACCAGCGCGGCGCCGGGAGCCCACGCGCGGCGTGCCCGGGAGCAAAAAGGGCCTGTCGCGGTCACAGGGCCAACGCGAACGGCATGCGCGAATCGCTTCGCCAGGTGCGGTCGCGCGGCGATCCAGCCCTCGAGAAAGCCTGCCTTGTCGCCGGCGGCCCTCCGCCCGTGCGCGTGCGGCACGACCAGGGCGACGGTGGCATTGCCGCCGCCCACGTCGGCGATGCCGACGTAGCCGTCGCGCTCCACGTGCATCTCGCCGCGATCGGCGACGCCCGCGACTCCGGAGTAGTGCGTCACGAGCGCCAGCCGGCGCGGGCCCCGCGTGCGCCCCGCAAGGCCGAGCCGGTGCGACACGAGCGACTGCAGACCGTCGGCGCCGACGACGAGGCGCGCGCCCGCGCGTCCCTGAGTCGTCTCGACGCCGTTCACTCGACCGCGTGTGTCGCGCGTCACCGCGGAGACGCGAACCTCTTCGACAACGCGCGCGCCGGCCTGACGCGCGGCGTCGAGCAGCATGTGGTCGAGGAGCTCGCGCCGCACGGAGAGCCCGCGTTCCGCGAAGCCGCGGTAGCCGTGCGCCGCCACGAAGTCCCCTCGCAGTACGGCCCCGTTCGGTGCGCGGACGTCGATGCCGCGCAGATGCGCCACAGGTCCCTGCTCGAGCCGCGAAAGAACGCCCATGTCGTGCAGAATGCGAGAAGCTTCGGGACTCAGTGATTCGGCGCACGGTTTCGCGCGCGGAAATCGCGCACGATCAATCACCAGCACGTCCACGCCGGATCGCGCGAGCTTCCATGCCAGCGCGGCGCCCGCTGGACCGCCGCCCACCACCGCCACGTCCGCAGACTGCATTGGTGTACTCTAGCCGCCGTGGATCGTTGCCAGAAGGCCGCTGAACGAGGTACCTTGGCTGCTCGCCTATTCGTCGTGAGGAATGCTCGCCACCGTTGATCCGCTGCTCCCACTGAGTCTTCTGCAGGCCGTCCGCGACGTGGACACGCCGATCGATCAATTCGATGCGGAATATGTGGACGAATTGCGGAACAAGCGTCTGGGCCTCAGCGAAACTGTCTACGCCCAGATCCGCCGCCACGCGGAGGCAGTGAGTCGCGGTCAGCGCACCCCGCTCGAGGAGTCCGTCGCACTCGCGCGATTGATCGGACGCCGCCCCGACGCCGAAGACGTGTTCCGGACTGCGGGCGCCTATCTGGCGCGCGAGGCCTATCTCACGCTTTCGGCCGTCACTCGCCGCCTGCTGCGGCTGCTGCCGTCCGCGCTCGCGCGTCCGATCGCCTATCGGCGTGCGAGCCGCATCGCCGAGCGCTATCTGAACGGGCGAGTGCGGCGTGTCGGCGGTTTTCTGCACCTCGAGGTACCCCGTTCCATCACCGTGGACACGGCGCCAAACGGCATCGGCTGCACCTTCTACGAGTCGACGGTGCGCGAGCTGCTTCGCCTGCTCGTGGGCGCGATAGGTTCCGTCGAGCACACGCGCTGCACCGGGCGCGGCGAGGGGGCCTGCGAGTGGCGCGCCGACTGGCGCTCATTCGATCGCGCCGCCGCGATCACTCGGGGCGCGGACAACGCGCACGGCCCCGGCGGTTCCAGGGGCGCGGACCGCTCCCCCGTCAACTGAACTTCAATGCTCACACCTGAAACGCTCCCCGACGTGCAGCGCGCCCTCGCCGACGCCAAGGTCGACGGTTGGCTTCTCTACGACTTTCGCGGCGTCAATTCGATTGCGACGGGACTGCTGAACCTGGACGGCTTCGCGTCGCGCCGTGTATTTGGCTGGGTGCCGCGCGAAGGAAAGCCTGTCGCGATCACGCACGCGATCGAGCAGGCGCCATGGAAGCACTGGCCCTCGGATTGGCGGCGCGAGATCTACTCCTCGTGGCAGAGTCTCGAGTCGTTGATCGCGCGTCAGGTAAAGGGCAAGCGGATCGCCATGGAATACTCCGCGGGCGACGCAGTTCCGTATCTGGATCGTGTGCCGGCTGGTGTGCTCGAGATGATCCGCGAAGCGGGCGCGACAGCGGTGGTCTCGTCGGGCGAGCTCGTGAGCCGCTTCTACGCCGTATGGAATGCGGCGCACATCGCCTCGCACGAGCGCGCTGCCGTCGCGATCGCCCGCATCGCGCAGGACGCGATGCGCCGCGGGGGCGAGCACGCGCGATCGGCGCGCCCGTTGACCGAATACGAGCTGATGTGCTGGATCCGAGAGCAGTTCGCGCGCGAGGGGCTCGACACGGATCACGGTCCCAACGTGTCCGTGGGCGTGAACGCGGCGAACCCGCATTATGAGCCCAGCGAGTCGGCGTCCGCTCCGATACGGGACCATGACATCATCCTCATAGACCTCTGGGCGCGCGAGGCCGCGAACGGCCCCAACCCGTACGCGGACCAGACGTGGATGGCCTCGGTCGGCCCGGCGTCGGCCGAAGCCGTGCGTGTATGGGAGGCGGTGCGGGACGCGCGAGATGCGGCGATCGAACTCGTGACGCGCCGCGCTGCCGCGGGAGAGGCGATTCGCGGTGCCGACGCTGACGACGCGGCGCGCCGCGTGATCGAGTCGCGCGGGTTTGGCGAATACTTCACGCACCGCACGGGCCACTCGATCGATCCGCGCGAGCTGCACGGTGCGGGTCCTCACCTGGACAATCTCGAGTCGCGTGAAGAACGCCTCCTCGTGCCCGGTGTGGGCTTCTCCATCGAGCCCGGCGTGTACATCCCGGGCCGCATCGGCATGCGCAGCGAGGTGAACGTCTATCTCGAGCCGGGCCGCGCCGTAGTCACACCGCGCGACTATCAGCGGGAGCTGATGGTCGTCTAGATGGGCCGCTGGTGGGTGGCGCGCTGCTTGCCCTCTTCGCGAGCGTCATGGCACTGATCCCAGCTTCGCACAGCGGCCGACGCGCGGCGTTTTCGCCCGGCACATCCGTCGGTCGCGCGTGGCCGCTGTTCGCGTTCGCGGCGCTCCTGGCCTGCGGCGGCGGAAGCCACGCCACCTCGTCCACGCGCACCAAGGCGCCGAACGGGCGCGTCGAGGATTCGAGCGCCGGATCCGTCGACCTCAGCACGTCGAATTACAAAGTCGAAACAGTCGCCAACGGCGGGACCGTTTCGGGAACGCTCACACTGACAGGCTCGAGGCCGGCGCCACTGCCCATCACCGCCGACTCGGCGCTCTGTCCGGCCGGAGACGACGGCGAGCCGCGCAACGGCAGCTCGCTCGGCAACGCGATCGTCTGGGTCGCCGGGGTCCATGCGGGCAAGAGCGCGGGCATCGAACGGCGCACCGAGCTGGATAGCGACGGCTGCCAGCTCGATCCGCGCGTGCAGGCCGCCGTGACAGGCACCACGGTGAACGTCTTCAACGACGACAAGGTCCTGCACCGTCTCGTGTTCATTCCGCTCGGCACGCACGACACGCTCACCGTGATGCCCTTCGCGAACGCGGGCGAAGTGGTGCCGAGCGAGCTCCTGGCGAAGCAGGCGCACATAGTCGAAGTGCTGTGCGCGCGGCACCCGTGGACGCGCGGCTACATCGCCGTGTTCGACAATCCGTATTTCGCCGTCACCGACGCCGACGGACGCTTCACCATCGACTCGTTGCCACCCGGCAGCTACACCATGAACGTGTGGCACGAGGGGATGACGCAGCCGGTGCAGCAACAGGTGCAGGTCGCGCCCGGCGGCGCGGCCAAAATCACGCTCGCTGTGGCGTTGTCAGCGCCGCCGGCGAAGTGAGCTCCGGCTCGCCCAGCACGGCGCCGGCCGACCCCGCGCTCGCGCGGTACAGCCGCGCGTAGAGGCCGCCGCGCTCCAGCAGAGCGTCGTGCGTGCCCTCTTCGACGATCCGTCCGCGGTCCAGCACCAGCACGCGGTGCGCGCGCCGAACGGTGCTCAAGCGGTGCGCGATGATGAGCGTCGAGCGGTGGCGCAGCAGATCAGCCATGGCCGCTTCCACGGCGCGCTCGCTCTCCGTGTCCAGACTCGACGTGGCCTCGTCGAGCACCACCACAGCCGGATTCTTGAGGAACACGCGCGCGATGGCGAGGCGCTGGCGCTGTCCGCCCGAGAGCTTCACGCCGCGCTCGCCCACGACCGTGTCGAGACCGGCGGGCATTCGCTCGATGAACTCCCACGCGTGCGCCGCGCGCGCCGCGGCGATCACTTCCGCTTCGGTCGGCGCCGGGCCCTGCTCGCCTGGGCGCGCGTAGGCGATGTTGTCGCGGATGCTCCCGCTGAACAGCGCGGGCTCCTGCGGCACCATGCCGATGGAGCCGCGCAGATCCGCGAACGACAACGCGCGCACGTCCACGTCGTCGAGCGTCACGCGGCCGCGCGTCACGTCCCAGAAGCGCGGGAGCAATGAGGCGATGGTCGTCTTGCCGGCGCCAGACGGTCCTACCAATGCCACGACTTCGCCGGGCGCGATCGAGAAGGTGATGTCGGTGAGCACCTGCGGCAGCTCCGGCGTGTACTGGAAGCTCACGTCGGTGAACGCCACGGAGCCGCGAACGGGCCGCGGCAGCGCGCGCGGCATCTCCGGCTCCGGCAGCGTCGATGGCGTCTCGAGCAGCTCGAACACGCGCGTCGCCGCACCCAACGCCTCCTGATAACTGCCAAAGAGCGAAGCGAGTGAGCCGACGGCGGCCGCGATGGTGATCGCGTAGAGCAGGAACGCCACGAGCGCGCCCGCCGTGAGCTGGCCGGCGAGCACGAGCTTGCCTCCCTCCCAGAGCACTGAGACGACGCCGCCGAACGCGATGAAGCCGACGATCCCGAAGAACAGCGCGCGCAGCCATGCGCGGGCGATGGCCGCATCCACGACGCCCGAGAGCATGCGCCGATAGTGCCGCGTCTCCTCGGCCTCGCGGTTGAAGCTCTGCACGGTGCGAATCTGCGCGAACGCCTCATCCGCATGCGCCATCGCCTCAGCGATGCGATCCTGCACGCCGAGGCTGGCGCGCCGGAGCTTGCGCCCAAAGAAGAACGCCGCGCCCACCACGACGGGGACGATCGCCAGTGTCGTGGTGGTGAGCTGCGGATGCGTAAGCGTGAGCAGCACGATGCCGCCCACGAGGAAGAGCAACTGGCGCGACGCCTCGGAGATCCAGGTGCTCAACAGGTTCTGAAGCACGGCGAGATCGGCCGAGAGGCGGCTCGTGAGTTCGCCGGTGCGCCGCTCGGTGAAGAAACCGGGCGGCAGCGTCACGAGGTGCGCGAACACGTCCTCGCGCAACGTGGCCACCACGCGCTCTGTCGTGGAGGTCAGCAGATAGACCTGCACGAAATTCATGACGCCTTGAAGCGCGAACAGCCCGATCAGCAGCAGCGCGACATGATCGAGCATGCCCCTGTCGTGCTTCTGGAAGGCGGCATCCAGCAGGCCGCGAACTATTTGCGGAAACGCGAGGCCGACCCCTGCCGCAACGAGCAGACAGACGAGCGCGACAGCGAGCGCCGCGCGATAGGGCCGTAGTCGTGGCAGCAGCTTGCCGAGCGGTTTCGGGGATCCGAGCCGCCGGCCGCTCGGCCTGTCCGCTCCCGGAGCGGCGGCGCCACGCGCCGCGGAGCGGCTCAACCGAGGAACCCGCGATCGACGACCATCGCGGCAAAGAGCAGGGCGAGGTAGAGCAGGGAGAACTTGTACAGCCGCCACGCCTGCTTGGTCCACACCGCGGCGCGGGCGACGATGAGCACGTCGCGCAGGAACAGGCCACCCAGGAGCACGGCGCTCACCAGATAGATCCAGCCGAGCGCGTGGAACGCGAACGGAAGCAGCGTGAGAGGAATCAGAATGGCCGTGTACCAGACCATCTGGTGCTTGGTCTCGCGCTCACCCCATACGAGCGGCGCCATGGGAACGCCCGCGTTGCCGTAGTCCTTCTGCTTGAGCAGCGCCAGCGCCCAGAAGTGCGGCGGCGTCCAGTAGAAGACGATCAGAAACAGGTAGATCGCGAGCAGATCGATGCGGCCGGTGACGGCCGCCCATCCCACCAGAGGTGGAAACGCGCCAGCGGCGCCGCCGATCACGATGTTCTGCGGCGTGCTCCGCTTGAGCCAGCGCGTGTAGATGAAGACGTAGAAGTAGAAGCCCGCCAGCGCGAGCGCCGCGGTCAGCACGTTGGCGGCCTGCGCAAAGATCCACGTGGCGGTCGTCGCGAGCAGGATGCCGAACGCGAGCACCTCGCGCGGCTGCATGCGGCCCGACGGAATCGGGCGCAGGCGCGTGCGCGCCATGCGGTCGTCGATGTCGCGGTCGATGTACATGTTCACCGCGTTGGCGCCGCCGGCCATCAGGTAGCCGGCCACGAACACGGCGAGGACCAGACTCCAACTCGGATGGCCCGCGACGTACATCGGCGCGATCGTCGTGACGAGCAGCAGCGAGATGATGCGCGGCTTGGTGAGCGCGATCAGGTCGCGCGTGAACGATTTGGCGCGCGACCGCTCGACGGCGACTTCCATCAGAGGTCCGCGCCGCGCGCGACGATCACGGCCATGGTATGAGGAGTGGGAGTCGCCGGAACCGCCTCGCGCACCGGCGCGGCCCGCGGCTCACGACTGGCGCGATGCGCCAGGTAGGCGAAGCTGAAGCAGCCGAGCCAGATGCCGACGCCCGTCGCTTCGTGCAGCGACCGCAGCACGGGCGGCAGGTGCAGCAGGACCATCGATGCGGCGAGAAAGAACTGGAGCAACACCAGGCCGAGCGCGATGCGAGCCGCGCGCAGCACCACGGGCGCCTCGCGTTCGGCGCGGCGGCCGAGGCGAATCACCATGCCGATCAGGTGCAGCAGCAGCAGCAGCGCGATGGTGCGATGGGTGATCTGCACGGCAGCCGCATGCGGCGCGGCGTCGGCGGGCGACGCGCAGCTCGGGAACCCGACGCAGCCGACGGCAGCGCCGGGGAAGTTCGCGGTGAATCCGCCCATGGCGACCGCAAAGATCGCGAGCCCCGCCGCCGCATACGCGCCCCGGGCGGTCTTGCGCGAGCCGTGCTGCGCCACCGCGCTCGACCCGCCGAGCGTGCCGGCGCGGATCGCCGTCGCCGCGACGAAGGCGAGCAGCGTCATGGCCATGAGCCAGTGGGCCACAGTCGCGTACGGATCATTGCCGAGCTTCACCGTCACGCCGCCAAGGATGGCGGCGCCGAGCACCGCGAGCGCCGCGCCGGTGGCCGTCCGCAGCGGACCGCCCTTGCCGGCGACGCCAGGCGCGCGCCGCTGTGCCCAGCAAAGGCCGAGCAGCGTGAGCACCGTCGCGACGAGAATCGACGCGAGATATCTGTGGCTCACCTCGACGATCAGATCGGGCCGGTTCATGGGCGGGAACCAGTGCCCGTAGCACTTGGGCCAGTTGTCGCCGCAGCCCAGGCCGGAGCCCGTGATGCGAACTATGGCGCCGAAGACCAGGTGCAGGCACGCCACCACGAGGGCGGCGATCGATGCGATCCGGATGCGCTTCACAGCGCTTTCCAGGTGAAGACGAGCAGCGCGGCCAGTCCAACGCCCGGAAGGACGGACCAGACGATGTCGATGCTGCGCTTGGTGGATGGGGAGAGCAAAGCCGAACGAACGATCGCCACCTGGGCTACCGCGCAACACGCGACCGCGACCCAGAAAATGACGGTCGCGAGTGTCAGAGACATGTCGTGACCAGAGAGAGGGGCAACGTCGAAAGCTGTCCGCGGCGCCGCCGAGGGTCAATGCGGGGTAGATTGGGGAGCGCGCGGCGCGCCGCGGCTGTGTTCGGCTCTATGCAACCGGCTCCAACCCGGTTGCAACCCGTTGTGCAACCCACACTGGTGCTGCCACTCGGATGACGAAACAGGATTCCGCGCGCGGCTCGCTCCCGCGCGAGCTCGGGCTCTGGAGCGCCGTCGCCGTCGTCGTGGGCTCGACGATCGGATCAGGCATTTTCCGGACGCCGGCCGGCGTCACGAACCGCCTTCCGGGCCCGCTGCCTCTCGCGATAGTGTGGGTCGCGGGCGGACTGCTCGCCCTCTGCGGCGCGCTCACGCTCGCCGAGGTCGCCGGCGCCTTTCCGGACACGGGCGGCATTTTCGTTTTTATCCGGAAGTCCTGGGGTGCGCTGCCCGCCTTTCTCTTTGGCTGGTCCGAGCTCACGATCATTCGCGCCGCGTCGCTCGGCGCGATCGCGACGACCTTCGCCGAGTACTGCCTGCGCGTCCTGGGCTTCACCACCGCGTCGCCGCATTATGTCGGCTACGTGCACTACCTGGCGGCGATCGCGATCGTGGTGACCGCGTCGTTCAATTACGTGGGCATGCGCACCGGATCGCTCGTGCAGAACATCACGACAGTCGCCAAGTATTTCGGCCTGCTCTTCATCGTGGTGCTCGCCATCTCGCTCGGCCTCCCGCGCACCGGCGGCCACTTCACGCCCGTGGCGCCGCCGGGAAGCTTCTCGATCGCGCCCTTTGGGTTGGCGCTCGTGAGCGTTCTCTGGGCCTATGACGGATGGGCCGATCTCACCTTCGTGAGCGGCGAGGTGCGCGATCCGCGCCGCAATCTGCCGCGCGCGCTCATCATCGGCACGGCGGCGGTCATCGGCATCTATCTGCTCGCGAACATCGCGTATCTCGCCGTCATGCCCGTGGGCGAGATCCGCAATTCGCAGCTCGTGGCGGCGGACGTGGCGCTGCGTCTCGTGGGACCCGCGGGTGTGACGTTCGTGGCGATCACCGTGATGCTCTCCACCTTTGGCACCCTCAACGGCTCGATCCTCACGGCGCCGCGTGTCTTTTTCGCCATGGCGGAGGATCGCCTGTTCTTCAGGAAGCTCGCCGCCGTGCACCCGCGGTACGAGAGTCCCTACGTGGCCATCACGCTCACGGCGGCGCTCGGCGTTGTGTTCGTGCTGCTTCGCACCTTCGAGCAGCTCGCCGACACCTTCGTCACGGCGATCCTTCCGTTCTACGCGCTGGGCGTGGCGTCGATCTTCGTCTTTCGCCGGCGCGAGCGCGCGCAGAGCGGTGCCGGCGGGCCAGCCGAGTACTCGCCACCCTTCCGAACGCCCGGCTACCCGGTCACCCCGGTGCTCTTCGTGCTCGCCACGCTGTATCTCCTCGTGAACGCGGTCGCCGATCCGTCCAGCCGCTGGCCGACGCTGGCCGTGTTCGGAGTGATCCTGCTCGGCGTGCCAGTCTACTACCTGACCGTAGGGCGAAGGCGCGCGGACGGCTGAGCAGGACGCACGGCGCATCGAGCGGCCGCGCCGGACGCACCGCGGATCGAGCGCCGCGTCGTCATCCCGAAGGAGCGGCAGCGACTGAGGGATCTACCCGCCCTTAGAAGATCCTGACGTTGATGTACTTTTTGGGGTTCGCCTTGAAGTCGGTCAGCAGCGAATCCGTCGTCTTCACCAGGTTGCGGATCTCGACGTACATGCTCGAGTCGCGGGCGAGCATGCCGACAGTACCCTGGCCCGCGTTGATGCTGCCCAGCAGGGTGTTGATGCGGCCGGCGGTGGAATCGAGTGTCGCGGCGAGCCGCGCCGCGTTCGCGCTCGTCTGCTGAACGTTCGCGAGGGTTTCCTTGATGCGCGCCGAATCGACCGTCGCATTGAGGTGGTCGACCGTGGTGTTGAATCGGCCGATCGTGCCCTGCAGACTGCCGAACGTCACGTCCATGTTCCGGCTCTGCGCCGCCGCGATGCTCTGCAGCTCGGCCGCAAGCGCGGCCGCATTCGCGATCGTCTTGTGCACGTCGTTCAGCGTGCCCGCCTGCACGACCTCGACGTCCAGCGCGCGCGTGAGATGCTGCACGGATTCGCCGATGGAATCCACGCGGTTCATGATCTGCCCGATGTCCGCCGCCGGAATGCCCGGGGGCATCGTGTCGCCAGGCGCGTAGTTCGCGGCGGGAACGGGCCGCGGCGGGTCGATGCCCACGGCCACGTCGCCAAAGATGCCGACCGGTTTCACCGTGGCGGTCGACCCCTTGGGGATCTCGTACCCGTTGTTGATCTGCACGGTGACGTTCAGATACCCGGCGCGATTGAGCTCCACGTCGTTGACGTAGCCAACGGCCACGCCGGCGAGCAGAACGGGCTGTCCCTTCTTGAGGTTCTGGCCCCACGGAAAGCGCGCGTACAGCGAATAGCTCGAGCTCAGGCCGCCGCGCGCGATCCACAGGCTGCCCACGATCGCGACAGCCACGGCGACGGTGACGAGCACGCCGACGGCGACTTCGTTGCGACGTCTCATGATTGCAGGAAGGGCGCGAGGATGCCGGCGGTCAACGCATCGAGCACGAGAATCGTGACGGAGGTGATCACCACGGCGCGCGCCGTGGAACGGCCGACGCCCTCGGCGCCGGCTTCGGTAATGTAACCCTCGTAGGCGCACACCAGCGCGATCGCGAGGCCGAACATCGTCGCTTTCAGCAGGCTATACACGACCTGAAAGTTGGCGAAGCCGAGTCGCAGTCCCGTGATGAAATCCTCGGAGGTCACGTGGGTCACGTGCACCGACACGAAGTACGCGCTCAACAAGCCGACGGCGTCGGCGAGCACGACGACGGTCGGCAGCATGAGGGTGGACGCGATCACGCGCGGCACCACGAGATAGGCCACGGGGTCGTACGCGAGGGTTTCGAGCGCGTCGATCTGCTCCGTCACGCGCATGGTGCCGATCTCCGCCGTCATGCGCGCACCGACGCGTCCCGTGAGCACGAGTCCCGTGAGCAGCGGCCCGAGCTCGAGCACGATCATGAGGCGCGACGCGAGACCGATGATCGACAGCTCCACGCCGGGGAACAACTGATAGCGCACCTGGAGCGCGATCACGCCGCCAATGAACGCGGCGACGATCACGGTGAGCGGCACCGATCCGACGCCGATGTTGCGCATCTGCCTGATGGTCTCGCCGGCGTACGTCGCCGGATCGCCAAGCCCGCGCAGAATGTCGCGCACGAAGTAGGTCCGCAGGCCAATGTCGCGGAAAATCGCCGCCGTCGCGCGCGTGACGCGGCGAAAAACGCGGATGCCCGTCTTCTGCACGACGGGAAAGCTTCCCGTGTCGCGGATCATCCTGCCGCCGCCCATGTCACGCTCGCCCGGGAATCCCGTCACGAACGTCCGCTCACAGAAGCCGGCTCCCGAAAGCAGCTCACGAAACCCGCCTCACGAAACCCGCCTCACGAAACCCGCCTCACGTGCGAACGCGGGCGAGCAGGATGAGACTGAGCACGGCGAACAGAATCCCCGGCAGCCAGGCCGCGAGCGTCGGCGGCATGACCCCCTTGCCGCCGATTGCGCGCGTGAGCTGGATGAGCAGCAAAAAAATCACAGTCGTGGCGAGACTCACGGCGATGCCGTACACCGAGCCGCCGCGCTGCGAGCTCGTGGCGAGTGGCGCGCCAAACAGCGCGATGATCAGACAGGTGCACGGCACGGCGATCTTGAGCGCGAGCTCCACGCGCGGCAGGTTCGAGTCGCTCCCCGACCGGTCGAGCGATGCGATGGCGCGTTTCAGCTCGCCGTAGCGCATCTCGGTGGCCGGCCGCGGCTTTGCCATGAGATCCGCGGGGCGCTCGGTAAAGTGCCGGTCGAGCGCCGTCTTGTAGGTCAACGCGAGACTCGGCCCCGAGTCCACGAGCACGTCGAGCTCGCCCTGCACCAGGTTCCAGTGCGGGCCCACCGCCCAGCGCGCAACCGGCGCGCCCGCGTGCCGTGCCGTGTCGAACTGCGCCGCCGACGCCGTCATGAGATAGCTCGGATAGTCCGCGCCCTTGCCTTTGCGTTCGATCTGCAGCGAACCGATGTTGCCGGTCTCCGTGGACAGCGTGCCCACGTTGTAGACCCGCCCGTATTCGCCGGCGAAGGTGAAATTGTAACGCGCCGTGCCAATCTGCGCCTTGTCGATCTGGAGCAGCGCGTTGCGGTTCGCGTCGGCGGAGGGCACGAGCTCGCCGAGTCCCAGATCGAGCCCGCTCGCGATCGCGGCCATGATCACGATCGGCGCGATGAGGCGATAGAAGCTGATTCCCGACGCCTTGGCCGCCGTGACCTCGGCGTGGCGGGTGAACCCGCCGATGGAGAATACAGTCGCAAAGAGCACTGCGGCGGGCAGCACAAGGAACATCGACTCGGGCAGGTAATACAGGTAGCTCATGGCGATGTCGGCGCGCGGAATGCCGCGCGCGAGATACTTCCCGAGATTCGTGGTCAGGTCGAAGACCGCGTTCAGAATCGGAAAGCCGAACATCGTCGTGATGAAGATCCGGGAGAACTCGCCGGCCACGTAGCGGTCGAGCGGCCGTCCGATCATGCGCCGCCCGTGAGCGGGCCGCTGCCGCGCCCCGTTCCCCAGCGCTCGCGTTGGCGCTGGAACCAGAGGCGCGTCGCGTCCACGCGCTCGGCGAGGCGGCCGCCTCCGCGGGCCGTTGCCGATTCGCGGCCCATGCGCGTGACCATCGCGAGTCCCACGAGCAGGAAGAGGATGTTCACGCCCCACATCGCCCAGAAGGGCGGCAGGAGCCCGTTCTCGGCGAGCGCCTGACCGGCCACGAGCCCAATGTCGTAGATGCCGAAAATCACGAAGCTCACCGCGATCACGAGCCCCACGCCGCCGCGCGGAAAGCGCATCGCGATCGGCGCGCCCACGAGCACGAACACGATGCACGCGGCCGCGAGCGAGAATTTCTTGTGGATCTCGATCAGCATCGTGTTTCGGCGGCCGAGCGCTTCACGTTCCCGCATGCTGGTGCCGAAGTCCACGGCGCGCGGCGCCGGCGCGGGCGCCGCGGGCATGGGCGTCGCGACCGGCGGGGTTGGCCTGGTCTGCTGCTGTTGCTGTGGCGGGACCTGATCGCTCACCTCGGCCGCTTCGGCGCGCTGGATGTGGAAGACAGACGTGATGAGCTGGCAGTAGAGCGCGCCGAGGCTGAGGGACTTCGGCACCTTCGTGGGACGCGGCGGAAGAATCGGCGTCTTACCTTCCGCTGACACCATCGACGTGCTCTCGCGAAGCGCGTCGTATTCCGCCTGCGCGTAGTCGAGCGCGGCCTGGTCGTACTCCTGCTGCATCTCGCACACCGACATCTCGCGCTCGCCCTTGGACGTCGTGTCGGCGCTCGATTCCTGGAACTGGTTCGCCACGTCGGCCACGCGGAGTTGATCCTTCTTGTAATAGACGCGGCTCAACTCACCCGGCTTGTTGGTCTGCACCGAGAGCATCACGCCGTTGTACAGCGTCATGGCCAGGTCGCGCCGGTTGGGCGCCAGCGCGAGCGTGCCCGTCGCCGCGTAGATGGTGCGCCGTTGCGTGGGGTCGGCGTGGTCGTAGATGGCCACGTCGGTCATCCGCTGGGTGGCCTCGTCGATGTTGCCGGCGCGCAGGTAGAGCTGGCCTTCCTTGACCGTGTTGATGACCTGCGGCTTGAGCGCGAAGGTCGGCTTGGTGCGGAAGATGTCGAAGGTGAGCGTGGCGAGCCTGTGGTTCGAGCGGGGCAGAACCTGGTCGTTGAACGCGAGCAGCCCCGCCGAGACGAACACGGACGCGATGAGCACCGGCACCATGAGCGACCTGTTGGACACGCCGCCCGCGCGCAGCGCCGTGATCTCGTTCTCGGAGGCCAGGCGGCTGAACGCGTACAGGACCGCCACGAGCACGCCCATGGGTAGCGTGAGCGCGAGCGTGTACGGCACCGACAGCACGAAGAACTCGCCGATGACCTGCCACGACAGCCCCTTGCCCACCAGGTCGCCGAACTTGTGCGCGACCACCTGGAGCAGCATGAGCGACGTCAGCGCCGAGATCGAGAAGACGAACGGCCCGAAGTGCTCCTTGAGCACGTATTTGTGAATTATCTTCACGAAGCGAGTTTCAAGAGGTCAGCTCTCAAAGCTACGCAGTCTTCTTTCCGCGAGACCTTCCGTGCGCATGCTGCCCCTCCCTGTGCTCCTCTTCGCCGGCGCCTCCCTGGTCACAACGGGGTGCTCCACGATCGAAAGCCATTTTGGCGGTGCCAAGACCGCCTTCGACGGACAGGCGGCGCTGGGGTACGTCAAGACGCAGCTCGACTTCGGCCCCCGCGTGCCGGGCACGCCGGCGCACGAGAAAGAGGGCGACTGGATCGTCGCGCAGATGAAGCTGCGCACCGACAGCGTGATCGTGCAGAGCTGGACGCACACCACGGTGGACGGCAAGGCGCTCCCCATGCGCAACATCATTGCGAGGTTCAACCCCCGGGCGACCGATCGGGTCCTCTACGTGACGCACTGGGACACGCGTCCGATCGCGGACTCGGATCCCAACCTCGGCAACCGCGTCCTGCCCTTTCCCGGCGCCAACGACGGGGCATCGGGCGTAGCGCTGTTCGTGGCGCTCGGCGACGCGCTCAAGAAGACGCCGCCGTCGGTGGGTGTGGACCTGCTCTTCGTGGACGGCGAGGACTGGGGTTCCTTCGACGCGGACAGCAGCGGCAAGCTGCTTCCCGACGTGCTGATCGGTTCCACCTACTTTGCCTCGCACCTGCCGTCTGCCGGTTACAAGCCGCTGTACGGCGTGCTCTGGGACATGATCGGCGACAAGGACCTCCAGATCTATCAGGAGGGGAACTCGCTGACGGCCGCGCCCGAGGTCGTCAGCCGTGTGTGGCAGACAGCGTCGGACCTGGGCTACTCCAGCTACTTCCTGCAGCAGCCCGGCCTCACGACAACCGATGACCACGTGCCGCTGATCAACGCGGGCCTCCGGGTGATCGACGTGATCGACATGCAGTTCGGCCCGCTCCCGCCGGGCTACGGCCCCGAGACCCCCTCGAATCCGAGCTACCACCACACGATGCAGGATTCCTTCGACAAGGTGTCGGCCAGGAGCCTGCAGATCGTCGGCGACGTGGCGCTCACGCTCGTGAAATAGCCGATCACAGCGCTTTCAGTTGTCATCCTGAGGAGCGTAGCCCTTGTGTCATCCCGAGGAGCGTAGCGACGAGGGACCTGCTCGAACCCACGCGATGCGTGACGGCCAGCCAGGTCCCTCGCTGCGCTCGGGATGACAATCAACTAGTGCGCAGCGGCGATCCGCGCGGCGTCCTGGAGCGCCGCGTAGGCGTTCACGATCCCGCCCGTTCTCGACAACGTGCCAAAAGCGACGCGGTCGTTCTCGGTGCCCGGCTTCACGACCATCTGATTCGTGTAGCGCGTGGCTGACTCGAGGATGATCTGCTTCACCTGCGCCGCCGAAAACTGCGGGTAAAACTCCATGATGAGCGCCGCGAGTCCGGTCACGACGGGCGCCGCCATGCTCGTGCCGCTGATGCGCTCGTACTTGTCACCGGGCACCGTCGAGAGAATGTCGACGCCAGGCGCGAAGACGTC
>Ga0134127_10001673_pt1 | contig 16387 bp, 18 predicted proteins | sample KB31753_FD_96459 | JGI IMG/M metagenome (GOLD analysis project Ga0134127, IMG submission 96459) | Terrestrial soil microbial communities with excess Nitrogen fertilizer from Kellogg Biological Station, Michigan, USA - KB3-175-3 | ecosystem: Environmental > Terrestrial > Soil > Unclassified ...
CGGAGCGGCGTGACGGTGCTCGCCGATGACTTCTCGTTGCAGGAGCGCGGTATTGCCAAGCTGGCCGACGGTGTCGCCGCGGCCTCCATTGACGTGGTAGTCGACCATCTCGCGGCTGGCCACAAGACCCTCTGGCATTAGGAGACTAAGCATCTCCAAAAAGACACTGACCATCGCGCTCATGGATCCTCCCTACGAGTCGGAGAACCTGACCACAGCGTTTCGCATCCTTGACGTCGCCGTCCGGCGTGGATACGACATCAACGTCTTCGCCTACGAGGGGGCCTCGGGTCTGGCGTTTGTGCGTCAGGCGCCGCACCCGAATCCCGTCCACGGCAAAGACCTCGCCGAGGAGAACCATCCAACCACAAAGGACCAGGTCGCGGCTCTCTTAGCCGAGGCCGAGAAGAACGGCGTCAAGGTGGACTGGGTCAACTGTGGCATGTGTGTCGACGAGCGCGGCGTCGGCGAGTTCGTGCCGGGCACACGACGCGGCTCGCCGGCCGACTTTCATGCCTTCGCAGAAGCATCAGACAACGTTCTTGTCATCCCGACCAAGTGAGGTGAAGCTGTGGCCAAGAAGACACTGAACATCGTGGAGTCGGCCTATCGGGCCGTGATGGAAGAACAGGATGACACCATCCTTTGGCTGCTGGCCGCGATGCAGGGCGCGGGTGCCGAGCACACCGTGGTGCTGCGCGGCAACGCGGTGAATTATGCGGTTGCTGGTCAGGGGGTCCCGGGCCTTACGGTAGGCGAGTGGAAGCAGACCCAGGCTCCGAAGATGGATCGCGACGTCCTGGACCTGATCGAGAAGCGGAAGATCCCCGTGTACGTTGTCGCCGAGGACCTCGCTGACCGAGGGATAGGGCCCGGCGAGTTAGTACCGGGCATACAGCTACTGTCACGGACGGCCCTGCCCGCGCTCTTCGACGACTTCGCGTTGGTCGCCCATTGGTAGCGCGGGATGCAACGATGAATGCTGAATGATGAACTATGAATTGATTCGCGCCGCAGCTAGGCCAGCGTTGATTGCGCTGCTCAATCAGCCGCCCGCTTCGCGGGCTTCTGTAATTCACAAGGAGGTGATCCCCGGGTTACGCTCGTCCCGACACATCGGGACTCGCTCACCCGGGGCTACTCTCTGCCGTCCCGATTCATCGGGACTCGTTGACGCGCCCATCCGCGTTGACTCCTTGGTTGGCGTTATCGGGTAGGTCGCAATCCAACAAGCGCTCCCAGTTGAAGGTAGCTTTGGGCGTCTTCATTTATCCGAAGGTGTGAAATCCGTTGCGGCTGATCTTTCTGCATGGTCTACCTGGGGTCGGGAAATTGACTGTCGCGCGTGAGTTGGCGCGGCTCACCGGCTACAAACTTTTCCACAACCACCTGTCTGTCGACCTGGTTGAATCGGTCTTCGAGTTCGGCAGCCCACCGTTCGTAGAGTTGCGGGAGATGATCTGGCTCGCGGTTTTCTCACGCGCGGCCGAGGAACAGCTCGCCGGGCTGATCTTTACCTTCGCTTATGACCGCACCGTCCAAAGCAGCTTCATATTAGAAACTCAGAACGTCATTGAGTCAGTTGGCGGTACGATCTCTTTTGTCGAACTAAGATGTTCACTGGAGGAAATCGAACGACGAATCGTCCACCCTTCACGCCGGGAGTTCGGGAAGCTAGACTCTGTCTCACAATTCCACGAGTTGAAGGATGGGGGCGCATTCGACGGGCCAGTGATACCGGCTGGCGGCCTGGTGGTGGAGACTGACGGAATATCCGCGGTCCAAGCCGCTGAGGAGATTTACGGCCGATTAGGGTTGGAGCGATCCAGGCGAGACGGCGTCGCCTGAGAACGAGGCCAGAGTTTAGCTCTTCTGATTTAAGTTCTAAAAATCCTGAAGGACGAAAGAGGGAGAAAAGTGAAAAATACGAAAACAGGTGCCTTACTTTTAGTGATGGCTTTTTGTTTGGTCATCGGTTGTTCGCGAGTTTATGGGCCGGTTGAACTGGCCAAGGCCTTTGCCGAAGAGAAAGAGGAAGTTATCACGCAGATGGGTAAGACGCTTGAAGCGAACCCGACGGAAGCGGGTGTTGATGAAGCGCGAAAAGTGTTCGAGTCGAAGAAAGACAGTTTGAAAGCCAAAAGGGATGCTATCAAAGCGAGCCCTCAAGGGTTTAATGTCGACTGGCAGACAGTGTTGAGTGAGACTGAAGCCCGCCACGAGCAGATGATGGATGCTATTGGCACACAGTTCAGAGTCGCCTGTTATTCCGATTCATGCACAAGTAAATGGGCGGCACTAGAAAAGGACTTTAAAGAAACTGTCACAAGATATTAGCTGAAGCAAATTTGGATGGGGGATTGAATGTTTCTCAAATGATCCCGTCCGCCATTGAGGAAAAGCGGTGGCAACCAAGCGTCCGACAACAATCGCGGACTACATCTACGCTGCACCGCGCGCAGGGCAGCCGCATTTGCGCAAGCTGTACGCACTCCTCAAGAGCGTCGCGCCGGAGGCAGAAGAGACGATCAAGTGGGGAACTCCCTTCTTTGTGGAGCCTCGATTCGTCTTCGCTTTCTCCGCGCACAAAGCCCACCTCAACTTCTCGGCAACATTGGCAGGGTTGGAGCCATTTCGGAAGGAATTGGAAAAGCACAAGACGACCAAGGCGGGCCTTCTTCAGATTCCGTACAACGAGCCTTTGCCAGAGGACCTCATTCGCAAGATCGCGGAGCGCCGTGTACGGGATGTGCGCGAACGTAAGGACGACGCTTTCTGGTAATCCATCGTGATGGTGCGTGCTGTAGACGCTCCAAATAGGTTATGCCCATCCAATCCATGGAACTGGTTTGGCCTGCCGCGCAGTACCTCCCTGGATATGTTCACGCGCTTGAGCAGGGCTGGTCACCTGACAATCTCAGGCCGCAGGCCGCGTCAGAGGAACTCGCGCGCATTGCTGAAGATCCGATTCGCTTCCTTTCTGAACAGGTCGACCGAGAGGCCAAAGGGCCACCCGTAATTCTTCCTGACGGTTCAACGGTTCCCCGCCTGCCTGGATATGCGCAGTGGATGTGGGATGGGGAATTCTGCGGTGCGATTGGTTTTCGCTGGCAACCGGGCACTACGGATCTACCTCCTTATTGTCTGGGGCATATTGGATACTCAGTAGTCCCATGGAAACGACGTCGGGGATACGCAACCCGCGCCTTGCAGTTGCTGCTCCCGCAGGCAAAACTTGAAGGGCTCGAGTACGTAGAGCTGACCAGCAACGCCGACAACATTGCATCGCAGCGCGTCATCGAGGCGAACGGAGGCGAGTTGATCGAGCGGTTTCACAAGTCAACGGAGAATGGTGTTCGGGAGAGTCTGCGTTTCCGAATTCTTCTCGCGAAGACTGCGGCGTAACAACGCTTGCAGTTGGATCTCCTTAATATTTCAAACTTTCCTGGAATAGAAACTATGAGAACAATCAGATTTTCATTAATCGCTTTGCTTATGATCTCAGGCAGCCTTGCTTCGCATGCTGCACAGAGAACCCAGCCCACTAAATCCGCAGCGAGTGTCATCAGAGAGTTATACCGAGTACATAACGATGGGAAGGGTGGCGTCTTTGAAGCCAGGGGAAAGAAGTACATCTACAGGTTCTTCGATCAGAAGCTTGCTGACCTGATCTGGAAAGACATCACCGAGACCCCAGAAGGCGAGGTGGGTAATCTCGACTTTGACCCGCTCTACAACGCGCAGGATACGGGAATTACGAACTTCCAGATTGGTAAGCCGATCGTCGTAGGCGATGAATCTACCGTGCTAGTCAGCTTTCGCAACTTCGGTCAGCCGACGAGAATCAAGTTTGAGATGCTCAATGGTAAAGAAGGATGGAAGATAAAGAATGTCCTCTATGGTAACAAGACTGATCTGATCAAGCTCTTAAGCCCGACACCTTAAGACAAGGGAGAAGGATGATAGAAGGACGGTGAAGCTACTTTTATCCCTCATCCCTTATTTCGAAGGAGAGTAACGATGCGATCGATCCTAAACGATGGCGACCGGGCAGAAATTGTCAGGAGGATGCAGTCTCTTTCGGCATCGTCCGCCCGGCGATGGGGCAGCATGGACGTAACAGGCATGTTGCAGCACCTTGGTTTGTCTGCGCGCATGACCCTCGGAGAGCTGGCAGTGCCATCCTCGAACAAACGTGTGTTTCAGATGTTTCCCCTCAAGCATCTCATTCTCTACGTGCTTCCGTTTCCGAAGGGAGCGCCTACTGCACCATTATTGAAGCCTGGCGACGCCGCATCGTTTGAAGAGGAGCGCTCGGCGTTGCTTGAGATGCTGGAACGAATTGGGGCGGGCCCTCAGGAAGGTACAGGGCCGGCTCACCCTCTATTTGGGCCGATGACCTGGCGCGAATGGGGGGTGGTTACTTACAAACACGCCGACCATCATCTACGGCAGTTCGGAGCATAGCGGCTGTTCCGCGAACAAGCGCAACCTCTGTGTGGGGAAACCAAATGAAGAAACTCGTTTTGATGGTTTTGGTACTGGCCCTCTTCACTCTAGCCGGGCGATCGGTTTCTGCCTGTAGCTGTGGCGATGTTAAGGGCCCGATTGTTTTTAAAGACAATGCTCCGGCTCCTGACTCTGAAGCGGTTAAGAAGTGGAGGCTTGAGCAGACCGATTTTGCTTTTTTCATTGGATCGGTTGTCAAGATCGAAAAGGTAAAAGTGAAGTCAGCGGGGTCTGATGATCGTGTTCCAATGAAGAGAGTGACTGTCAGAGTTGAGAAGTATTGGTTAGGTGTCAAAACTCCGGAGATTGTTATTTATACGGGTGTAGGAGGTGGCGATTGCGGTGTGCCCTATGTTAAGGGCAAGCAGTATTTCTTCGGCGCTTCTCGTGGTCATGCAAGTGGGTTATTGGAAACAGACATCTGTTCGCCTTCGGCTGTCACTGACAAAACAACCAATGATTTCAACGAAGTGTTTGGAAGCGTCACAGAGTTTCCCTGATGAGAGGTGAAGCGATCTCGCCAAGGGTTCAGAATCAGCCTCGCGCGGGCGTATAATCGCTCCGTCCAGCCGTTTGAGCTCCTCGAAACCTAAGGGGGGAGCCAGAAGTTTCAACTCACTGCCGCAGAGTTCTGGAGGCACCATGAAGTTGACCAGCAGCAAAACGCACCGCGCAATCCGTACCTTCTACCTTATCTCAGCTGTCGCTTTAGCTTTGGCCCTTTCGCCGACAGAAGCGCGCGCGCAACAGCCTTCCTCTGCAGAGCAGCAAAATACGCTAATGATGAACCGGATGGAGAGGTCGGCACGCGCCGTGGAGGAGATTCAGCGGCGCCGCTTCGAAGAGAAGAAGTCGGATACCAGCTTTCCCTCGGACGCGAACGCCAGTAAGGGCGGCGTTGTGCGCGCTCTCGCACCCGAGGAGCAGTTAGCGCTTAAGCACAACGAGCGCGGCCTCCAACTTTTTGCAAAGGGAAAGCAAGACGACGCGATTAAGGAGTATCAGGCGGCTATCCGTTCCGACCCCAAGCTTGCTGCAGCATACAACAACCTCGGTAGCGCATACTTTGCCCTCGGACGATTCGAGGAAGCGGCTGCGTCGTTCGAGCGCGCAGGGGAGCTGGACGCCGACTATGGCCAGGCGTTCTTCAACCTCGCGCTCGCGCAAATCAAGCTCGGGCGTGAGAAGGAAGCCAACGAGACGCTAAACGTCGCGATGCGCGCCTACAACTCGGCGGGCAAGACGCACCTGGAGGCGGGCCGGCTTAAGGAGGCTGAGGAAGCGTTCCGAGGCATGCTCCAAATAGACCCTGAATACTCTGCTGCGTTCGTACGGCTGGGACTCGTTTGCAATGCAGCGGGCCGTTACGAAGAGGCGGCTCAGAACGCCCGGCGCGTGACTGAGCGCGAACCCGGTAACGGTTTGGCGCACGAAATTCTTGCTGAAGCCCTTTACGGCCAACAGAAGTACGAAGAGGCAGTCACCTCGGCCGAACGTGCCCTCAAACTTTCCCCAGACTCCCCCGAAGCGCACTATCTTGCCGGTCTTGCCCGCGCCTCTCTAGGTCAACGCGACCCCGCCCTTGTCCACTTAACTCGTCTTCAGCAGCTTAAGGTTTCTGACCTGGCCCAACGACTTTCGGATTTCATCAACAAGAAGTCACCGGCCAAGCAGTAGTTGCGTGACTCTGCTTGTTTCTCCTGAAGTGCCATGATCCGGATTGAACCGGGCTTTGCGCCCTATGCGTCGTGGCTTTGCACAAAAAGTAGTCCAGCATCAATCAGTGATGTACCTCGTTTACGAGGCAGGCCCGCAGGGCCGTTAGGCCAGCCGTTTTACGGCTGGTTAGGTGGCGCAACGAGCGGGTCCTTAGGCCGTTTCAACGGCCTTCTCCGAATAAGGCCGCTGAAGCGGCCTGAACAGATTATCGCCAAAAGGTAAATCAGCCGTAGAACGCCTTGGCCTAATCGCCCTGCGGGATGGCGCGTAAACGCGCCAAGTCCATGGGGCCAATCCTCGCCGAACCGTTGACTGTCCGATTCTCTCGACTTCACGTATGATTCGCGCATTCATTCAATACTGGAGCTAACAAGATGAGCGATCGCAAATACAATCAGCGCGGTTATATGCAAAGCGATCGCGAGCCGCAGCGATCAAAGTCGGAATCAAAGCCGCAATCAAAGCCCCCGGATCGTGAGGGCCCACGCTCGCCACGCATGATGGCATTTGGCGAGGCGTCGAAGTGCACCGCGTGCGGAGAAAAGGCTCCGCCGAACATCAACTTCGACAGCTCTTGCGCAAAGTGCAACGCTGATCTCCATAGCTGCCGTCAGTGCACATATTTCGATCCGGGCGCGCGCTTGGAATGTACAAAGCCGATTCCCGCGCGGATAGTGAACAAACACGCGCGCAACACGTGCGAACTGTTCGCGACGCGAATTGTAGTCGAGCGCCAAACTTCCTCAGGCCCGCCGACGGGTGCTCGTGACGCGTTCGCGAAACTGTTCAAGAAGTGAAATGCCTCGTATGTTGCTGCGGCCATCGCAAGGTGAGTCAGGACCACTAATCACTCCTTCACAACCTCGCGTGCATCCTTGTCTGTGCGGACACCGAGCAAGCGCGGGTGGCGCGGCATTGGAGCTTTGCACAAAAAGTCCCGAATACAGTCCCGCAAAACGGGACTGTATTCAAGGAGTGCTTTATATGCGAAGGTCAACAATCCCATTTCGATCGGCATTGCTCAATTGCCTCTGCTGGTGCCTGCTCGCAGTAGGTTGCACGTCGGACGCTCTTGCTCAGGCCTCGAACTCGCCACAGCTCAAAACTGCTTCCACCCACCCGATTCAGTACTACCTGTCTTTGCCCGAGGGTTGGGTCGCGGGGAAGAAATGGCCGGTAGTCGTCGTGATCGAAAGTGCAGACCGACAGTTCTTGCAAGCGGCCACTGCCTTTGCCCACGCGCGTCAGCGGCGACCATTCATCCTGGTGACGCCGCTCGTCGTGACGAATGGAGGTGCGGGCTTTCGCAGTGTGCCTACATATCATTATTCCGACTCCGTGTGGGCCACGATTCAGAACTCGGGTCAATTCAAGTTCGACATGGATGGCATTACCGCGATCATGCAGGACGTCGTGAAACAGTATAGCGGCGAAGACAAGTACTTCATCACCGGTCTTGAGGCGGGGGGCCATACTGTGTGGGGGATTTTGTTCAATCATCCCGAAGCGGTAAGAGGTGCTGTGCTCGTTTGCCCAAACTATCTCGGAAGATGGGTGGATGAAGGCCACATATCGTCCGCGGTGGAGCGCGCCCAACTGCCGATTCGAAACTTTGTCGGTACGAAAGATGAACTCTGCGTGCCCGGCAGTCCGATCCACACGCAGATGCAAAGGGCCGCGAGCTTAGCCGAGGCGCATGGCTACAAAAACGTTTCGCTCACGCCCGTTGAAGGAAAAGGCCACGAGCGCATGGCTGATGAAGTTCTGAGTTATTTTTCGTCATTAATGCCTCATTGAGATTACAAACATTTTGCAGAGAAACTGGTAGGGGCGGCACTCCGTGGCCGGCCCGATTTCTTTGTTATCACCGTTGGCAAGAAGAATGGGGTGGCCAGAGACGGCCACCCCTACAAGATGCACTCAACGAGTTTCTTGTTTCTACCTAGAACGCTCGCGACCATCCTAACGTGTTGTATTCGAGAGAAGGCGAGTTTGGAAACAAAAGGTGGGGAGCCAAAAGTGTCTGCCAAGCCTTGTTCACGCGAGCGTATTCCTGTTCGCAATCAAAGGCCCTTCGCGCCGGTAGCGTTCCGTTTCTTACGAGGTACTCATACTGCTCAGGCCGGTGACCATAAACCAGGCAGATCGTGTTGAAGAAACGTTGTTCGTCGAGCGAGTGCGGATCCGAGTAGTCCTTCTCCTGCCCCTTTTCAAAATTGGCCAGCAACTTGAAAGAGCGGGCACCATCCAGGGCCATCACGTCGCCATCCGGGATTCCATTAATTAGTAAGAGGGTCGAGAACTGGTCCGCGGCATCTTCATCTCGCCCCGTAATGGGAAGGTTCCAACCATCGATGAGCGCGTGGGCCACTTCATGAAGAAACATCGCGACAGTTACTCCTTTTGTAGCCTCTTCTCGCGCAGCTCTTTCTTTTAGCGTTCTCGAGAATAAGACGTAATAACCGTCTATGAGCTCGTTGCAGATCGTGATGTGATGCGTGTCTTCGTCGTAGAACGAATCAGGGCCACCACACTCCTTAAAGACCACCTGCATCTCAAAGGGCAGCTTGATGCGCTCTTTCAGGTCGCGGGCAATTGTATGCACTGCCCGCTGGCTAACTAAGGTGGCACCCTTTCCCTCAAAATTTCTAAAGCTCTTGTGTTCCTCATACCTGAATTTCATCTCGGAGGAAATCTTCGGCAGGGTCCCAGCTTCGCGCTTCAACGCTGTCACGGCAAAACGATGAGCTTCCGCTGCACCTATCTCACTGCGGTCGCTTCTTGTATCTGTCACAACTAGAAAACAGAGAGCGACTGCCGCAACGATAAAGGTCCGCATCAAGATCGATCTGCTAACGAACTTCGTCATGTTTCGCCTTAAGTAAACGTAACGTGACTGGATGGGATTGGATTGAGTGGTGCCACCGGCTCATGCGTGGCGGCTCCAAACGGAACAACCGGACTGGGGAAGGCTCGAGTAGGTCGTCCTTTCAATAACACCCCAGCATCCCGTTGGAGCCTGAACTGCCGGCTGAGCTAACTGCGTCTCGGCAGTTGCAGTGTTTGCACACCATCAACCGCCGAGGCGCAGAGCAGGGGAAACTACGTAGAGAAGAGCCCAACAAAGAGGAGCTTTGACAAAAACTAATTGCCTCCACTACCGACCGTGTTTGCGATTCCCTTGTTTTGCAGAATGATGATCTCGACTCGCCGGTTTTGTGCACGCCCTGCTGCAGTTTTGTTATCGGCGACGGGCTTGTTTTCACCATAGCCGAAGGGTTGAACAAGCCGCCGAGTATCCAAATTGTGTTTGAGAACCAGGTATTGAATTACGGCCTTTGCGCGTCGGTCGCTCAGGGCGCGATTCCTCGCCGACTTACCGCTCGTGTCCGCAAATCCCACCACTTGAACGAGCCAACCGTTGGCGTTTCCCTTCTCCTTCTCTGCTTTGGCCCATGCCGCCGCTTCATCCATAACCTGCCTGGCGTTTACGTCAAGAGCGCTGCTGCCCACTTTGAAGAGGACCGGAATCTTACGAATCACGTCGTAATCATCGAGTCCATTAATACGGTTGTTGGCCATCGCCGCAGACTTGAAAGCCGCATCAGCCTGGGCCTGTGCCGCATCGGCCCTCGCTCTGGCGTCATTGGCGAGAGCTGTGTTTTCCGCAATTTGTCCAGCCATCCGCTCGGCTTCAGCTTTCGCATCTCGAGCGGCCTGTTCAGCCGCCGCAATCCTCGCTTCATTGTCCTGAGCGAGCTCATCAGTTTGCTCGAGAGCTTGGGCGGCTCGCAGATCCTTCTCATCAAACCTAACCCAATCGGCTACCAGATTGCCCTGGGCATCTCCCTTTCCCTGAGCCTGCAAACGCAAACCGCGCATAATGAAGGTCACCGGATAGTCCTTTTTGCCAAATCCGTGCGAGGTGACGTCCGTGTCTGACGTCAACATGACGGTAGTCTCAGCACCCTGAATATCCCGGACTTTGAACGAGTCGCCGGAGCGGAGACTAACGACGCCCTGAACTTTTACCTTCTGACCCTGCGGAACCGTTACGGGATGAACATTTCTTGCGCCTTGCGCCGCGGCCCCGACTGCGGTGATCAGCGTTAGCACAAAAGCAAGCACCACCAGCACAGTGATTGATTTTCTGTTTTGCATTTCAATTTCTCCTCATCAGTTTTTCAAGACTACAATAATGACACCCAAGGTGTGGCTCCCGTCTCGGCGGCTAGAGTGTTTTGCACACTGGCCGCCGAGTCGCGGAGCGCGTGGAGACTACCTAGAGAAGAGCCCTTCAAAAAGGAGCTTTACCAAAACTATCTGCCTCCACTACTGACCGTGTTTGCGATTCCCTTGTTCTGCAGAATGATGATTTCGACGCGCCGGTTCTTCGCGCGTCCTGCTGCAGTCGTGTTGTCGGCGGCGTGCTTGCCCTCCTCACCATATCCAAACGGTTGAATCAGCCGCCGCAGATCCATGTTGTAGGTATTAACCAGGTATCGAATTACGGCCTGTGCTCGGCGTTCGCTCAGGGAGCGATTCCTCGCCGTATTGCCGCTGGTGTCCGCAAATCCCACCACTTGATACATCCAACCGTTTCCATTCCCGGCTTTCCGCTGCTCCACGGCCCAGGTTGCCACTTCATCAATCGCTGCCTTGGCGGTGGGGTCAATCACGGCGCTGTTTAATTTGAAGAGCACCGGGGTGGTCTTAATCATGTCGTAGTCATCGAGTCCGTTGATGCGGTTGTTGGCCATGGCCGCAGACTTGAAGGCTGCATCTGCCTGGGCTTGTGCCGCATCGGCCCTGGCTCTGGCGTCAGTGGCGAGAGCTGTGTTTTCCGCAATTTGTCCAGCCATCCGCTCGGCTTCAGCTTTCGCCTCTCGAGCGGTCTGTTCAGCGGCCTCAAGCCTCGCCTTATTCTCCTCGGCGAGTTCATTGGTCTCCTCCAGAGCCTGCGCGCTGCGCAGATCCTGCTCATCAAACTTGACCCAGTCGGCTACCAGATTGCCGTGGACATCTCCCTTTCCCTGAGCCTGCAGACGGAGACCGCGCATGATGAAGGTCACTGCGTAGGCCTTTTTATTTATCCCGTGCGAGGACACCTTGGTGGATGGCGTCATTACCACCGAAGTCTCGGCACCCTCAATATCGCGTACTTTGAACGCATCGCCGTTGCGGACACTGACTACGCCCTGAACCTTTAACTTCTGACCGTCTGGGACCGTTACTGGATGGACATTTCTTGCGCCTTGCGCCGAGGCTCCGACTGCGGTAATCAGCCCTAGCACAAGCGCTAGCGCCATTGGAACCGCGATTGATTTTATTTGTTTACCGACTCTCATTCGATGTCTCCTCTAAAGTTGGCAATGGTCAAAGAGTGGGGCCGCCCTTTGTCCTTTCCATGGACTGATCCATAGGTCCCCGGATCGTTTTCGAGAATTCGCGGTCATCCTAGTGACAAAAAAAAGGCCTTTCTACTGTCAATTGTTACAGGCTCACGTGTTGTGGGAGTGCGTCAGGAGAGAGTCTGCGCCTCGCAACTGTTAGTTTTGACAGTTCCATTTGCTAAGGGCCGTCAGTAGGATTGAAAAACCTAGCAAGGGGGTTAACTGAAAGACTGGCAAGGGGGTTAACCGGGGGAGATGCGTCGAAAGGGAGAGACGCGTCTCTCCCGGTCTTTGATAGATGCTAGACACCCATTCCACTTTTGAGAGGCGACGATTGAAAAACACTCACGAACGCCTTAAGAAACCGCCCACAAGAAATGCTTCGTTTTTCGCCCTTGCGACGCGGGCGTTTCAGGCGTTTCCAACACTGTTCGTGTGTCTCCTCCTTTTGGTAATCAGTGCCGAGGTTGGGCTAGCCCAGGGAGAGCAGGCGGAGCCCAAGCAAGTGGAGGCGGCTTCGCCCAGGCTTCGCGTCGAACGGACCACCCTGGGAGGCGGGGGTGAACTTCTCACAATCTGGGGTCGAGTGGTCGTCGGTCGAGAAGTACCCTCGGCCGGAGAGTCCGAGACTGACGTCCAGATTGCGAACGAGGAGATTCCTCTCATGAGCGTGCTGCGCGACACGCTAGGGGATGCAAACCGGAAGAACGATGTACTCCGCGACGTCTGGGTACACACTTACGTCCGTCCGAAGTTTGCACAACATGCGGCGGCACTAGTGCCCTTTCTATATAGAGGCGTGCGCGTCGATCCACATGTGCCGGCGACATCACCACCGCCGGCGATCATCAATCTTTCAGACACAGACAAGAACGTCTGGCGCCGGCTGCTCGTCTCCACCGTTACCACTGCACTTCTCGATCAGACACTTCTCAAAGCCTCCGTCCACAATTACCAGCGCAACATCGCGGACTACCGAAGATCGAATCTAATGCGGGCGTTGACGATCCTGTCGCTCTATGGGAATCAACTCGAATCCGATTCGCCTTTTAGCGAAGCTGAACTTTCCCAGATGCAGTCACAGCTGGCCTTGAACGAGAAAACTTTTGGCGGACTTGTCGACAAGATCCATTTTCCGAACTTCAAGGAAAAAGAGGCAGCCTCTTTGAATGACACTCGCGGTCACAATTGGGAGCTGCTCAGACAACAAGCCGAAGCTTCTGGGTTGTATTTCGAACCCCTCAAGCTCTCCGGTGAGACGGTTACTCACGCGCTTCTGTGGTTTCCCGCCGATGCCGTAACACACAAAGACTCAAACCATCCGTACGAGGGCAGGTTTCTAAACATTAAGAATCCCTGGCGGGACAAACGACTGTCCCGGTGGAAGGGTTACACCGAAAGGAAATATTTCACTCTCGATAATCAACTCGTTTCAGCTAACGATCCTACCGGCTCGGAGGAGCGAGCAGTGACAATGATTCCGCTCGCACTGTACGGTCTCGACTTCCAAAAAATACCGGCACTGCTGATCGACTTCCGGGATTCAGCGAATCCGAGAAGACGCGAACTGTCTGGTCGTCTCCTTAATGACATCACGCGCGACGTTTTGTCGATCTCACGTTTTGGGAATGTCTACTATTTCCTCGCCCGCTCGGCTTTCGATTTTGTTACTAGTAGAAGAGGCATAGACATTAACCAACCATCGCGCCTGCGAAGCGCGGCCGAATTACGCCTGCTGCTCGCCTTCAATCCAGGTGTTAATGATGCCCTTCGTGCTGAGCTGAACAAGGGGCTAGAGAATTTGTCAGTCAATCCACTGGAGAACGGAAGCAAGACGGAAAGAGACGTAGCGTTCGCTCAGTATCGAGCATTGCGAGCTTACGCGGGCCGAGCTGATGGATTGCCTTCCCGACTCGAGCAGGAACGCGGCGCTGAGCTGGCGAAGTATAAGCACCGGGGCTGGGATGGTAGGTTTTTGCGGCTTGCGAACATTCTCACCCTGGGCCACTACAACCATCGCGAGAAGGTAACGCCTGAGTTGCGCCAACAACTGGACAAAGAACGAGAGCTTGCTTATCACACGACATTTCTCAAGCAGGTCGCCAAATCCACACCCGTCGTCGAGGTCTCGTGGAATTTAGAGGAAGTACTGGAGTCGCTTCGCTACATTTCCGAAAACGGATCTAATAAGGACAAGGAGTCTGCTAAAGCGGTCGCATCAATCTTCAGCCGGACCAAAGACGGAGAGGCCAGGGACCTATGTCTATCCGCGCTGATGAGAATTGGAAACAAAGTAGCAATGAGAGAGTTGCTACGGATTTATAGCGATGCCAGGGTGCCTGTCCAGTGGCGCACAGCCTCTGCCGAATATTTGAAGATTGATCCGCCGCAGCAGTCGAAGACTGTTGGTGTGATGGCCGAACCTCAACCAAACGGCTCACAACAGCCTTGACCAAGAATCTGAACAATCCACTCGATTCGAATCAACATTGCGGTGATAACCGAAACATTCGGACAACCTCGGTTATGTGCCTCGTTTACGAGGCACCTTCTGAAGAGCAAACGCTCCTGCTCTTCTAAGTTTTTTTGTTCTTTGCGCTCTCTGCGCCTTGGCGCCTTGGCGGTAAAAACGGTTTCGCTCTGCCGCCAGATGGTTCCGTCGTAACTAGTTCTAACGACAGTCTTCCCACTTACTTCTTTGTCCACCCTGTCAGAACTGACAGTTGGCAGCCATTCTGAGCAGGAATAGGATCCGACCATTAAATGACTGCGGTTTCCAGCATATCCAGAGCCGACACTGACGAGTGCCATAGCATGGAGACAAAACTTCATCGATCAACTTTCAACAAGCATCCAGCGACAAGCCTGGTGATGGCACTAGTCTTCGCGTTGTTTGCTTTCAGCAACCTTGCGGTGTTTGCGCAAGAGCCATCACCGACTGGCGCACCGGCACAAGAACCATCGCCGACCACGCCGTCACCGGAACCGGACGCGCCAAAAATTCCGAATGAGCAATTGGACGCTCTCGTTGCGCCAATCGCCCTTTATCCGGATCCGCTTTTGAGTCAGGTGCTGGTGGCTTCCACCTATCCGCTCGAGATAATTCAATTGCAGCAATGGCTGAGCAAGACCGGGGCGTTCATGAATGCCAAGGGTGTAGCGGAGGCGGTGCAAAAGGAAGACTGGGACCCAAGTATTCAGGCTATGGCTGCCCTGCCAGAAGTGGTTAAGCAACTCGCAGAGAACATCAAGTGGACCTCGGATCTGGGAAATGCCTTTCTGGCTCAGCAGAGTGACGTCATGGACGCAGTGCAGCGAATGCGCACGACAGCGAAGGAAGGAGGAAAGCTTAAGTCGGACGAGAAGATGAAGGTTGAAACACAACAGGTCGAAAACAAAACGGTTGTTGTGATTGAGCAGGCCAATCCCGAAGTGGTCTACGTGCCTTCGTATAACCCTTCAGTGGTTTGGGGAGCGATGGTCTACCCATACCCATACATGTACTACCCACCATACGGATATTACGGCGGGGCTTATTGGGGGTACGGCGCCGGCATCGCGATCGGAATCGCGTGGGGTGGTGGATGGGGCTGGGGTGCTGGCTGGGGTAACAACAATATCAATATTAACCGTAACAACAACTACATAAACCACTACAACAATTCGAATATCAACCGAGGCAATCTGGGAAATAACAGGGGCAATCAGGTCAATCCCCTCGGCTCCGGTAACAACAGCTGGCGGCACAACCCGCAACATCGCGGAGGCGCTCCATACACAAATAGGGACGTCGCAAATCGGTATGGCGGTTCTGCTCGTGGGGACTCGATATCAAATCGCCAGGCAAATGCACGGCAGAATCTCGGCGGTCCGTCGGCCGGTTCTATGGATAGCAGCAGTCCAGGTGGAGGCGGTCGCGACATCGGCAGGTCGTTAGCCAACCGTCCTTCGTCAGGCTCGATGGATCGCAGCAGTTCAGGTGGTGGCAACCGCGGCAGCATGGGCGGGGATCGCATCGGCGGTAGCGGTGTATCACGAGGTTCAGGCTCACGAAACATGGGCTCCTTTGGCGGGAGCGGTTCGTGGGGAGGAGGTGCTGCCCGCGCCAGTAGCTCACGGGGTACTTCGAGTATGGGAAGCGGCAGCTACGGTGGACGTAGTGGTGGCTACGGTGGCGGTGGAATGCGAGGTGGCGGTGGAATGCGAGGCGGCGGCGGCCGGAGATAACGGAAGAAGTTTTTTGAGGGAAAGAAAATGAAAGCAACCTCTCAGACGAAAGCAATAGCAATCTTAACAATCAACAGGCATTCAGCGAGAAGCCTGCTAGCAGTTGCGGTTATCGCAATGCTCGGCTTCAGCAATCTTGCGGTCATCGCCCACCCGGGGCCGCATCCCCTTTCAGCGCAGGCACAGGAAACGCAGGAGGCGCCAAAGTCCGCAACGGCACAGGACACGCAGGAGGCGCCAAAGATTCCAAACGATCAATTGGATGCGCTCGTAGCACCAATTGCGCTCTATCCGGATCCATTGTTGGCCCAGACGCTGGCGGCATCGACTTATCCGCTCGAGCTCGTTCAGCTTCAGCAATGGCTCGAGAAAAACCAGGCGATCGTCAAAGACCAGACAAAACTAGCAGAGGCAGTTAAGAAACAACCCTGGGATCCGAGCATTCAGGCGATGGCGCCTTTACCCGACGTGGTGAAACGACTGGCCGACGACATTCAATGGACTACCGATCTCGGTAACGCCTTTCTTGCGCAGCAAAG
>Ga0134127_10001675_pt1 | contig 16377 bp, 5 predicted proteins | sample KB31753_FD_96459 | JGI IMG/M metagenome (GOLD analysis project Ga0134127, IMG submission 96459) | Terrestrial soil microbial communities with excess Nitrogen fertilizer from Kellogg Biological Station, Michigan, USA - KB3-175-3 | ecosystem: Environmental > Terrestrial > Soil > Unclassified ...
CCCACGAAACTCGCCGTCAGTTTCATCGACGTGCCTGGCTCGGGTCCCATGCTGACCGCGGCGACACAGATGGCAACCGATGTTCTTGGTTATGGTGCTGACGGAAAACAGCCGGCGGCAATTGATCTGGCTGGTGTGGTCCTGAACGATCTAGGTAAGCAGGCGGGCAGCTTCAAAACCAGAATCAACGTCCGTCCGCTGCCTGTGACGGCTTCGACCGACACCCCTTCGGTGCTGTACAGCCATAAGCTTCCGCTGAAACCTGGAATCTATCAGGTGCGTGTTGCGGCGCGCGATGATAAGAGCGGGCGCGTCGGCAGTGCAGCGCAGTGGATTGAGATTCCCGACTTGAGCTCAAAGGCCCTCACGCTCAGCAGCCTGCTCGTGAGTGGCGAATTTATCGGCGCGAACAGCGCGCAGGGGAGTGGGGACGCGGCTCAGGAACAAATGGTGTTCAGCGTCGACCGCCGCTTCGCTCAAGGATCGAACCTGACTTTTCTGACGATGGTCTACAATGCCACGGCAACCCCGAAGCTGGATGCTCAAATCGAGATTCTGCGCGGTGGACAGCGCGTGATTGCCAGCCCCGTTCTTCCGATAGCAGTCGATGACAAAGCAGACGTCACCCGCATTCCATACGGCGCAAATGTCGCGCTCAAAAAACTTCAGCCGGGTCGTTACGTGTTAAGGGTCACGATCAACGATCGCAACGCGAACACACGTGCGGTAAATCAAACTGTCTTCGAAGTTATCTGAGTTGATCTACACGCCGGTGCTATCGTGGGCCAACGAGTAACACGCCTTCACCGCCGGTGAAGAGGCCCGCGATGCAGCCGGTCATGAGCGTGGCTAGTGTTGCAGCGAGTAACGCGCGCAAGCCGAGACTGGCGAGGTCGTCGCGGCGCGAAGGCGCGAGAGCGGCCGTGCCGCCGACGAAGATTGCCATCGCGGCCACATGCGCGAAGCCGCAGAGTGCGTAGCTCAGGATCACGACCGTTCGAGGATCAGTAATCTGGCCGCTGGAGATTAACTGGGCCAGATGGTTGTAAGAGAAAACTTCCGTGAGTATCACTCGCTCGCCCAGCAAACGCGCGGCGATCGGCACGTCGGTCGTCGAGACTCCAAGCAGGAACGCGAACGGATAAAAAATCCATCCGAGAATTCTCACGATTGAAAGCGGCTCACTCATTCCGAGCCATGAACTCGCGACGGCAAGTATCTTGTCCATCAGCGCTACGATTCCGAGAATCGCGATGATCAGCGCTGAAATTCCCGCCGCCAGTTTCAGTCCATCCATCGCGCCCTCGATGATCGCGCCGATCAGATTCTTCGATCGGCTCGACTCGTCGTCCGGCGGAACGCCTTCCAAAGTCTCCGGCGTGTCTGTTTCCGGAATGAGCAGCTTGGAAACGACCACGCACGCAGGAATCGACAATATCGATGCAGAAATGAGATGACCGGCGATTTGTGGAAACACGCCGGTTAGAAACGCGACATACACACCGAGCACACTCGACGCCACCGTGGCCATTCCAGTTGTGAGTAGCAGTAACAACTCCGAGCGCGTCATCCTCTCGAGATACGGACGGACCACGAGCGCCGACTCAATGCCAACAAAGATGTTCGCGGCGCTGGAGAGTGATTCAGCTCCGCTGATTCTCATCGTGCGGTGAAAGAGTTTGGCGAAGAGTCGCACGAACACCTGCAACACGCGCAAGTGGTAGAGCATCGCGGTGAACGCCGCAAAGAAGATCACCACTGGCAGAACCTGGAATACGAGAATGAATCCAACGGAGCCCGACTCACCAGGACTCGCCGCGAGTGGTCCAAACAAAAACACCGACCCACTCTTGGACGCATTCAGCAGGACCAGCACGGCGTCGTTCAGCCAGAGCAAAATCCGATGTGAGACAGGTAATCGAAAAATGATCAGACCGATGATGAGTTGAAGGGCGACACCCCACGCGATCGTCTTCCACGCGATCCGTCGTCGATTACTGGAAAGTAACCAGGCCAGACCTGCGAAGATCACAAACCCCGCGAGTGACACGGCGTGTTGAATCATCTTTGTGCTTTTTGGTTGGGCAAAGGATTCATGAAGCGGCAGACTGCGGTATTTGATGTTTACGTTCCAGGCCGACTCGACGCAAGAGTTTCGTAAATCGCAGATCGCGGCGAATGCTGTCGAATGCGGGATCTACCTTCAGCCACGTCATCATCTCGCAGCGATTGCGCAACGCTTCTTCGAGACATTCGAAGGCGGCGTTCTTATCGCGCAATGCCAGGTGAATAACAGCTTTGTGGTGTCCTGAAACGTACCGCTGCTTTGACTGTTGCTCGAGAAGCTTGAGCGTAGCCTGAGCGCTGCTTTGCTGACCGGCTAATGCCTGTGCACTTCCCAGCGCCCCTTTGAATATCGGTGCGTCGTCCACACTGCAAAGCTTCTCAAAGATTCTAATGGCTTCCGCGAATTTACCCTGTTGCACGTAAATGCGTCCAAGCACATAAAGCGCGGGTTGATAGTGGCTATCGATCGCGAGAGCCTTTTCGATCTCCTCTTGTGCGTGGTCGTAATCACGCATCAGGAAGAACGCGGCGGCGATGCCTTGTATAAGCTGCGGCGACAGTGGATCAAGCTCAGCCGCGCGCCGCATTTCGTGAAGAGATTTATCAAACTGCGCTTGTAAGTAGTAGAACAACCCGAGTCTCTGGTGAGCTAAAGCATAGTTGGGCTTGAGTTCTACCGCTCTCATGAACTCTATTTCGGCTGCCGGCCAATCCCAGTCGTACGACATGTAGACCAAACCGAGCGCAGCATGAGCTTCGGCAAGGCCCTCGTCGATCTCCAATGCTTTCAGAGCGGCAGCCTTAGCTTTTGGCATCGCCTCCGTCGTCGGTGCATAGATATTCGACAGGCGATAATAACTGTCAGCCAGCCCGGCATAGGCCAGCGCGTAAGTGGGATCGATCTCGATCGCTTGTGTGAAATACTCGATTGCCTTCCTTAATCCCAGCTCATCGTATTTGTTCCAGTGATAACGACCTTTGAGGTAAAGATGGTAGGCCTCGGGATCCTGGGTGTAGTACTTACCAAGCTGTTGCTTTTCTTCACGAGTCAGTCGCGCCTTCAGTCTCGAGCATATCGCGCCGGAAATCTCTTTTTGTATTGCGAGAATGTCAGAGGGACTACGATGATATTGCTCGCCCCACATTTGCCAGCCGTTGGCTACGTCCACTAACTCCGTGCTGATAATGAGCCGGTCGTCCAACTGCAGAATTCTTCCAATCACAACCGAGCACACGCCGAGCTTTTGTCCGATCTCCTGCGGATCCATTCCGGCGGTTAGTTTGTAGCGGAAGACAGTGTTGCGAGACGAGACGCGCAGGTTTTGCAGGTGCGAAAGTCCGTTGATGATGCTCTCGGTCAGACCGTCGGAAAGGTATTCGAAATCGGGAAGCGCGCTGACATTTTCAAACGGCAGAACGGCGAGAGAGTTTGTTATTTGAAGAGCGCTGGCCGTCGCCGATGCGGCGGATCGCGTTGCCGCGGAGCTACGTGTCACCGTAGTCTGCGACTCTGCTTTCTCGACACTGGCAGCGAACCGGTATCCACGCTTCGAAATGGTTTCGATGTACTGTTGCTTTCCACCATCTTTACCCAGAGCTTTTCTCAGACTGGCAATGTTGACGCTGAGATTGGCTTCTTCGACAAATGTCTCGGGCCAAACTTCTTCCAGCAGCCTTTCCTTTGTAACCAGATGACCGGCGTTCTCGAGTAAGACCACCAGGATGTCAAACACCTTCGGCGTCAGCGACACGTGTTCCTCTCCGTTGAGCAAGGTGCGTTCACCCTGATCGAGAAGGAAAGATCCAAATTTGTATACCGCTGCGCCTGAGGGCGTGGCGTGCAAGCGTTTTGGATTTTTTTTAGAAATCTTTTGGGATTGTTTAGGGACTTTCATCAACGCCGCTGATAACGTCCGCGAAACGAACTGTTAGGGGGAGAACCAGATATTTACGAGTGAGCCGCAGAAATGACGTAAAGAGCGTGCATTGTAGTCGGAAACTCGTCATCAACAAAGTAAAAAAATGGATGCCGCAACCTCGCAGCGCCATGCGTCGTTTAGACGATTAGAGAGGTAAACTTGTTCCCAACTCACTGAGGCAACAATGTCAACGCATCTCGCCATTGCTCATCATGACGCAAAAATCTACTTCGCGCGAGCGGCGATATTGATTGTTGTACTCGTATCTTCTTTAGGTTTTTCTCATCGATCCACCAGTCAGGACAAAAGCAATCAGGATGGCCCAGTGGAGGTTAAGTACGACAGGGTTTTCCAAACCGGAGACGTTAAGATTGAGCCTTTCAATCTTGCAGATCTTCCGCCCTTACCGGCCGGTTACGCGGCACTGAATAACAAGGCATATCGAATAACAACGAGTGCCATAGTGGCGGGCCGACATACAGTTCGTTTTTACGTCCCTTCAGTGACTCAGGAAGATGCATTTCAGAAACTGCGGATCTTTCGTGTTGATAATGATCCGTTCGATCCGGACGGTTTTGTCTGGCTCGATGTAACCGTGTCGAAGTCCTCAACGGAACCTCCCAGTTTTTCAACAAAAACAATTTACGGACAAAGTGAAGGACTGGGCACATACGTAATTGCGAAATTAGTTCGAGAAGTGCCGCCGACCAGCGCGATAGCGGATCTGATTGTTACGACAAACGGTATGGCCGAGCGCATCACAGCACCAGGTCTTATCAGTTACAGAATCAAGGTGCTGAATCAGGGTCCACACGCCGCGAGTGATATTGGGCTTTGGGACTCCGTTGCTGGACCGGCAAACCTCGTTTCTGTCGAATCAACTCAGGGATCGTGTAAACCTAGTTACTCACAGATAGTTTGTAAGCTGGGCTCCTTGAAGGTGGGGGAGTCGATCACAGTTGCGGTTAAGCTGAAACCGTACGAAGGCAGGGGCAGCTTTCCTCAGCAAGGAAAGGAAATAATGCTCGATGCCGGCGCCAGAGCAGTGGAGAAAGATCCAACCCCACAGAATAACGAGGTCTCTAATGTGGTCCTCGTTTTACCTGATCCTAACCAGCCTCCGAAAGTAACTCTGAATAGCCCCCAGGATGAGGCGCTCTTTACAGGACCAGCCGATATAACTCTCGAAGCCACTGCAGAGGACTCCGATGGGTCAATCAGTAAAGTTGAGTTTTTTGACAGTGATAGATCACTGGGAGTGGGAACATCTGTTGACGGGAAGAGATTTGTCTTAACTGCACGCGGCTTGTCATATGGCAATCACGGCATCGTAGCTGTAGCCACGGATAACGGTGGCAGAATAGATTGGTCGCTGCCTATAGAAATCTTTATCAATGGCTCATCGGTTGTTTCCGTTAAGACGCCCACGGCAGACTCTTTGGTCGCACCCGGATCAGATCTGACCCTCACGGCTGTGGCAAGTCATCCCTCAGGCGTAATCAATAAGGTCCAATTTTTTGCCGGTAGCCGTTTGCTTGGGGAAGGCAGTCTATCTGGTCCAAACACGTACAGTTTTAAATGGAATGGATTACAGCGGGGAAATCATTCAATTTCCGTCATCGCGATCGATGGTTCCGGCATTCCAACGGTGTCAACGCCCGTGAAGTTCAAGGCGAGCAACCCTCCAAGAGTCGCAATCATTTCACCAACCAATTCAGCGCAGTTTTTGTCCTCAACGAGTTTGAATATCGTGGCTGAAGCAACACAAATCGACGGCTCGATAAAGCGAGTCGACTTCTACGCTGATGGCCGCCTGATTGGCAGCGACTCGGAAATAGTTCATACAGAGCGATTCGAGTTTACCTGGACGAATGTGACCACGGGCCTGCATGAATTGAAAGCAGTCGCGGTGGATGATCTTGGCGTGAGCGCGACTTCCAAACCAATTACGGTAAAAGTCGAAGCGCGCAGGAGTGATGGAAAGAATTGATGGCGGCAGTTTTATACCGAAACGTTCAGTAGTGAAAATAAATGGCCCCGCTTCTACGTAGCAGGTAGTAACGGGGCTACTCAGAACCGAAGCTCTGCCCATCGAGTGTGGCAAAGATGAGTTCCGAAGCAATCTCATCCTAGCTCAAACGGTGGCATGGCTCAACCCATATCGCTTGTCTCGAGGGCGATATTCCTGGAGGAGAAACGTGACCACCCAAACTACCAAAACCGCACAATCACATTACCTCAGATTCGTAACCTTACGGTGGGGAATCACCGCATCTTTCCTGGTGGTTTGCCTGGCTCTTTTTCTCTCTTCAACATCCAGTTCTTCGTCGGCGCCGCGGGTAGAAAGCGAAACAAACCCTCACTCTGAACGAGCGCCTATAGTGGCGGCAGTTCCAGTACAAAGCGCTGGTAAAAATAGTGCTGTGGAACCAATGCGAGTAAATAACTTGCTGGCGTTGAGTGGTAGTAGTTCGGCGACGAGCGTTGCGCCGCCGTTGCTTCCGCAGAGTGGTGGAAAAACGGTGAATTTTAATTTCGAGAATCTTTCAAATGGTACTAACGTGGAGAATCTGTTTCAGGAGATGAAATTCAGTTCTCCTGGATTTAGCGTGTTTGTTTGGACCAGGAATCGAGATGCCAGGAGTTTGCCTAACAGTATCGCCACCGGAACGTTCTTTTCGCCTTCTGGTTTCGGCGACTTGATTATTGACTTTACACAACCCGTCAACAATCTCACTTTTTATCTGTGCGGACTCGACACGTTTTTCGGTCCTATTGCCCAATTCGATTACTGGCGAAATGGAACTTTGTCACAAAGCAACCTGCAAGTCATCGGAAACGGCCGTCTCGATCCAATTCCCATTCAGTTACAGCTCACGGGCATCACCAGGGTGCGAGTTCACAACATAGTAGATCAGTTTGGCATCTCCTATGATGATTTTTCTTTCACTATACCTGCTGCCACACCGACGCCCACACCAACACCAACGCCGACGCCAACGCCGCCGCCTGCGCCTGGAAACTTGATGGCGTTTGCTGACGAAGAAGCGATCGATTTGCAGTGGACAGCTTCGCCGGGCGCCACCGGATACTTCGTCCAGGTGTTGAGTACCGAGTCAACTTCACAGATGGCGACCTTTAAACTTTCTGCAGGCGATGGTGTTTCAGCTAGTGCGTTTTCGACGATTGCGTTTGTCCCTGCCGGAACAACTACATTTCATCACCCAAACCTGCCGGCTGAGGTGGACTTCACGTACGTTGTTTCAGCAACGGGTCTAGGAGGGGCGAGTCCTGATTCCAATCAGGCTTCTGCGAAGACATTGGCGAAGCCCGGCTGTAACTGGGAAGCTGAGAAAAAGAAGTACCCAAACCCGCCGCCTTTAAATCAAGCCCAACCGATCGCGCATCTTGGTTGGTCTCTTAACTATATCCTCTCAGATGACGATGGTTTGGTCGTGACGGATGTCAAACTAAACGGCAGAAGGATGGCCGACATGTTCAGCATTCCGTATTACAAAATCACGACGAACCCGGTTCCTCCAGGTGTCCCCCAACGCGGCGAGCTCAGAGTGAATAGTTCTGGGCGGCCGGATGGAATGCTCTTTAGCCGGTTAATTGGCGTAAAGGCCGAGAAGTTAGGAAACGTATTAAGGATTCAGGCTGAATACGGCATCGACAAGATTCCGGGGGCGCCAAAGTCTTGCTTAAAGGTCGCTCAGATTTATGAGTTTTTCGCCATGGGTTTCGAAGTGCCTAACGATCCCCACTTCAACCAAAAGGGTTCATGCGAACCAAAAGGAGAGATCACGACGTGCACCAAATTCAGGCCATCGGTAACATACGAATTTCAACCTGGGGCAGGGACAAACGAATCAATTAGTTCTATCAACATCCCTCAGCGACTAGTGTTTCAGGTTGATGAAAACCAAAAAGACGCGAATACAGCAGTCTTCACCAGAGACCGAGATGGATTTGAAAGGTCCGTAGTGTGGCAGGAATATGAGTTGTTTGCGGATTATCGTATTCCTGTCACCGTCGAGGAATTCTTCCATGTCGTAAATCCCGGCTTACCCAATGTTGTGAAAAAAGACGCTGGGAGCATGGATAATTATCACCAAACCAACTATTACAAGTTTGTCCCGCCGAAAAGGGAAAGTTATTTTTGGCAAAGACCAGTGGTGATAAAACCCGGGTGTCCTGAGTGTCTTCACATGCACTGGCGCTGGTCAGCGGAAGTCACAAAGGAGCCATTTGCGCCACCTTCCGGACCAGGACAGCCACTCGTATATCCAGGTAGTCCACAATCGTTGGATCTTGCGATCGTGCAATGGAAAAACAATCAGGATGAGATAGATCCGCCGGATGACTTTAAGTGGCTTTTGAACAGGGAGGTACTCGCCGTAACTCCACCTCAGGGTTTGGATCGCTCTGATGTGGTCCTTTGGTATTCGCCCCATGGGTTTACAAATGCAGATACATTCTTTTGGAATCCAGGCTGGTTTAACGCTGTCAGGACTCCACCGCCGAGTGCCGCGATGGCGATGCACGCAGCCAGTGCGCAAGCTGCAAGTAGCGCGGATGGACCAACTGCAATCGAATTCGTTCACCTCTTCTATGAGGGGACCAACTCGTTTGATCTACTTCCACTGAACATCTTACCGCCTTTGCCGCCGGGCTACGCGGCGCTGTCAAATACCGCATTCACGGTAGAAACGGAAGCTGTCGGTACAGGGCCTTTCACAATTAAGTTCCTGGCGAATTCGATCACAGATCCCGCCGCTTTCGCTAACCTCAGGATATTTTATTTGGATTTTGATCCGTTCGACCCGGACAAATTTGTGTGGGTCGACAGAACAGTACTTGCACCTGAATCGCCGGTCGCTGATTTCACCACAAGGTCTTTGTACGCTCGCAGCGAAGTGTTCGGAGTTTTTGCGATTGGGAACCTCGTTCAAACAATTCCGCCGGATCCCTCCGTGGCCGATATAAGCGTCGAGTGCGTGGATTCGACGGACCCGATCGTCGCAGACAACACACTGACTTACACCGCTACCATCAGAAATAATGGTCCGCAAACAGCCACGAATGTAGTTTTCCTTGATGAGCTGTCCAGCTTCGTAAGGCTCGTGTCGTTTACGTCGACGCAGGGCACAACCAAGTTTGATGATGGAACCATTTATGGAAGCATCGGCACGCTTGCTCCCGGAGCAGCTACTACTGTGACTGTGGTCGTAAAACCCTCGGAGGGTTATAACGGCGCATTTCCGCCCGACGGCAAGGACATATTCAATAGAGTGGCGGCGCAGGCCAAACAGACTGACAACAACCTTAACAACAATTCCGTAATAGCGAGCACGACGGTAATGCCTAATCCCAATCGCGCTCCGACTGTTTCAATTACAGCACCGGTGGGGGGAAATATATTTGCGGCGCCTGCTCAAATAATGGTCACCGCTGTCGCTACTGATTCCGATGGGACAATTAGCAAAGTTCGTTTCGTCGACAACAGCCAGGTGATCGGCGAAGTTGTTGGCAGTGGAAACTCGCAGTTTACGTTTAACCACAGCAGTGTTGGAGCAGGCGAGCACGTGTACGTCGCGATTGCTGAGGACAACCTCGGGCGTATTGGTGTTTCACAGCCAACCACCGTTTTCGTAAATGGCCCCGCATCAGTGAGTCTCACCAGTCCCGCCGAAGGCTTCTCCGCTCTTCCGGGCTCGACTATCCAACTTGCAGCGCAGGCAAGTATTCCATCCGGCACGATCTCGGAAGTTGAGTTCGTGGCTAATGGCAACGACATCGGCCACGGAGTTCCGGGCGGTAATGGGTCGTACACCTTCAACTGGCAGAACGTTTCCAGCAATATCTATACGATCTATGCCGTCGCCACCGACAATGCTGGAGTACAAAGTCGTTCGGTCGCAAGAACAATCACCGTTGACACTGCGCCTACGGTCGCCCTCGTCACGCCATTGGAGGGACAACGATTTAACAGTAATCCGAACATCGGATTGGCCGCGGCCGCTGCAGATTTTGACGGTCAAATCGCGAAGGTCGGTTTTTACGCCAACAACACATTGATTGGTACCGCGACTGACATCGTAACAAATCGATTTAACTTTAACTGGCGTAATGTTGCAGACGGGCAATATTCACTGACTGCAATCGCAACCGATAACCTTGGTCGCACCACAATTTCGCAGCCTGTAAACATCGGAGTTAACGCCACCCCTACCAGGTCCGGCATCACGCCCTGGTTTGACGATGCATTGCCTCAAGGCGCAGTAAAGCATGTCGACGGAGATGTCGACTGGTATTGGGTGGACGCAAATCCAGGTGCGTTCTCGGGAACCAAGTCACATCAATCGCTCAATTTCAAGCAGGTCACGTCAAGTCAGATCCATTTACACGGCTTTGACGGCGCCACCGCAAAGCTGCACACGATTGCAAACGATGTGCTCTTCACCTATGTGTTCCTCGACATCAACAACATGCCACGACAAATCATGTTGGAGTTTAAGGACGCGAATGGGTGGGACCATCGCGCCTACTGGGGATCGGGTTCAATTCAGCGTGGTACAGCCCAGTATGCGGGACCGCTACCTCAACCCGGACGGTGGACGCGTCTTGAAGTAAAAGCAGGAAGTATTGGTCTAAATGCAGCTAATGGCAACGATCTCGACGGGATGAGATTTATCCTGGATGGAGGACGTGCGACATTCGACTATACCGGCAAGGCTTTCTTCCTTTTCCCCGAGGTAGAAACACCTACTGCACCCGGCGACACCGTTTGGGTTGATGGCGCGGTACCACCAGGCGCGACTGCGCAGGTCACCGACGACGTGTGGGAGTGGATCAACTGTTCTGTAGCCACCAAGTGTCACCAATCGATCCTGCCGCCGATCAACCAAAGTGGTGGAAAGTTTCGTCAGCATTACTTCACGGGTGGGCCACCGCATTATGTTCAACCCGGAGACATACTTTTCACGCAGATCCTCATCGACCCAACTTTCAGGCCGGATCAGCTCATTATTCAGTGGCATGACGGCGCGACCTGGCATCGCGCGTATTGGGGAAATAATTATCAGCTAATAGGCACGGAGGGCACCGAAAACTGGCGTTACATGGGCGGACTTCCCAGCGGTCCTACCCCTGTGTGGACTCGATTGGAAGTACCGGCAAGTTATGTTGGACTAGAAGGAAAATTTGTCTCCGGCATGGCCTTCGGATTCTATCGAAAGACCGATAACGGTCAGGTGATTTGGGGCAAATCCGGAAAATCACTGTTCCCATCCACCGTGGTGCCGGTGTTGACTTCGGTATCGGGTGTTTCACAGTTCTTCCACAGTAAGTTTGGTTATTACTATTCGACCAGAAATATCCCGCTCAACGAACAGAGCGATCGTCAGGACGGAGTTAAGTTCTACGTGCATCCGAACCAGGTCGCCGGATCCGTGCCGTTTTATCGATTTATTAACACGGATACCACCAAGCGAGAGTTCTTCTATTCCAGGAACCAGGTTTCACCGAACATCAATGTGTGGAAGCCTGATGGAATCGCATTCTATGTCTATCCTGATGACTCGACACCAGGAGTAGTGCCTCTCTATCTATTTCACGAGAATACGAACGGGAATCACTACTTTCTCAGTACCGCTGAATCCGTGGCAGGTATGACTAGAGACGGAACTCTGCCCTGGGCGCATGTCTTTCCAGGTAATCCGCTGGTTCCTACACGCCCCTACTTTCTTGCCGCAGACCCGGATGGATGCCGGCTGCACTGGCTCGATTCGTCCAACAATGAAACTGGATTCAGAATCGAAGAATCCCACACCGTTTGCATTGATTTTGCGAATGGAGGTTCGTTCTGTTACCTCGACTGGACGCAGACTGCCGTGGTCGGCTCGAATGTAACTGAGTACAACATATGCACGGGAGCTGAGGAAGGCGCGGCGGAACAGGAAGCAAAGGGATCGCAGGCCGGTGAGCCTGCTGCCGCAGGTCCAAACGCGAATGACAATGAACCCAACGCAAATCCCTACAGAAGGTTCGACTATCGAGTCGTTGCAATCAACGCAGTAGGAAATTCTGAGCCTTCAAACGGGATCGCAGTCCCCGGCGGCGTCATCTGTCGAGGGTGCATATGGTTTGATTACTTGCAGGCAGGGGCGCCGACGGAGGCAATCGGACCTGCTCCTCAAAGCATAACGCCGACAATCGGCATATCCAGTCCTCTCGAAGGCGAGATCGTATCGAAGGAGCTGACCGTAGTTGCCAATGCGTTCGACACAGATGGCAACGGAACACTCGCGAAAGTGGAGCTGTTTGACGGGGCGACAAAGGTCGGCGAACTTAACGGTCCCGCTCCATATAGCGTGATTTGGAACAACGCGTCCAATGGACCACACACGTTAACAGTTAAGGCAACGGATGCTTCAGGTGTAAGCGCGACGTCACCGGCGGTGCATGTAACAGTAACCGGTGCTCCGTCCGTCACACTCACCAATCCGTCAGTCGCCACAGTCGTTACGGCGCCGGGAAGCATCACTCTTCAGGCGACTGCGTCCGATCCGGAAAACGCGGTGGCGAAGGTTGAGTTCTACCAGGACACCGTAAAGCTCGGAGAAGACACAACCGCGCCGTACTCCTTTGCCTGGAACAACATTCAAGCAGGCTCTTACAACGTCACTGCCAGAGTGATTGACAGTGCCGGCTTAACGGCGAGTTCCGTCGCTGTTCCACTCATGGCCAACAATCCTCCGACGGTCGAACTGACTTCACCGGTAACCGGCCAGGTAATGGCAGCGCCGGGCTCTGCGCTCCTCATCGCTAATGTTGCCGACACTGACAGCGCCATCACCAAGGTCGACTTCTACCAGGGAACTACTCTCATCGGTACGTCGACGACCTTCCCGTACACGTTCGATTGGACCAACATCCCGGGTGGCAATTACAACGTCACAGCCAAGGTGACGGACAGCTACGGCGCAGTCACGACGTCTGCCGCCATCAACATAATCGTGAATAGCGCCCCCAGCGTTAGCATCACGAGTCCTGCGCACAAGGCAATGCTGACGCCTCTTTCGAACGTCGTCATAAACGCCAGCGCCAGTGATCCAGACGGGACGATAACTAAGGTCGATTTCTACGTTGGCACAACGCTGCTGGGCACTGACACGTCCTCACCTTTTTCAATCAACTGGAATAACGTAGCTTCGGGATCGTACCTCCTGACAGCCCAGGCCACTGACAACCGAGGCGCAGTTACAACCTCGTCAATCAATGCCGTAACGACCCCGACGTTCTTCGACGATTTCGACGACAACTCACTGAACACCACCAAGTGGACCATCACTACTCCCGCATCACCGGTGGTAGTTAGTGAGCAAGGGCAACAACTGCGCCTTACCTTGCCTGCAAATGTCGCCGCGTACAACAGCCTCGCTTCAAACTCCACCTTTGACATGCGCAACGCCACGGTGCAGTTCGAACAAGTGCAGGCGGTCAACCAGGCAGGCTGGGTCGAGGACCACGTCGTCATCGAAAAGGACGCAAACAACTACTTCATGCTCCACACTGGCGCGGGCGGTGTCGTATTCCGCTCGATGGTCAATGGAGTTAACGACCAGCTAGTCATTACATACAACGCCGCCGCTCATCATTTCTGGCGCCTGCGTCACGACCTTGCGTCAAATCAGGTGAACTTCGAGACCAGTCCGGACGCGATCACCTGGACCACTCACAAGACCGTGACTGCCGGATTCTCTTTAACAGCAATGAAATTCTCGTTAATTGCCGGCGCCTATGGAACGGGTAATTCGACTCCCGGGGCCGCCATTTACGACAACTTCCAATACATCGCGAGCGCTACGCCGCTGCCGCCAACCTGTACACCACCAACCGGTCTCATTATTAGTGAGTTTCGGCTACGTGGTCCAAACGGCTCGCACGACGAGTTCGTGGAGTTCTATAACAACACTGATGGAAACATCAGTATCTGCACCGCGGACGGATCCAGTGGATGGGCGCTTGTAACGTCAGACGGTATTACGCGGTTTGTGCTGACGTCCGGAACGGTGATACCGGCGAGAAGTCACTACCTGGTAGCTGGCCCAGGCTATGGTTTGGCCACTTACGCAGTTAGTGATCTCTCGTATCCGTCGGACATTCCGGAAAACACCGGTCTGGCCCTCTTCAATACCGCAATCCCGGCGAACTTCACCACAGCAAACAGGTTCGATGCCGTTGGCTTCACGAATTCAGACAGCTTGTATCGCGAAGGTTCCGGACTAGCATTACTTGGTGCGAACGTAGGCGACTACAGCTTCTTCCGGAGGTTGGAAACAGGCATCTCTCTGGATACTGGAAACAATGCGACCGACTTTAATTTTGTCGCGACGAATGGCGGAGTTTATGGGGCACTGACTGCGATTCTGGGAGCACCGGGACCTGAGAATCGTTTCAGTCCGATACAACGAAACGCAACGCTTCCGGTCACGGTAATTGATCCGGCAGTTGGTCCGGCCGTGGCGCCCAATCGCGTGCGAGATACCGCAGCCGTTGGTCCAAATGCAGCTTTCGGAACTTTGACTGTACGGCGAAAGATCACGAACAACACGGGCGCCAATATCACCAAATTGCGCTTCCGTATTACCGACATCACCACACTGAACACGCCTGGTTATGTCCCTGGAGGTGCGCAATCGGACATGAGAGTGTTGAGCTCGGGTGATGTGACGCTGACGATAACTGGTGGTCAGTCTGTTCTCGTTCGCGGGACCACGGTTGAGGCTCCTCCGAATCAGCCAAGTGGAGGAGGTCTGAATTCCAGTTTCAACGTCGGCGTGATTTCTTTATCACAGCCACTCGCGCCGGGTCAGAGCGTTAACGTGCAGTTCGTGCTCGGCGTTCAGCAAACTGGCAGTTTCCGCTTCTTCTTCAATGTTGAAGCGCTGCCGTAGAAGATCCTCCCGCGCCGCTATGTCCACCGGGTAGCGAGGAGTTAGTGCTGTCCAAACACAGCACTGACTCCTCGACTCATTTCAGCCGCAGATAAACGCAGATTTCTTACGGATAAAATCGGTTTTCTATCCGCGTTCACCTGCGGCTCACAGTCGATTGCGGTTGAATTTGTCGAGCGCGTTTAGCTGACGAGAGTTACCCTGATACTCGCCCTTTGCCGGATTCCAGTAAAACACTCCCTCATAATATTTCGTGTACGCGGGTGTCTTGCGGCTGCATTCCTGTGAGTCCGCCTCTTTTTTTACCGTCACCTTGACTATGAGCTTCGGATACTTGCGCGGGTCTGGCAGCGCACGAAATGACGGCGTCTCGGTAACGGTCGCTCCGCAGCCTTGTGTATTCAAAAGAAAGATCCCGGTAATGACTTTGAATCGTTCACCGTCCAGGAATAGCACCTGGAGATCATCGTAGCTTTCGCCGGCATTAAAATGAGTGTTGTGTATCACGACTGCACCATGCCGCGAGTTCAGTTGAAACACCGGCTGTGCATCCCACAAGTCAGTGAACCGATCTGTTTTTACATCCATCACATCGAGAAGTTTAGGCGTCGCGTCAGTGCTGAAGGCAGCGAGCAGCGCCGCTTCGCCTTCGTAAGGTGTTCCTTGGTTCGCGCCCTCTGCCGATAGGTCCAACTGCAATATTATGACTTGCCGTCCGTCGCTGGTGATCGATCGCTTTCCAAAACTTGTGACCCAGAAGTTTCCTTCCAGGCTCTCGGTTTCAGTGTCGCCAATATGCCTGATCGGAATGGTTCGATGTGCGATACCGTAGTCGCGATCTTTCGGATCAAACTCCAGGTCGGGTAGGACCATCCGGAATAGGTCAAAGTAGATCGTGTTTGATCCTGTCCGGATAAGAGAACGAAGTGTGGGATCCCTTTTCGGCTGAGGAGTCTGCGCGGAGAGGTTTGACGGTAATAATAGCAACACCAGAGTTGCTAACATGATCCCGTTACGCCTCATCTGATCGGACTCTTCGGGCTGGCGTTTGTGACATGTTCGCGTCGTGGATAATGGAGCAACAGCCCGAACGCCGCGATGATGAAGAGAAGGTAAAAGTGCCGGTGACCGCTCACGAAGAAATCGACCATTCCCAGCACCGCGGCAACTTCGCACATGGCCCAGGCCACTATGTATGCCTGTTGGACCAGTTGCACTTGCTGCTGTTCAATGGCGCGAGCTATCAAAGTCTTTTTGACGAAAATAGAAATGAGCGTTGTCGATAGTGCAACGCAAACCAATATGAGGGACAGCGTGGCATTCGGAACTGCGGTTTCGGACCCGCCTTTCCAAAGCGCAAACGCGTAGTACGCGCCGACGCTCAAGAGCATAGCAATCCAGAGCGTACGCATCGTACGAATTCTGAGCTC